>Ga0157370_10001128_pt1 | contig 33398 bp, 30 predicted proteins | sample C35metaG_FD_113463 | JGI IMG/M metagenome (GOLD analysis project Ga0157370, IMG submission 113463) | Corn rhizosphere microbial communities from Kellogg Biological Station, Michigan, USA - C3-5 metaG | ecosystem: Host-associated > Plants > Roots > Rhizosphere > Soil | place: USA: Michigan... | reverse complement strand
TAATTTAAAATAACAACAAGTAATAAAAATGTTATATAAGCTACAGGAAAAAATCAATATTACTCCGAGAGGACCTCAGGGCGCCTTGCCACAAGAGCGCAGCGGGGCAAGGAGTCCAGTCCTTGACGAGTAACATTGATTTTTTCAACAAGCTTATGCCCCCCTTTACACTCCTTTGCCGAAGCATAACTTATTTTTTATTTTCCATTTTTCAAAGCCTCCAAAATCTTCTTTGTCGACTCAAAGCTCGTATGCTGAAAGGCCTTGATCCCTAAACGCTGCGCAACCTGTACAAACATAATGCGATCATCAAAATACACGCACTGCGAAGGAACAGCCTGCGCAATACCCATGGCCAGCTGAAAGATACCCGGATCAGGTTTCCTCATTTTCACCTCACAAGAAGAAATAAAGGCATCAAAACACTCATGGAGCTTAAACTTCTCCACCCGGTAATCATTCAGCTCCTTCCCCTCGTTATTTACAGAAATAACCCTGAAACCGCAATCCCTTTTCCACTCCTTCAGCCAGGCCAGCATTTCAGGCAACTCCTGCGACTGGCTGTAAATGAATTCCTTAAAATCCTCCCTTAGAAAATCTCTGGGATGATTAAAAATAACCGTATCCAGATATTCATCAAGCGTTATTTTACCAATTTCATACACATTAAAGATAAAATTATGAAGCGCATTCACCTCCTCATAATCCAGTCCAAATTTCTCGGCAGCTAACTTACGGGACTCATGCCCCCAGCCATTCGTCAAAAGTATACCACCAACATCAAAAAACAGAATCCTGATATCGGTATTCTTTACATAGGGATTATCCATTTAACCTATTCATTTATTATGTGATCAATTTAAATTTTCTTTCTCCAAAACACGTACCTTTTCCAGTCTTCTCCGGTGCCGGTCAGCACCAGAAAATTCTGCCCCTAAAAAAGCCAGGACCAATTCCTCTGCCGCCACATAACCTGTAATCCGGCCACCAAGACAAATGATATTTAAATCATCATCCTCCACCCCCTGATGGGCCGAAAAATGCTCCGTAATCAAAGCAGCACGGGCACCTGCAATTTTATTGGCAGCTACAGATGCACCCACACCACTACCGCAAACTGCAATACCCCTGCTTAACTTTCCTGCAGCTACAGCCTGAGCCAGGGGCACAATAAAATCAGGATAATCATCAGAGGTGTCCAGTTCATGAGCTCCAAAATCCTCTATTTCATAGCCCAGAGGCTTTAAATAAGCCATCAACTGCTCTTTCAATTCAAAACCACCATGGTCAGCCGCTATTCCAATTTTCATTCGCATATAATTTATTTCTTTAAAAGTCCTTTAGCTTTTCCTACCACATGATCTACGGTAAAACCAAATACCTTATATAAATCAGCAGCAGGAGCAGACTCTCCAAATGTTGTCATTCCTATAATATCCCCCTCATCTGTAACATACTTATGCCAGCCCAATAGCGAACCGGCTTCCACCGCCAGACGTTTCCTAAGGGCTTTAGGGAATACACTTTCTTTATAAGCCGCACTCTGTTTTTCAAACAACTCCCAGGAAGGCATGCTCACCACCCGGGCAGCAATCCCCTCTTTTTCCAATGCCGCCTGAGCATCCAGGATTAAACTCACCTCAGAACCTGTAGCGATCAGGATCAATTCAGGAGATTTTACATCAGATAAAACATAAGCTCCTTTTTCCAGACCACTTGCTGCTGCATATTTCTTCTGGTCAAGTACAGGAAGCGCCTGACGGGTCAATACCAGCACTACGGGTCCATCCGTATGTTCCACCGCCACCCGCCATGCCTGAGAAGTTTCATTTGCGTCTGCAGGACGGATCAGTGTAATGTTCGGGATTGACCTCAGAGAAATCAATTGTTCTACCGGCTGATGCGTCGTACCATCCTCTCCCAATCCGATACTGTCGTGTGTATATACAAAAACAGGCCTGATTTTCATAATTGCCGCCAGACGGATAGGTGGCCTCATATATTCAGAAAAAATCAGGAAGGTAGCCCCATAAGGAATCAGCCCCTTGGTCAAAGCCATTCCATTCAGAATAGAGCCCATTGCATGTTCCCTTATCCCAAAATGGAAGTTACGGCCATCTCTTTTTTCTGATGTAAAAGAATCATATTCTTTAAGATTCGTATCGGTAGAAGGCGCCAAATCAGCTGCTCCTCCAATCAATCCCGGCAAATCAGCCGCAATAGCATTCAATACCTTGCCCGAAGCCTGACGGGTAGCCAGTTTATCTCCACCCTCAAATACAGGCAATTTACTTTGCCAGTTTTCAGGCAACTTTCCTTGTAATATTTCTTCGTAAGCTGAAGCAAGCTCAGGGAACTTTTCTTTATAAGCCTTAAACAGTTCATCCCATTCCTTTTCTAGTTTAGCACCCTTTTCACCTGCTTCATGGTAAAAACGCAATACTTCATCCGGCACATAAAAGGACTTTTCAGGATCAAAACCAAAGAATTTCTTAACCAGTTTCACTTCATCGGCACCTAAAGGAGAACCATGCGAGCCGGCAGAATTCACTTTATTCGGGCTACCATAAGCAATCTGGGTCCTCACCTTAATCAAAGAAGGCCTCTGTGTTTCTGCTTTAGCATTTCTCACCGCGATTTCAATCGCATTGATATCATTCCCATCTTCCACCACCTGCACATGCCAGTTATAAGCCTCAAACCTTTTGGCTACATCCTCCGTAAAAGCAATGTCTGTACTGCCTTCTATAGAAATATGGTTATCATCATATAAATAGATCAAATTACCCAGTTCAAGATGCCCTGCAATTGAAGCAGCCTCCGAAGTAACCCCTTCCATCATATCCCCGTCACTACATATCGCGTAGATCTTATAATCAAACAGATCAAAACCAGGCTTATTAAATCTCGCAGCCAGGTGTTTTTGTGCAATCGCAAAACCTACACCATTGGCAAAACCCTGTCCAAGCGGCCCTGTGGTCACATCAATACCATCCGTAAGGCCATATTCCGGGTGCCCGGCAGTTTTACTGTTCAACTGACGGAATTGTTTAAGGTCGTCCAGTGTAAGCTTATACCCTGTTAAATACAGCAAACTATACTGAAGCATACAACCGTGCCCCGCAGATAAAATAAAGCGGTCCCGGTTTGGCCAATGAGAATTCTTTGGATTGTAGTTCATGAATTTACTGTACAGCACATGCGCCATTGGGGCAGCCCCCATCGGCATTCCCGGGTGTCCGGAATTGGCCTTCTGTACCGCATCCACAGATAAAAGTCTGACCGTATTGATCGCTAGTTCTTCCAGTTTACTGTTATTTTCCATTGTATATCAATTAGGATTTAAATACTTATGAAACGCTTTTTAGAAAAAAACTGTTTTTATTATTTATCCTCTACACCTGATCTTTCCTAAAATTACCTTTTGCTTACATACCTTTCACCTTCATCGGCATCAAATAAACTGCTTTTGAAGCCGTAATAAATAGAATATCGTGGTTTTTACCACCAAAACAAACATTTGAAGTCCAGGGCTCTTTAATTTCCATATGGCCAATCCGTTTGCCCGAAGCATCATAAACGGTGACACCATTACCTGTTAAATAAATATTGCCCAGCTCATCCAGGGTCATACCATCAGTTCGCTGATCAATGAGCCCCTGTTTGCCCGAAAGCTTTCCATCTGCTTCTATCTGGTATTTAAAAACTTTGCCCGCCTTTCCATCTCCCACATACAGCAATTTACCATCCCTGGTCCCAACAATACCATTGGGCTTAAGCAAATCACCATCCGCAACCACCGGCTCCTTTTTACCCGCCTTCAGATAATAAACTTTTTCCCCTTTCATCTCCGGCGCCTGTCTGGTCCAATATTTTCTCTGAAAATAGGGATCTGTAAAATAAATACCTCCTTTAGGATCAATCCATAAGTCGTTAGGTCCGTTTAAAGCCAATCCGTCTACCCGCCCAAGCAGTATTTTTACCCGCCCTTTAGGATCAATAGACCACAACTCATTATGCTCATCTGCACAGGCAATCAAATTCCCTTTTTTATCAAAATAGGTTCCGTTGGCACGACCGGCATGATCTGAAAACAAAGAAAGTTTCCCATAGGTATCATATTTCCAAATGGTATTATTGGGCTGATCTGTAAAGAAAACATTGCCCTCTTTATCCGCTGCCGGTCCTTCTGTAAAATCAAATTGCCTGGCAACCAGCTTAAGACTGTCTTGTTCAAATAGTGTTGCCGATGCCCCATCCTGTGCCTCCACTTTTATAAAACCAATGACCGGTAAAATCAATAAAATACATCTCCAAAATTTCAAACGCATACTCAAATAAATCATTCTTTAAATCTTATAACAATGGCGACATCAATCTCGCCAGCTTCTCCATAAATTCCCTATAGATAGAGCGTTTCATCCAGGCTTCAGGATCAATCTGTACAGCCCCTTTCAAATCCTCGTAAAAAACAGCCCTCAGCTGCTCAGAAAAAGCATCGTCATACACGATACTGTTCACCTCAAAATTCAATTCAAAACTCCTGTGGTCCATATTGGCAGTTCCGATAATAGAAAGCTGACCATCGCATACCATCGTTTTTGCATGCACAAAGCCCTTTGTGTAGAAATAAATCTCCACACCTGCACTGATCAGATCACCATAATACGACCGGGCAGCAAAATCAACGGTATGGGAATCCGACTCGCCCGGAACCAGTAATTTCACCTTCACACCACTCAATGCAGCCACTGTTAAGGTATCCAATAAGCTTTCACCCGGAATAAAATAGGGCGTGGTGATCAAGATCTCTTCTTTTGAAGAACCAATCGCTTCCAGTAAAGAAAATAAAATGGTTGGATTATCTGAGTCCGGCCCACTTGCAGCAATCTGTACCACGGTTCCCTTACCGCTCAGAGGTTCTGGTACAGCAAAAAAATCTTTCTGCGGAAAAAGTTCCTCATCAGCACAAAAATTCCAGTCACAAATAAACAAATACTGAAGATAATAAACACCTTCTCCCTTAATCTTCAGGTGCGTATCCCGCCAGTAAAGTTGTTCCCTGCCTGCCGGATCGTTGATGTACCGGTCACTTACATTAATACCACCTGTAAATGCAGTATGTCCATCTATTATGATGATTTTTCTATGGTTGCGGTAATTGATCCGGTTAGCCAGGGCCATAAAAAGGATCCTGTAAAAAGGAAAACAGATGACGCCTGCCGCTTTTAACTCGGGTATCATCCGTTTACGGATCGACCGGCTGCCAAAATCATCGTAGATCAGCCTTACCTGTAAACCTTCCAGAGCTTTCTGAATGAGAATATCCTTAATCTGGTTACCAATAACCTCATCCTCAAAAATATAATACTCAATATGAATATGATTCTTAGCTGCTTTCAACGCCTCAAGAACCTCCGGAAACTTTTCCTCTCCATTGATCAGCAACTGAACACTATTAACTTCACTCAACTGACTTAATGTGCTGTTTAATAAAAGTCTGGCCAGCTTATTGTATTTTTTTACTTCAGGTATATCCTGCGCTAAGATGCCTTCAGATCTGCGGTAGATCCTTTTCCTGATCTCTCTCATCAGCGTCTCATCTTTCGATATCTTCTTGCTGTACAATTTGCGTTTCCGGTAATTTGTACCTACGCTGAAATAGATGATCATGCCCGCAACCGGCAGAAAAACCGTCAGCAGCAAATAAGCCAGCGTTTTACTGGTTGTACTGGTATCATAGACTATACGCAGACATACAGCAACGACAATCAACGTATAAGCAATTTCACCAGTCAGAATCCAATTCATTCATTAATATTTTGTACATGACTAAATTAGCAATATCTTTCACAGAAATTACGATATACAGATGAACAATTTCTTTAAAAACTACAAAGGAATTATTTTCTTACTGATAGGTATCATTATCGGCAGTATTGTTGGGCTGATCTTCGGAAAGAAAGTGGAAATATTAAAACCAATTGGCGATATTTTCCTTAATTTCCTCTTCACTGCAGTCATTCCACTGGTTTTCTTTGCGATTTCTTCAGCCATTGCAGGATTGTCCTCCACCAATAAGCTCGGGCGGATGATGGGCATTATGTCTGCAGTCTTTCTGGCCACCATTTTAATTTCTGCTTCATTAACCATACTGGCTGTTCATATTTTCCCAATTCATGAACACATCAACGTTATTCCCCTAACAGAAACCATAGAGAAAAAACCATTTGGAGAACAACTCACCAGACTTTTTACCACCGGCGAATTTTATGAACTCCTGTCCAGGAAGAGCATGCTGGCTATGATCATCTTCTCGGTGCTCATCGGCTTCTCTACCCTGCATGCAGGAGAAAAAGGTGCTGCTTTTGCCCGCTTTCTTCACTCTGGAAATGAGGTATTTAAAAACGTTTTCATCCTCATTATGAAACTTGGTCCTATAGGCCTTGGCGCTTATTTTGCCTACCAGGTTGGTGTATTTGGCCCTCAGCTTTTTGGAACCTATGCCCGTTCACTCGGTCTTTACTATGGTGTAGGCGCCTTCTATTTTGTTTTCATCTTCAGTTTGTATGCCTTTGTGGCCGGCGGAATAAAAGGCCTCAAAAGATTCTGGCCAAATAATATTGTCCCTTCCGCCACCTCCGTGGGAACCTGCAGCAGCATTGCCACAATCCCTGCCAACCTGGAGGGCTGTAAAAATATTGGCGTCCCAGAGTATATTACGAATGTGAGTATTCCATTGGGGGCAACCCTCCATAAAGATGGCTCCAGCATTTCCTCCATCGTCAAAATGGCCGTGGTCTTTGCCATGTTTGGTAAAAGTTTCAATAGCCCGGATGTGATCTTGCTTGCCCTTGGAATGACCGTATTGGTGAGTATTGTAGAAGGCGGCATACCAAACGGTGGTTATGTGGGCGAACTGCTCTTTATTTCCGCTTATGGCTTTCCGCCCGAAGCGCTCCCCCCTGCCATGATTATAGGGACTCTGGTAGATCCAATGGCTACACTGTTAAATGCAACAGGAGATAATGTTGCCGCCATGCTTATTGCAAGATTCACCGAAGGGAAAAACTGGCTAAAATAATTGATTAAAACTGCATTCTCATGTAACATTTTCTTGACTAAACAGTCCTGGTCCTCCACCAGCTTTTTCTCTTATTTTGCCTTTTATAAAACATTCAATAGCTTCATGGCAACCTTAACCAATAAACTGAATGAAAGCCATGAGGATTTTATACACCCTGCTTCTACTGATGGGCTGTGCGGCAGCCAAAGCTCAAAAAAGCAGCATCATTAGTATTGAAACCAAGCATTCCTGCCTGCTCTTTACACTGGCCGAAAATCATAAACTCTACCAAAGCTATTTCGGCCCCAAACTCAGCCATGAAAATGAACTTTCCCTGCTGAGCAACAAACGACACGAAGCCCTCATTACCGGAGGCATGGAAGACCAGTTTGAACCTGCTATACGGCTCACACATGCGGATGGAAACCCATCACTAAACCTACTGGTTACAGACCAGAGAACCGAAAAAAAAGACGACAATGTAACTTTAACAACCATCACTTTAAAGGATCCGCAGTACCCGGTCCAGGTAGAGATGAAGCTTGAATCTTACCATAACGAAGACCTGATCAAGCAATGGACAGAGATAAAGCACAGTGAAAAGACACCTCTTATTTTAAAAAATTATGCCTCTTCCCTCCTGCACTTCGATGCCGACCAATACTGGCTCACCGAGTATACGGGAGATTGGGCAAAAGAAGTTGCCCAAAATGAAACACGCCTAAGCCCTGGTATTAAGATTATTGACAGTAAACTTGGCACCCGTGCACACAAATACAGATCTCCCTTTTTCTTCCTTTCTCTGAATCAGCCCGCAAAAGAAAACAGCGGTGAAGTTATTGCCGGCACACTGGCCTGGAGCGGCAATTACCAGTTTTTGTTCGAAATGGATGAAAAAAACTCCCTGAGAACCCTTTCCGGGATTAATCCTTATGCCTCCGAATATAAACTTAAGGCCAATGAACTATTTATTACTCCAGCTTTCTTGTATACCTATTCTATCGAAGGAAAAGGTCAGGCCAGCAGAAACTTTCACAACTGGGCAAGAAACTACGGTCTTATGGATGGACATCTACCCAGACTCACCCTATTAAACAACTGGGAAGCAACCGGCACCAATTTTAATGAAGAAACACTGGTTCATTTATTTGATGGCGCAGCAAAATTAGGCGTCGACCTCTTTCTCCTGGATGATGGCTGGTTCGGCAATGCCTATCATAGAGATAATGATAAGGCGGCACTTGGTGACTGGCAGGAAGATCAAAGAAAACTGCCTTCCGGTTTAGGCTACCTGGTCAAACATGCAGCAGAAAAAGGTGTTAAATTTGGAATCTGGCTGGAACCTGAAATGGTCAATCCGCAAAGCGAACTTTACAAAAAACATCCCGACTGGATCCTCAAATTACCCAACCGCGACGAAAACTATCAACGCAATCAGTTGGTGCTCGATTTATGCAATCCCAAAGTACAGGACTTTGTCTATGATCTTGTTAACAATATGATGAGTAAAGATCCGGGTATTGCCTTTATTAAGTGGGACTGCAACAGAACCATGAGCAATACCTGGTCTCCCTATTTAAAGCAAGACCAATCCAATCTGTATGTAGACTACACCAAAAGTCTGTACAAAATCATGCAGCGCATCCGCTTAAAGTACCCACATTTACCCATCATGCTTTGCTCAGGTGGAGGTGGAAGGACTGATTATGGTGCACTTGCTTATTTCACTGAATTTTGGCCAAGCGATAATACCGATGGATTGGACCGCATCTATATACAATGGGGCTATTCACAGTTTTTTCCATCCATGGCAATTGCTGCCCATGTGACCTCCTGGAGTAAAACCCAATCCATCAAATTCCGTACAGATGTAGCGATGATGGGCAAACTGGGTTATGACATCAAAGTTAACGACATGAAACCCGAAGAACTTCAGTTTAGCCATACCGCAGTAAGCAATTACAAGAACTGGAGTGAGGTGATCTGGCAGGGCGACCAGTATCGTCTGATTTCCCCTTATGAAAACAACAGAGCTGCCCTTTTGTACGCCTCAAAAACCAAAGATAAAGCGCTGCTCTTTTATTACAACCTCTATCCAAAGTCAAGAGAAATCTTCAATAAAGTAAAACTGGAAGGACTGGACCCGGACAGGTTATACCAGGTCAATGAAATCAACCTGATGCCAGGTGTGCGCTCTGTAATTCCAGAAAACGGACAGAGCTTCAGCGGAGATTATTTAATGAAAATCGGCTTAACCATGACCAGTAACAAACCCATACCCATGACTAGTAACCTGATTGAACTACTGGCAAAGTAGGGATCTGGCTAAGGATCCATAAAAAAACGATTATCTTCTATTGGCATAATATGAAGCCTTATAAGCATCACTGAAACCAAACATCACAAAATTGTTACTTAAATCAGGAGGCCGGTTTAGATATTCCTGACCAAACTTGATTATTACTGAGCAGTCCGATCTCAACTTGGGCTGCTCAGTAACATTTTTAAGTCACATTTGTTACAAACTTGGATTAAAAGCAATTCTTTTCTAATTTTGACTATAATACGCTGATACTAAAAAAGTCAAATTTTAGTCGATGCAAAAAACCTAAAACAAACTGCTTAATGTGAATCTATCGTTATAAAAATGTCAAAGTTTGAAGACTTGTCGTGTTTTAACGTTGTTTTGTCTAATCTATATTCAAAATATAAATCAGATTCAATATTTTTGCGCACTTTAATTATTACATTACTTAATTAAATATTATATAATAACCCTTTATAATGCATAACCCGGAAAATAAAATCAAAGTTGCAATTTTAGGCGTAGGTAATTGCGCCAGCTCACTCGTGCAGGGTGTAGAATATTATACCACACATAGTGACAAAAAATCAGGTCTGATGACTGATAACATTGGCGGTTACACAGCTGGGAACATAGAATTTGTTTGCGGGTTCGATATCGATGAAAGAAAAATCGGACGTACGCTAAAAGAAGCCATTTTTGCTCAACCAAATTGTACAATTGTACTTAATGCTGATATTAAAACAGAAGCACCTATCTACCGGTCTCCGGTTATTGATGGTGTATCTCCATTAATGGCTTCTTATCCTGAGGCCAACAGATTTGTGATTAAAGACGAATTAAAAAACTCTGATATTTTACTGGATTCAGTAACCTACGATAAAAACCTTGTCGATTCTTTAAGGAACGAGGTTATTGGTCATTTACGTGATCATAAAGTAGAAGTACTGATCAACTATTTACCTGTTGGATCTCAGTTGGCTACAGAATTCTATGCCGAAATCTGTATTGAACTTGGAATTTCACTGGTGAACTGTATCCCTGTATTTATCGCGTCTGACCCAGCCTGGGAGCAACGCTTCATTGATGCAGGTATTCCAATTATTGGTGATGACATGCGCAGCCAATTTGGAGCAAGTATTGTTTCTCAAATGCTTCAGGAACTGGCTTTTGAACGTGGACACCATGTAAAAGCACACATCCAGAGAAATGTTGGCGGAAACACGGATTTCCTGAACATGGAAGATAAAAACAGATTAAAATCTAAAAAAATCTCTAAAGAAAATGTAATCAGGGCACAAAATGACATCAGAGGAATTTCTACTGAAGACAGTTTCTTGCATGCAGGTCCATCAGAATACATTTCTTTCTATGGTGACAATAAAGTAGCCAATTTCCGTCTGGAACTGGAAGGCTTTATGGGTGCGCCTGTTATTTTTGATGCACAACTGTCTGTACAAGATTCTCCAAACTCTGCAGGTGTGGTTATTGATGCCATCCGCTACGTATATGTTGCAAGAGAATTAGGTCTTGTTGGTGCATTGAGAGGTCCTTCTGCTTCTACTCAAAAAACACCACCGCAACAAATGATGTTCAGTGATGCTATTATGGAATGCCATGCACTAGCAAACCGTGAGCTGACAGAATCGACCAAGAAACAATTAAAAAAATAATACGCGGTTTACACGCTTACCAAAGGGCCTTGTTTAATCAACAAGGCCTTTTTTTATGCCTGGAATTGGCACCAGGCGGACAAGCCGCTATATGGTCTGGTAATGGTTCTATAATGCTTTGATATGCTTGCGCAATGAAAGGATATTAACTGCGCCATGAGTGCGCCTTTTTTCTGTAAAAAGGCGCACTCATGGCGCACTCATTGCGCACTCAAGGCGCAGTCATATCAAAGCATTATAGAACCAATACCGGTTAGGATGCAAAAAATAAAACAGCAAGAATGGCCAGTACTGCAGGTAGTGCCTGCACAACAAGAATAGATTTTGAAGCGGTTAAACCACCATATATGCCTGCAACTCCAACACAGGACAGGAAAAACAAGGAAACATTCTTAAACCACAAAGGATCCTGGATACACAATGACCAGATCAGACCAGCGGCCAGAAAACCATTGTATAGACCTTGGTTGGCAGCCAGTGTTTTTGTCTTCTCAAACATTTCTTCCGGCATAGACCCTTTAAAAACTTTTTTGCCTCTGGTTGTCCAGGCAAACATTTCAAGCCAGAGGATATAGAGGTGCTCCAGGGCAACCAAAGCGATTAAGATCAGGGCGATAACTTTCATAATGGCATTTCTTGACTCTAATATAGTTAAAAAACAACAGCAATTATACCTCCATGAATTCCCATGCACTGTGGTAGGCATTTTGTTGTTCCGCATAGGTAATAAAGCCCGAGTAAAAAGAAAACCGGCTCAAGGTGGCGCTATCTCCAACTACAATAAGTTTTTTTCTCGCCCGGGTCATCGCTACGTTCATCCTTCTGATGTCCGAAAGGAAGCCTATAGTTCCTTCCATATTACTTCTGGTTAGACTGATGTATACGATATCTTTTTCCTGGCCCTGAAAACTATCTATGGTATTTACAGAGATGCAGGCTGCATATTTTAAAAGCTCAGGCGCGTTAAGTAAAAGCTCTTTTAAGACCCTGACTTGCTGTTTATAAGGAGAAATGATCGCTATGCTCGGACATTCGACCGGATTTTCGTTAAAGGGAACAGCACTCAGGAGCTGTTCCAGATGACGTAGTAGAAAAGCGGCCTCATCAGGATTCACCGTACTGGTGCCCTCCGCTTTTTCTTCAAAACTACAGCCCGCGGTATCAATAAAGGTCAAAGGCTTATCCCCTTCAAACAAAACCCGCTTTGCAACAGCCGGATTTGCCTTTAACCGGCCATCGTAAAAGACCGATGATGAATAACCCATAATCGCCTCATGCATCCTGTACTGCTCTTCCAGCAGCACCACTGCTTCAGGCTGTAGTTTCACAGATTTCTCTAACAAGGTGGTGCTTAGTCCATCTTTAGCTGCAATATTTGATTTAATGGTTGGCGGCAGCTGGCAATGATCTCCTGCAAACACAACTTTCTCTGCCTTTAACAACGGTATCCAGCAAGCGGGTTCCAGGGCTTGCCCTGCCTCGTCAATAACCACCGTACGGTATTGACGGTTGCGTACGGTATAATGATTGGCGCCCACCAAGGTAGCCGTAATAACCTGCGCCTCAGAAAGCAATTGGTCAATGATATACTGCTCGGTACGGTCCACTTCTTTCATGATCTTGTGGGCCTCATCAAACAAAGCTTTGCGCTGTTCTTTTTCTGCCCTGCCAAAATTCCTTTTGTATTTATGGGCCATATTTTTAAACTCGCCGGCTTGCTTTTTAAGAGCACGTATTTCTTTCATGCTTTTATGTGCGCCCATCTTCTGATCAAGCGTCAGCGACATCAGTTGTTCTGAAACCCTGGCCGGATTTCCGACCCTTAGTACATTTAAACCTTCTGCTGCTAATTTTTCGCTCAACAGATCAACAGCGGTATTACTTGGGGCAACCACGAGGATTTGTTTTTTGTCCTGAGCCAATAATCCCCTTATGGCCTGGACCAGTGTGGTAGTTTTACCTGTACCTGGAGGACCGTGTACCACAGCAAGCTCGTTGGCCATTAAGATTTGATCTACTGCGCTTTGCTGCGAGTCATTAAGCCCCTTACCTGCAAAGGCTTTGATGTCTTTATGAAAAGTAGCTTTTCTTGTACCCAGCAACACTTGTATCATAGACCAGCCTGGTGATTTTTCATCTGTTGAGGCGGCAGTCTTCAGTGCCAGTTTCATCTCTTCATAACTGTTGTTGTCAAACAACAATTCGATCCCCAGCTTTCCATCTGACGCCCAGTCTGGCAATTCATCAGTTTTCAGGCTGATTTTCAGGCGATCTCCCCCCTGGTAAGCGACCACTCCCTCTATGCGATCGTTCTTGGGATCATGGTTAGAGAACAGGACTACCGGCATTCCAAAACGAAACTGATGAGCAACATCCTGATGTGTTGTCCGTTCAGTTTCTACCGTAAGATAGTCACCACGGCTCATTTCCGAACCTCTGATGGCCACAGGGTACCAAACCAGTCCATTGGATCTGCGTTCGGCCAGGGATGAGCTTTCAGTAAGTTGCTGATAGATTTTAAGATCCTCTGACTGTTCTGTCTGAAGCAGTTCAAGTAATCTTTTAAAATAGTCCATTCAATTCCATTAAAGCACCATGGTGCGGTATATTTTTTCTAAGGTTGTGGCTGCATCGGCACAAAAGCCAGGATGTACTTTTGAAGCTTGTATCACCGTACTTCTGGTTGCAGTGAGCCATCTGAATCTGGAAGGTCTGTCCAGCTGGGCAATTGGACCGGCCTCTTTTTCGCCGCTGCAAATGCGTTGCAGGGCTATAAGGTGCAGGTGCAGTTCTTCTATATCCGTTTGAGGACAAAATGCAGCTAAACGCGCCGTGTCCAGGTGGAAAACCACTTCCAGAAAGCGTTGTTTGGCACAAAATACAATAACGCCTATATTCATAAACTCCTCCCGTTCTACCCTGGGTACAACGCGGATGATGGCGTACTCATATAAGTCTCTCTCTTGCATGCTGGGCTTCTTTTACAAATACGTCTGAATGGCCGACGCGGGAGATCAGAAATTGTGTATAGGCATTTCTATGTTCTTCTGCAGATTGAAAGTGGCCTTCACCTTCCAGCCACTCCACCGGGATCAGGTCTGTAACAGACTTCAGGAGTTCCGGGCTAAGTATAGATCTGAATTCTGCATCTACCGTTTCCAGCTCCGAAGCACGGGATAATAAAACGTGATCTTTAATCAGAACAAATGGTTTTTTGGCCTGCTCTTCCCAATTTTGCCAGGAGTGATGAAAATACAGCGATGCACCATGATCGATCAGCCAAAGTTCCTTATGCCACATGAGCATATTGGTATTTCTTGCAGTACGATCCATATTGGTCAGCAGGCAATCGAGCCATACAATCTGTGAGGCAAGCTTTGCATCTACAGTATCGACCACCGGATCAAAAGTAATAGCACCGGAAAGGTAATGCAAGGCCAGGTTAAGCCCAACGCTGAATTTAAGCAGGTCCTGGATTTCTTCGTCTGCCTCTGTTCTTCCAAAGGCTTCGTCCAGTTCTGCAAACACCAGTTCCGGAATCCTCAGACCCAGGCTACGGGCAATCTCCCCGCCTATCAGTTCGGCAATTAATGCACGAACGCCCTGGCCGGCACCTCGAAATTTAATTACATATAAAAATTCATCGTCAGCTTCTGCAATTGCAGGCATGGACCCACCTTCTCTTAAGGGAGTAACATATCTGATTACCTTTACTGTTCGAAGCTCCGGCAGCTGATGTGCCACATTTATTACTTCTGTCATTTAAGCCAAAATTAGCAGATTTATTAAAAAAAACACCAATTTCCCTGCTTTATAATCGATTGATTTGATTTTTTAGATAGATTAGCAGAAATGTATTTTCCTTATAAAGATGTCAGATACCCTTACAACGGAACGGCTGCTGATCGAAAAACTAAGCCCCCTCGACTCAGATTTTATCTTCACTCTACTCAATACACCAGGATGGCTAAAGTTTATTGGAGACAGGAACATCAGAACGCTGTCTGATGCGGAGGCTTATGTTCAAAGAACTATAGATAGCCCCACTATTCAATATTGGGTTGTTAAAAAGACAACAGACCGCACACCGGTAGGTGTAGTTTCCTTTATTAAAAAAGAATATCTTGACCATCACGACATTGGTTACGCATTTCACCCTGATTTTAACCATTTAGGTTATGCTTATGAGGCTGTAAAAGCAGTTTTAGAGCAGCTTTCCAAAAACCCGTTGTATCCGGTAATTCTGGCTACTGTAGCCCCGGACAATGAACCTTCTATTCGTCTTTTAGAAAAACTCGGATTAAAACAAGAACGTGAGATTGAGGTAGAAAACAGGACTTTAGTTCTTTATTCCCTTGTTTAGCTCTCCTGCCAATATTTGCTGCGATCTCACTGATGGCTGAAAAAGTATTCTATTTTGCTGAGCCACAATAAGCCAAGTACATCTTTTTCTGAAGCAACCGAACGTGTGTTATAATCTGGCGGGTAAGGGTGAGCTTCATCTTCTCCATAATAGATCATCAGGTCTATTTCTCCGGTTTGAGGATACAAAAAGTTCCCTTTTACGGCCTGGGTTATAAGGGTAGAACTTCCTTTATGTGCTTTAGAGTACTTATGCCCTCCATAGGCCAGTAAGATCTCATGGCCTATTTCATGTGCAGCGGTATGTTTGAAATCGGCTACAGCATGATTATCCTTTAACAGGAGCCATTCCCCTTTTACTTTAAGGGCACCTGTATTATAATAAAGGATCCGGGACAATTCCCAGTTTCTTGACCTGCGCAACCGTCCCTGGCTATTGTATACAATTCCCGGAGACGGAATCGCTCTGTTTGTACTGTTCTCCGCTTCCAGATAAAACTCGTACTCCTGGCCATCAGGCATATGTATATTTTTTCCTTCGGGATGATTGTGGTTCCTGCTCCAATACTGTTTCATGCCCTCTATAGCCAAAGCCAATAAATCCTCATAGGTCTTTGTTGGTGCGTTTACAGCCCCTATAACGCCCAGATCTTCGAAATTTGTTCTCAATACCGCTTCAATTGTGCGGTTTGGCTGGCTGATTTTGACATCCAGCCAGTTTACTTCCTTATATCGGGTACCGAATTTCAAGACTTCAGACTCAACAACCTTATCGTTTATGACGGTCAGTTTCGCATAAAAATGCTGTTGGTCAAATCTGCGGCTATCGTAAATTCCGTCCCTGTCAAAGCCGTCCCAGTGAATTTGATAAATTCCTGGCTGCATGGACACAGGTTCAGCAGCGTATTGGTACAGGAGTTGGTCTCTTGCATCCCGGATTTCCAGGAGAACCCCATTTGCAGGACTTTCCAGGCTATACTCAAAAGTAAAACAGGAGTTTTCATTCCTTCCCTGGAAATCTGCCACTCCAAAAGGCACTACTGTTCTTTTGCCCCTGCTCAAGGTAAAGCCAATATTGATGTTCTTTTGTCTTGTATCTGAATCAGGTTTAAGCATATTCAAAGATAGGGGAATATTTATTTTGGTCATTTCTATATCTAAAACAGGAGGATCACTTCCTATTTTTCTTTTTCTTTTATAACTTTCCGGCAACAGATCATATATGGAAAACTATAAAAATATTTCAGATTCACATACCACCTTAACAGAACTGATGATTCCCTCCTACGCCAATTTCGGAGGCAAAATCCACGGTGGAATTATCATGGGTCTTATGGATAAGGTTGCTTATGTATGTGCTGCAAAACATGCCGGGGCTTATTGTGTAACTGCATCTGTGGATGCTATTGATTTCCTTGCGCCGGTTGAAGTAGGTGAACTGATCTCCCTGATGGCTTCTGTAAACTATGTGAGCAAAACCTCTCTGGTGGTTGGTATCAGGGTCATCTCAGAAAACGTAAAGACCAAAGAGGTAAAACATACCAATACCAGTTACTTTACGATGGTGGCCATGGATGAAGACCATAAGCCACTCCAGGTACCTGGCCTGATCCTTAAATCGGACGACGACATCCGGCGCTTTTTTCAGGCCTATCATAAAAGGGAACTTAAGAAATATCTCCGCCAGGAAGAAAGGAGAATGAAAACGGAGTTCGAAATCGCTGAGTCTATTGAATTGCTCAAAAATGAACGATGTATCATTGAACGCAGCTGATTCCGATCTCCTGTTATCCCTTCAGTATTTTACTTTTTTCTGCATCGAATTCTTCCTGAGAAAGAATTCCGGCGTCCAGCAGTTCTTTTAAATCGAGCAGGGCCTTCTTTTTTGCAGCCATGTCATTTTCTGGCATTGATACAGCTGGTGCTGGTTCGACAGGCTTAACGGCTGTTCCCTGAGGACTAAATTTAAGGATCAGTTCTGTGATCTCATTAAAACCTTTAATATTGGAGTAATCAATGGCCTTTTGTTCCTTTACGTTGACAACAGAAACATCAGCCTGATTTTCGAGCAGGTATTTCACAACATCCTTCTTACCGTTTGCAGCGGCATAATGTAATGGGGTATTTCCAGACTCATCCTGAATATTGATATTTGCCCCTTTTTCCACCAGTAATTTAGCCATGCTCAAATGGCCATTTTTAACGGCAACATGCAACAAGCTTTCCCCACCCGAACTGTAAGAACCCGTTAAATTAAAATTACTGTCTGATGAGAGACCAGTGGCTGATTCTACCCAATCCAGGTAAGAGTTCATGGAATCTGTCTGATCAGAAACCGGTTTGCTGTGGTTAACATCCAGACCATTTTCAAGGAACAGATCAACGATTTCTTTCTGGTTGTTGGCACAGGCATACCAAACCGGAGAAATACCACTCTTGGATGTCACAAAGATATCGGCCCCCTTATCTATCAATAATTTAGTAATGATTCTGTTGGTTTCATAACAGGCAATTAACAGGGCACTTTCACCAGCATGGTTAACGTGATCCAGGTGGGCGCCGTTTTGCAGCAACAGTTCGACCATAGGCAGATTCTTAGACCTTACTGCAAACAGCAACGGGCTTTCTCCATGTTTATTGGTGGTATTGATATTTGCTCCTTGTTGAAGAAGCAATTGTACAACTTCTTTATTTCTGCAGCCGGAAGCCAATAGAAGAGCAGTCTCTGCAGCATTGTTCTCCAGGTCAGTTTCAATACCTTCTTTCAATAGCTTTTCCATGACTTCTACCTGTCCGGAAAGTGCGGTGAGATGTAAAAGACTGTTGCCTTGCTTATCGTTGATGTTGATCTTTGCCCCGTTTTCCAACAAGTACAAGGCCGTCTGTTTCTGTTTCTGCAGGCAGGCAAAATAGAGTGGAGTTTCACCTTCATGGTCTTCATAATTCAGATCGGCGCCCTCGCCAACCAATATTTTAACCAGGTCCAGATAGCCCCGGTGCGCCGCGTAATGTAACGCTGTACGTCCTTTTTCGTCTGTATAGTTAAAATCTGCTTCTTTATTAGCCAGGAGGATTTCTGCTATTTTTCTGTTACCGCTTTCGCAAGCCAGGATAAATGACATCGACATATTAGTTCTGTAATAAGAGTTCTACGGTTTTTGATTTGGTATTGTCCTGAGAAGCCAGCATGAGTGCGGTCTGGTCCTTATCATTCTGGATATGGATGTCGGCCCCTTTGGAAAGGAGCAGCTTTACCTTCCGGTAGGTCTCTTTGGCTTTTTCAGCATCGCGGTACAATTCATGCGCACAAACTTTATGCAGCAGGGTATTTCCATCATTGTCTTGCTGATTGATGTCTATATTTCCGTCTTCTACCAAGATTTTCAATATCTCTGCATTTTTTTCCGCAGCCCAGTCTAAAGCTGATTTCTCTTTTCCATAATGCTCGGAGGTATGATAAACATCTGCCCCGTCCTGCAGCAAGCGTTCCAGCAATTTAATCTCACTTTCTGAACCTCTGTCCAGCCTGCTCACATACTTGGCCAGCATTGTACCTTCCTCTTGTGCACGAAGTTCAAATGCCGGGCTGTCATAACTGGCAAGTTTATCATAGGATGCGAGGTTAAACTGATCCACTACAACATTATAAAATGGGGTTCTGCCTTTCTTGTCTTGTGCATTTGGATTGGCTCCGTTTTCCAGCAGCACATCCAGGTATTCTGCTCTGTTTCTGTCAATGGCCAAATGAAGTGGCGTGGTCCCTACAATATTTGCTGTGTCTACCTCAAGGCCTTCGCCAATTAAAAATTTCAGATATTCTACGCCTCTTTCCTTATTTCTAAGACTCAGCGCACCATTATTTACAACCTGATAGATGAAATTCTCTTCTGCATTGTTTTTATAGCTGATGTCGCAGCCCGCGTCTACCAAGCGTTTTATAAGCGCAATATCTGCCCCTTCTTCCAGTGCATAGCCCAGCAAGGTCTGGTCCTGAAGATCGCTGTTCAGGCTTTGAAATTTACCAATTAAAGTGCTGAAATAGTCGAGTGAGGCTTCATCTGTGGGAAAGCGGATGATGTGGTCAAAGATGCTGTTTTTAAAGGAATCGTATTCGTAGAGATCGGTTTCAATGGTACCGTCTTCAATCAGCTGATCGAGGACATCAAATGCTTTACGATCTTTAATTTTATCAAAAATAGCACTCCATTCGTAGGACTGGAGGTTTTCAGGTAAGCGTTCCCCACTATTTAATAGTTGTCTGGCCGCTTCTATGTCGCCCGATCTCAGGGCTTGCAAGAGGGATGATTGTTCATTCATAGACCATTTTTGATTCAAATATCTTGCCATCGTATGTTTCCTGGCTAATTTTTATTTCTTTTCCAGCGGAATATATATTTCTTTATATTAGATCAATAGTCGTCCCTAATTTTGACCATGGATAGGAAATTACTAAAACATTTCCCTTCTGCTTTTGCTTATTAATACAATTTAATTTTACAATTAACATAATACCAAAAGATGAAAACAACTAAATTAATGATGAGTGCGGCTATTGCCGCGACCCTGTTCCTGGCGAGTTGCGGGCCAAAGGATGCAGACATTCAGAAGGCTGTTCAGGCCAAGGAAGCAAGTGGAATTACGGTTGCCGTAACCAAAGGTGCTGTTACTTTAACTGGTGAAGTGCCGGATGATGCGGCAAAGGCGACCGCTGAACAGGTTGCAAAAGCGGAAAAAGGGGTCAAATCTGTTGCAAACGACTTAACGGTTAAACCTGCCGTTGCACCTGTTGTGATTGCGGAGGATACGGTTCTTCAAAAAAATGTTGCTGATGCAGTCAAGGACTTCCCGACGGTAAAAGCAGATGTTAAAGATGGCGTTGTGACCTTAACCGGGGAGCTTAAGAAAGCTTCTTTAATCACTTTAATGCAGCACCTTTCTGCACTTAAGCCTAAGAAAATTGACAATAAATTAACGATTAAATAGTACGCATCATGGCTTTACAAGATAAATATAAACAATTAACAGATGCAGCCTCGGCTGCTGGTATAAGCGATCTTGCCGTACGTGAGCAGGATGGCATATTGTATGTGGACGGCACGGCACCTGATGGCGCAACCAAGGACAACCTATGGGACATTTACAATCAGATTGATCCGAATTTCGCTTCCGGCGATCTGGTCTTAAACGTGAATGTAGCGGTTGATGCTGCTGTAACACATGCAAAAGTCATTACAGACAGCTCGAATTTAAATATCCGGAAGGGCCCTGGAACAGATCAGCCCATTGTGGGAAAAGCAGCTCATGGTGAAGTGATTACCCTGGTTAACAGAAGTAACGATTTATGGTGGCTGGTGCGCACAAATGACGGCGAAGAAGGATACTGCTATGCGCAGTACCTGGAGCCGCAGGCTTAGTTTTCATGTTTAATAATTATAATAATGGATCCGGACTTGCGTCCGGATTTTTTGTTGGGTGCTGAATTGAAATAAATTTGGTATCTGTTTCGAGGCTGCGCCTGCTAAGCCCCCGAAGAGGGGGCAAACCAGCCAATGCCTCTCTACAGACACCAAATTTATTTCTGGATTTCACGCCTAGCCGGTATGTTGTAAAAAAGCGGAGCAGCAAGGTTATACTCCATGTTTGGTCATAACGACATCAATATACAGGACCTCAGGGCGCCTTGCCACAAGAGCGCAGCGAGGCAAGGAGTCCAGTCCTCGAAGAGCATCTTATTTTTTCCATAAAAAACCGAGCGAGTTTAACCCTGGAACTTCTTGAACACGACGATACCGTTATGCCCGCCAAAGCCAAAAGTATTACTCATGGCCACATCAATATTTTTCTCCATAGCATCAATCTTAACAATATTCAGATTTGAAGGAATCGCCGGATCCGGATCCGTCAGATTGATTGTTGGAGGAACAATAGAATGTCGGATGGCCTGGATACAAGCGATCGCCTCTATAGCACCAGCTGCGCCAAGCAAATGACCTGTCATCGACTTTGTTGCACTGATGTGCAAATGATCCGTATGATCCTTAAATAACTTTGTTATAGCCTTTAACTCACTCATATCTCCAACAGGAGTTGAAGTAGCATGAGCATTCAGATAATCGACATCGTCTATATTCAAACCCGCATCTTCCAACGCAAAACGCATGGCGGTAGCCGCCCCTTCTCCTTCCGGATGCGTTGCGGTCATATGGTATGCATCGGCAGTCATAGCTGCTCCTGCAAGTTCTGCATAGATCGTTGCATTTCTGGCAATGGCATGCTCATATTCTTCAAGAACCAAGGCACCAGCGCCCTCACCCATTAAGAATCCGTCTCTTCCCGCATCAAAAGGTCTGCAGGCAGTTTGAGCCGCATCATTTTGTGTAGTCATTGCCTTCATTGCACAAAAACCACCAACCGAAGCCTGTGTAATTGGTGCTTCTGAACCTCCGGTAACGATCACTTTCGCTTTTCCCCATCTAATATAGTTGAAAGCGTCCATGATGGCTGTATTGGAAGTGGAGCAAGCCGATACCGTTGTATAATTGATGCCCATTAGGCCATACTTTATAGAGATCATCCCGGAAGCCATATTGGCGATAAGCTTAGGGACAAAAAAGGGACTGAACCTGGGTACAAAATTGTTTTCTGTATATTCGGTAACCTGCTCTTCAAAAGTAAGCATCCCGCCCTGTCCTGATCCCCAGATCACTCCTGTGTCATAAGGGTTCATAACAGAGAAATCCAAACCAGAGTCTTTAATCGCCTGTCCGGCAGCAACAAGTGCATATTGAGTGAAAGGATCCGTTCTCTTGATCTCATTTCTGTCGAGCAAAAGTGAGGCATCAAAATCTTTAAGTTCTGCAGCAATCTGGGTACGAAATGCAGCAGGATTAAATCTGGTAATGCGATCTGCACCGCTCTTTCCCTGGATAAGGCTGTCCCAAAAAGTTTGAATATCATTTCCTACCGGCGTAAGCGCGCCCATTCCTGTTATAACTACTCTTTTCATTTTACAAGTTTTAACTACTTGCACTTAGCAAGCTGTTGCAAATATAAATAACTACTTTATATTTGCAAGTAGTTTAAACTGGACGATATGAAATCTGACTGCCCCCTTAATTTTGGATTGGAGCTCTTCGGGGATCGGTGGACCCTGTTGATTATACGGGATATGATCTTCTTCAACAAGCGTTCCTATAATGAGTTCTTGTCTTCCGCTGAACACATTTCTACCAATATTCTGGCCAACAGATTAAACTTTCTGGAGAAAGAAAAATTTATCATCAAAGAAAAAGACCGGGACCACAAACAAAAGATGATTTACAGCCTGACCGAAAAAGGCATTGGCCTGGTGCCTCTGATCATAGAAATAGGATTATGGTCTGACCAATATGCCGAAGAAAAACTAACCGTTAGTGAAGTTGTAAATTTAAACGACTTTAAAACAGACTGGAGCAAAGCTTTAAAAGCGCTACAGCAAAAGCTTTATCACCTGCACCTTCAACGCGAGATATAAAGGGTGCTTTAAACAATTTGGTTTTTAATTAAAGGATAGAAACGATCATAAATACATAAGATATGAATAAGACAAAAATTGGCTGGATTGGCCTTGGAAATATGGGAATCCCTATGTCTGAACAGTTAATCAAAGCAGGTTACCCTCTGCAGGTTTATAACCGGAGCAAGGAGAAGGAAAGTGCATTGAAAGCAATGGGTGCCGGGATTGCCTCCTCGCCCGTTGAATTGATTCAATCTTCGGATATCGTAATCCTGATGGTTTCAGATGACCAGGCTGTTCGGGAAATCTTTAATGGAGTAAATGGCTTATTGAGTGCAAAAACTACTGGCAAAATCATAGTTAATATGAGTACCGTTTCGCCTGGTGTAAGTAAGGAAATGGCGGTATTGTCTGTTGAATTTGGTCATGAGTATATAGATGCACCTGTATCCGGCAGTGTTAAACAAGCACAGGAAGGACAATTGGTGATTATGGCCGGGGGTTCGGAAAGTACCTTTGTAAAGGTAAAACCAATCCTTGAAGTTCTCGGAAAAATGGCTATACTGGTTGGCGGAACTGGTGCGGGAAACAGCACCAAGCTGGCCATCAACAGTTTACTTGCATTGTATGCCCAGGGTTTAGCAGAAACCGTTATTTTCGCCAACCAGCAAGGGATCAAAACCGAAGACCTGCTGACCTTGATCGGACAGGCTGCACTCGGCAATATTTTTACAAAAATTAAAGGAGATGCCATCTTAAATGATCAGTACAAGGCTGCCTTTGCACTCAAACACATTGTTAAGGACCTGACACTGGCGAAAAATGAAGGACTTTCCAGTCCACTTGCCACCACGGCTTTAGAGACTTTTAAACAGGCTGAACCTTCTTACGGTGAAGAAGATATCATTGCTGTAATTAAACAGTTAAATTCTTAGAAAAAGAACAGGCCAGGAATTTATTTCCCGGCCTGATAAAAACGGCCCCTTCCAACAGGGTATAAATTATATCATTCACCAATAAATCAGGTGTTTTTTTTAAAATTTAAAATTATAGATAGGACTTCCCTTCCACAGGATATAACCCAACAGAGCGCACTGATGCGCCACTTCAGTTTCTATAACAGAAGGAACATCATTTACAATTTTCCAGCGGACATTATATTTATTGTTGTAACTGATGTAAATGACTACATCTTCACATCCGGAATCAATTGATTTAAGATTTTTGAGATGCTGGTCCTGCAATTCGGCCGCCAGACGACGGAGCCTTTCATTCATCACTTTAGATAAAGGTGCAGCAGCGGTTATATCAGGTTCAATTACGGCGAGTACAGTTATGGTCATTGGCATCTCTCAAATACTATAAATTTTAGCAAAGATATCATTTTATTCTTAACTAAAAAAAATAGCAAAGCAAAATCCATAAAATCTCCCCCCTTCCGGACACCCTCCTTCCATTCTGCTCCCATGATATCTACATCCTGCTTCGGCTCAGGAAAAATCTCCACCATTGTAACTATCCCTTCCGGACACCCTCCCCTGTAAAGATCATTTCAATATTTTGTATAGACGAGGGAAAGGTCTGCACCCAGAAATTTGTGGTATGAAAAAAATGGCCTGGCGTTGTTTTCGCTTCTTCAGCGAAAATTATGCAGCCTTTTTTTCATACCACAAATTTAAAAAGCTTCTCCCAAGCCTATAGAAAATCCGGAATATCCTTTACTCACCCCATAATCTATGGCAACATTTGTATTTGATCCTTTATTAAACTTCACCCGCATCCCTGCGCCCACAGCCGGATGAATCTTTTTAAACATATTATTTTCTGGTTCCGTAACCGAAGTCGCGTTAGCAAAAACAACGAAACCCAGCAAGCCGTTATCCGTAATATCCCTCCGGTACTCACTCTCAAAATAAAACAAACCTTTGCCCCGGTACCTGTTCTGATCCATACCCCTCCCAGACCTGTTGTAAGGATCCCAACCTATACTGGGCAAATTAAGATAAGGCACATCATTACTCAATCCAGTCCATAGGTAGGTCCAGAAAGCCAGTACATTTTGCTGGTGAGGTTTTGTATTTAAAGGAACGTATTTTCTTGCATCCAGGTATAAAGATTTCCAACTGGAATTACTCCCCAAAAACTTGGGATTGGTTCTCAATACCGCATTAAAATAACTGCCCGGAAGCGGATTAATAGAACTTGATCTGGTATCATAAAGCAAATTAAATGATATACCTGAAGAAAAGGAGTTACTCCCTTTTTGCGTTCCTGTATGATAACCGGAAAACTGTTCCAGCTGTGGATCTGTATCCGCGGTATTGATATTGACGAAATAGTCCAGGTTATAGCCAAAACCAGCGTATAAATAGGGTTTGATACGTTTCAGCGCACTTTGATAGAAGCGGATGTACTTATAATCCACTAATAATTTATGATCCTCCTGCCCGCTTCCCAAACCCCAGGTATACTGGGGGTAAACCAGAAAACGAGTATCTCCCTGAATCACCCAGGTATTGTCTTTAAGCCAGACATCTGATCGTAAAGGCAGACCAAAACGCCCTTTAAAATTCCAGTAAGGAGCAAAACCAGCACTGGATATATTGGTCGTTTTGCGTGGACCAAGATAGAAACCTGCAGTGGTGGAGGTAACCAGTGCCCTTCCGCCTCCCGGAACATTACCGCCTATAGGCAACAAGGAAAATTCAATCTTCTTTTCTCCGGCTTTTGGGTTTTTATTGGGTTTTATCTTAAAAAGGACTTTGGCTATATCAATCAAATCTCTTTTATTAGAGGTGTCTCTGGGCTTTTCGTTAAGCACCTTAGAATCGCCGGCTGTTTGTGCATGCAATGCAAAAGTGGAAAACAACAGAAAAATCAACGTATAACATTTATTCATAGATATGGCGTTATTCATAAGTTTCTTAACGGTACGCAAAAATAGAACCAATTGTCTAAGAAGAAGACCTAATCTTTTAAACAGAGAAAGATTATTTGATGGTTAAGCAAGTAAGAATTTATATTTGCATGGCTTAACCTCACCAATCCTATAGATGAAAAAAACCTGGTTTTGTGTTTTACCTGTTCTCTTTATCGCCACATTCTTGCTGGCACGTGCCAGTTATTCTCCGGTTCAGACTGTTCATAGCGGCAGCACACAGTCAGATACATTAAAGGTAATGGCCTACAACATTCTAAATTATGGAGACGGTTGCCAGGGTGATCCGGAAAAATTAAACAGCTATCTTAGAACCATTGTCAGATATACAAAGCCAGACCTGCTCAGTTGCGAAAAAATTGCGGCATTTGAACCTGGAAGTCGCAAATCTTCCAATTTTGCGACACTTTTATGTGGTCATGCACTTAATACGGTTTTCAGGGATCGTTATGCATATGCAGATCCAAGTAACGAAAGTGAGGCCGATAATATGTCGGTACTGTTTTACAACAAACAAAAACTGGCTTTCGTTAAAACGGAAACTCTTCTGGCAAAGATTACAGACTTTAACCTCTATAAATTATACTACAAAGATCCAAAACTGGCCAGAACCAAAGATACCGTATTTTTATACGTCCTTGTTAATCATACCCAATCTGGAGACAATAGTAAACAAAGAGATAAACAACTGACTAAACTCATGGGAAGAATTCGGGAAAAATTCCCAAATCTACCCAATCTGATCGTTATGGGCGATTTTAATACCCGGAAGACGGGAGAAGACGGGTATCAGGCTATAGTGGATTCAGAAAAAGCCAGTACCAAAATGTTTGATCCTCCGTTCTACCCGGATAAAGTGTTGAGTTATCCAGCCAATTGGACCAAGCAACCGGAATTGTATCAGCGTTTTCTAACCACCTCTACCCGCTTGTCTGAAAGCATCCCAAACCAGTGTGGTACCGGGGGTGGCGCTAAATCCTGGTACGATCATATTTTTATTTCTCCCCCACTGGTCAGTGGTAGCAAAAAGATTAAATATGTACCAAATTCTTATAAAACTGTTGGAAATGATGGGCAACGTTTAGGTATTGAAGTTAACAGCAGAACAAAACGGAATACTTCTGCTCATTATGACCTTGCTGAGGCGCTGTTCCAGTTTTCAAATAAGTATCCCGTAAGCATACAATTGGCCGTTAAAACCAGGTGACGGGTTATTCAAAGGTATATTTGGTCAGGACAAATGGTCAGTGAGCCTGAAGCGGAGGTGAAAATTCGTTCCCCGGCCTTCTTCACTCTCGAAATCGAGTTCAATACCATATTGCTCGCAGATGTTCATCGTAATGTGCAGCCCCATTCCTGTGGTTGACTCTCCTATAGTCCCCTCTCTTTTTGCAGCTGTAAATTTATCAAAAAGCAAAGGTTTCATTTTTTCCGGTATACCTACGCCGTTATCAGAAATGCTCACCTTACAATAAGGTCCATCTATAACCGCATGAAGTTCAATACGGCCATATTCTCTGGTAAACTTTATTGCGTTATTTAAGATGTTATCTATAGCCCGTCGAACTGCAATGGCGTGTCCGTAACTGTATTTTTCTGCTTCGGGGAGTACAACACTCAGGCTGATATTTTTTTTCTGTAAGCTGACCTGAAAATCATTTGCGCAAATTTCCAGAAGTCCTCTGAGTTCAAAAAAATCACCTTGTACAGCCAATTGTTTATGGCTTGGCGGCCGGAGCAGTTCATGAACAAGATTGTGTGCATTGTTACAAGCCGTTTTGGCCATAGAAAGTATTTCTGTATGGTCGGGGTCTTCCAGCATTTCTTCCAAAATCCCTACTATACCCATAATATTCGAAATCGGCGTTTTTAAATCATGAACTACTGCCTGTAAATCTTGTTTATGCTTTTCCAGGGAATCAACAAGGTGGTTGGTCATATCGGCTTTATGAAGGACACCAATCAGTTTATGATCTTCATAGACTGGCAATACGTCCGACCGGGCATCCAGCATAATTTTCAGTGCCTCGGCTATCTTCGTATTTCTTTGTAGTTCGGGTTTCTGAGACAAACAATCCACCACCAGGTGATGTGTTTTAGACAAGAGGTCATTTGCATTAATCAAACCTATTGGCTCATCCTCCATCATCACCACTGCTCCCCCACTTGAAATGATTTTATGTTTTACTTCATAAATGCCATCAAAGGCATTGACAGTCAGGAATTCGTTTCTAATAAATGGAGCGATCATTATCTTTTTATTCTAATATATTGTTGATTTCAATGTTCTCAATAGAAATATTAATTTTAAAGTCAACGCGAATCAGCTCACCATCTGAAACGAAGGGGAAAACATTTTTGGTTAAGATATGCAATACTTTTTCCACTGGCATTTTCTTCAAAATGTGTTTATTGATAAAAACGGTTTCTACACGTTCATCTTCTACTTCTACACTCAAAAAACCATTAGGTAATAGCATTTCAAAGGATTTACTCAGTCCAATCTTTCCCTGAACACAATTTTTGCCAACAATCAGGATATCCTGGAAAGGAGGAAGTTTGATTTCCTCAAAATTGATATTGATTGAATATTTAACATTTCTTTCGTTCATAACAAGTCCCAATAGTAAATGACAACGTGCTTAATCTGCAATTCTGTTTTTACAAAATATTAAATCATGCTACAGCAAATGTAATTATTTTATTTATCGTATAGCGTTATAAACATATGGTAAACAACCGATAAAATGAAAGCACAGCTCTAAACTGTGCTTTTTTTGACAAAAACATAATAAAACTAGCCCCTGGTTACACAAATCGCTTATTTACGGTATTCCAATCTACAGTATTCCACCAGGAAGCTATATATTCATTTCTTTTATTTTGATATTTCAGATAATAAGCGTGTTCCCAAACATCCAAAGCCAGTAAAGGTGTGCCTTTTTCAGTAGCATTATCCATAAGCGGATTATCCTGATTGGCGGTTGAAGTAATGCTGAGTACGCCGTTATTATGGATGAGCCACGCCCATCCTGATCCAAAACGGGTTAACGCAGCTTGAGAAAATTTCTCTTTGAACTGATCAACAGACTGAAAAGACTTCTCGATCGCTGCCTTTAATTTTCCGGAGGGAGCAGCTGGGCCGGATGCCTGCATGGATTCCCAGAAGAAATTATGGTTCCAGGCACCCCCGCCATTGTTCCTTGCTTTTGGAGATAAAGTAGATGCCCTGGAGAAAAAGTCATATTCGTCTTTAAAATTCAGATGATCGGCCTGGATAGCTTCATTTACATTTTTAATATAGGTGGCATGGTGCTTGGTATAGTGTATTTCCATAGTCAGGGCATCGATATGCGGTTCCAGCGCGGCATAAGCATAGGGAAGCTTCACTTGAGAAAACAAAAAAACCTGTCGGTTTTCCTCGGCAAGATCTTTTGCAAAAGCTGGAATAACATTTAATGTAGATAAAGCTGCTACACCCAAAGACATTTTGAGGGAGCTTTTTAGAAAATCTCTTCGTTCATTATTTTCCATAATTCTTAATTTACAGGATTTAAAAATATTCTTATGCGGATCATCCATTCTAATTTAGTAATTTCAAATGATCGCTTTATGTTTTAAATTCACCGATTATGACGCTTAACTGATGAATGATCACCTATTTATTACTGACTGATCACAAATATAATAAAAGCCAGGCAATAGTCTACTAAAACAGTATACTATTGCCTGTTCGTTTATTTTACCGGTGTCCCGTTCTTTATTTCATCGCTGCCCTGCAGCAAAATTTGGTCTCCAGGTTGAATGTTCCCAAATATTTCTGTAGAATCTGCTGCGCTTAAGCCTTCCTTTATATCCACCATCAAGGCCTTTCCATGTTCCACTTTTATAATATACTCCCGCTCAGTGGATCTTACAATCGCATGATTGGGTACCATTAAGGCTTTAGCACCGGATAACAATGGAATTTCAACTTCTGCAAACATCCCCGGTTTCAGCTGTCCATCCTGATTATTGATATCTACTTCGATAGCTTCTGAGCGAGTGCTGTTGTTTAATGCATTAGCAGACCGGCTGATCAATGCCTTATAGGTTTTGCCCGGTATGGCAGTAAACAACAAGGAGACTTGTTGTTTCAGGTCAACTTTATCTACATAGGCTTCCGGAATATATACTTCCAGTCGAAGTTTCTGCAAATGTTGTAACTGGAAAAGCGGAGCTTCCCCACCCTTACCCGGGCCCGCCAATGCACCAGGTGAAACATTCCTTTGGGTAATGACTCCGTCAAATGGTGCCGTGATAATGAGATATTGCTGCATATGCTTTACAGAGGCGACATTGGATTGTTCTGAATTTGCTATAGCCAAATCGCCTTTCATCTTGGAAAACGCATTGTCAAGATCAAGTCTGGATACAGCTCCTGGCTCTTTGGCAGCCTGCTTTAACCGGTTGTATTTATCCTGACTTGCCAGTGAGATCTCTTTCGCTTGCAAATATTTTGACCGGGCTGCTTCCAGTTGAGATTCCATTTCCGGCGCTTCAAGGGTAAGCAGCACTTGTCCTTTTTTGACAACTGAGCCCCGGTCGGCATAAACCTCTTTTACAAAACCATTGGCACGTGCAAACACGGAAACCTCTTCAAATGGTTTTAGTTGCCCAGGTAAGCGCACGGAACTGGACATATTTTTTTCTTTGAGCACGCCCAATTCGTAGCCGGCGTTCTTCTTCTCCTTATGATGGATCAAAATTGGTTTTTCTCCGTGGCTGCAGGAGGAAATCATAAATAATATAGAAACACCCAGGAGACTAAAGACCTGATTGTTCCTGTAACGGATTGTTCTGGATGAATTATTCATATGTTGTATTTTCTGGCATTAGTGAAGGTGATTGATAGGTACTTTTTTCCTGCATCCAGGCAAATACCTGGGGAAGGATAAATAGAGCGGCGAGAGTTGAGGCAAATAATCCTCCAATAACAGCTCTTCCCAAAGGGGCGGTCTGTTCTCCTGCTTCTCCCATTCCGGAAGCCATAGGAATCATTCCTGCCATCATTGCTAAACTGGTCATCAGAATTGGTCGTAGTCTTATAGAAGCACTGATAATTGCCGCCCTCGATGAATCTCTATAGTCCAGACGAAGTTTTTCTGCGTTGGTTACAATAAGAATGGCGTTGGCAACAGATACGCCTGTAGACATGATCATTCCCATATAGGACTGTAGGTTCAGGGTAGATCCGGTGAGAAAAAGGGCGGCTAAAGATCCCAGTATCACGGCAGGAACAGTAGAGAGTACAGTTAGGGATAGTTTGAACGACTGATAGTTGGCGGCCAGCAACAGGAAAATGACCAAAACAGCAAAAAGGAGGCCGCTTTGTAGGCTTGACAGCGTTTCAGACAATAAACGGGACATCCCTTTGACCTCGGCAAGCAAACCTTTTGGCGGTTTTCCCAGAGAATTTAATGCTTTTGTAACGTCTGCAGTCGCAGTTCCCAGATCTTGTTTGTAAATATTGGCACTTACCGTTAAAAAGCGCCGTGGCCCTGTACGGTCATATTCGCCAGGGGTATAGATGACTTTAAAAGACGCAATGTCTCCCAGGACAGGACTGCTTTGGCCCTTAACCAGAGGAACCTCCCGAAGCTCTTCCATGGTATCCATGACATATTCAGGAACCTGAACTTGCACCTGATAGGTATAAGCCGCTTTTTCGTCTAACCATTGGTTTTTTTCTGTGAACCGGCTGGAAGATGTACTTGCCGTAACCGAACGGGCAATATCTTGTACATTCAATCCCATTTGCGCCGCCTTTAAACGATCAAGGGTTATGGAAACTACCGGCACTTTTAAAGGCTGAACGATCTGAATATCTCGCAGATAAGGTATTTTTCGCAACTGATCTGTTACGCGACCCGCAAAACGCTCAATTTCCTGCATGTCTTTACCAGCTACCCTAACCTCAATTGGCGTTGCTGCGCCCTGGCTCATGATCTTTTCTGTCATTTCAATAGGCTCAAAGGTTATCCTCAGGTCTGGTATAGCCTGGCGAATATTTTTACGCAATGCGTCTTTTAATTCGTCCATATTCACCTGATATTGTTCATCTAAGTTGACCTGCAAAACAGCTTCATGCGTACCTGTATTAAAGATGTACAGATTACTTGTGCCGTAGCTGCTGGGAATAATTCCTACATAACCTGAACTGATGGCCACATGATGGTTTACTGTGGCATCTATAATTTGCAGTACCTGCTTAAATTTATCTTCTGTTCGTTCAAGCCGGGTCCCGTCGGGTGCCTTAATGCGGATCTGAAACTGGCCATTGTTGACCTTTGGCATCATATCTTTACCGATGTAGATAAATCCAGCGGCAGCCAGGCCCAGAACCAGTATCAGATACGCCGGAATGATCAGTTTCTTTTTGCTCATCCAGCTTTTAATGATGTCCATATATTTCAGCTTTACCCGTTCAAAAAGATCATTGTGTTTTGGGTCTTTCTGTTCCTGTATCAGATGTTCTTTAACTTGTGCTCGCTCTGCGCTGTCCAGAGCCTCTCCCGCATGGGCATGCAGGTTTTGATGATCATAATGCTGGTAGTGCTCAGCCTTGATCATCCAGTTACTCAGAATCGGTACAACAGTCTGGGCAATAATAAAGGATACGATCATGGTCAGTCCAATAGAAAGAGACAATGGAAGAAACATGGCTTTGGGCACACCATTCATGAGAAATGAGGGGGCAAAAACGGCGAGAATACAAAGCAGGATCAATAATAAAGGAAACGCAATTTCTTCACAGGCATCGTAAATAGCCTGCCGCTTACCCTTGCCCATTTCCAAATGCTGGTGAATATTCTCTATGGTTACCGTGGCCTGATCTACAAGAATGCCAATGGCCAGCGCCAAACCACTTAAAGTCATGATATTAATCGTCTGACCAAAGAGACTGAGCAACAATACCCCTATAAGTATAGAAACAGGAATAGTGATCACAACGATCAAGCTGCTCCTCCAGTCTCTAAGGAACAGGAGAACCATAAGCCCGGTAAGTAAGGCACCCAATGCCCCCTCACTAATCAAACTTTTGACCGCATTAACGACAAAAACCGACTGGTCAAATTCATAAGATATCTTGACGTCACCGGGAAGCAGGCTCTGCATCTCCGGAATTTTGGCTTTTAGTGCTTTGACGACCTCCCAGGTCGAGGCATCGGCTGTTTTAACCACGGGGATATATACCGAACGTTTACCGTTAATGAGTGCATAATCTACGGTAACATCTGCTGCATCTGCCACCCGTGCAACATCTTTAACCAATACAGAAACACCATTTTTGGTCGTTATGGGAATATCGCCAAATTCGTCCACGTGTTTCACAAGTGAGTTCATTGAGGTTACAAACATCGTATTGTTGATACGGAGGTTACCCGATGGAGACATCACGTTAAATTTAGCCAGGGCCTCTACAACCTCATCAGGTGTTAGATTATAGCTTCTGAGTTTATTGGGGTCTAAATTCACTGTCACTGAACGGGAATTTGCTCCAAAAGGTGGAGGAGCAG
>Ga0157370_10001125_pt1 | contig 33417 bp, 34 predicted proteins | sample C35metaG_FD_113463 | JGI IMG/M metagenome (GOLD analysis project Ga0157370, IMG submission 113463) | Corn rhizosphere microbial communities from Kellogg Biological Station, Michigan, USA - C3-5 metaG | ecosystem: Host-associated > Plants > Roots > Rhizosphere > Soil | place: USA: Michigan... | reverse complement strand
CCTTCCGCATGAAGAGCGCTGTGGTGTCGGCTGGATGGAATCAACGGTTTCCTTCATCCGTTTGTCGTCGATACCGACATCGGTCAAATATCCGCCAAGCGTGCCAGGCGCCGTGCTGGCCAATGGCCAGATGCTCTGCATGGCCAGCAGTTTCTGACGAGCTTCCTCCGCCTTCGCTTCCCCCGGCAACGCTATCACGACGAGATCAATCATTTGATGTCCTTCCTCATGGTGGTCTAAATGGCGGACGAATGACCGATGACGCTATTGATTTGTATCAAGTCACTGAAACAAAACCGTAACCGAACGGCTCAAGCGCGAGCACGTCACACCGGTCCGTGCGATCCGGGCGGGACCATATAGAGTGTCATGGCAAATATGACATAGATAAACATCAGCAAAGCACCAATGAACCATGCCGAACGACCGCTGTTCGTAACGAAGGTCGCCGTCAAGGTTGCGATCATTACCATCGTCACTGCCCCCGGCCAAAACTGCAGATCCATTGGCTTGGGCCCGACGACGTAGCTCAGGAGCACAAGCACCGGTGCAACGAACAGCGCAATTTGGGACGCGCTTCCGAGCGCGATGCTGACGCTCATATCCAAGTGGTTTTTACGCGCAGCAGAAAATGCTACGGCCATTTCAGCCGCGGCACCGACCAGGGCTACGATGATGAACCCGACGAAAGCCGGGCTCATCCCCAGTGTCGCCGCGGCGTGTTGCACTGACTCAACGAAGATTTCGCTCACCAGCGCCACCAACACCGTAACAACGAGCAGTGTCCCGACCGCAAGATTGATCTGCCACTTTGCCTCTTTTGTCTCACCGTGATCTTCGCTCGCAAACAATTCCTTGTGCGTCTTTAGTGAGAATAGCAGACTCAATCCGTAAGCTATGACAAGCAAGATCGCTAGGGCAGCACTGAAATTCTGGGCCATCACTTCGCCTTGCGCCAAATCAAGTTCGGAAACCGCTGCCGGAGCGAGTAATGCAATCGTCGCCATCAACAGTAGCGCTGAATACATCCTTCCCCCGGCGCGGTTGTATTCCTGAACGTGGTATCGGAGGCCGCCCAACAGAAAAGAAGCTCCCAGCATAAAAAGCGAATTGGTGACGATAGCGCCGGCAATCGATGCCTTCACCAGCATGTACTCGCCAGCATGGAGTGCAGTCACTGCGATGATCAATTCCGTCAGATTTCCTAGCGTCGCGTTAAGCAACCCGCCAACTGCATCACCCGTCTTTTCGGAGACGGCTTCGGTAGCATGACTAAGAAGCGCGGCGAGTGGAATGATCGCTATGACTGCGAGCATAAACAGCAGCGTATGAGCAGCGGGCACAATCCTTGCCGCAATTAGTACGGCCGGCACAAATATCAGTAACCAGAGCAACGGGGTGTGTCGGATTTCCCTTAGCAGAGGGCTCATGGTATCGCCGCCTCCTTGCTTGGATGTTGTCAAGGCATGTTCACGCGTGACATCGTCACGTGAGTTGGAGCCAGCACGGAACTGCGTTCACGGTTTCGGACCGGTACGCGTTGATGGTAAAGGGCAGCGCCAAAGATGGATGACTGCCCCTGGAATCATTTGGCCGTGAAATAGCCTTCCAGTTTATAGCCTTTCCAGTTTGGAGATTCGGCGGACGTAGAAGAATTCCTCCGCAGCATAACGTGTATTGATCTAGATCAACGGGCGACGGCGTAGGGTCCGGAGCATTAAGCCCTGAAGCAGTAAGCCTTGCGCTCACGAAAGAGTTAAAAGCCGGTCAGGTCCGGCCCTGGTTTGGACTGGGGAGACTGCTATAATTTAGATGGTTGTGCTTGTATTGAGGTTTGCCATGGCCGACACGCCGAAACTCTCCGTTGAGAAAGCGCTGGAAAAACTACGCGCCGCCGATGCACAAAAATCCACGACCGCGCGACGCAATGAGGAAATGGACGCACTGGATGACGAAATAAAGCGCTTGAAAGCGCAAAGACTTCGTTTGGACGGGCAACAGCGACGTTCGTCTGAGCGTGATTGAAATTGTCATTGTACCCTGAGGTCGCCCGCAGCTACCCGATCCGCCTCCTTTGAGCGTGGCTGCACTCTGTCGGCTGCCGATTTTCGATCAGTTTCTGAACGCAGATCGTGTAAAACTACTTCGTTTGATCATCATGTTCGGCTCTCTTTTGGTGCTAATAGCTCCCGTAGCCGTAAGGCGGACAATAGTCATCCGTCAGTATGTCATCAGCTTCGTCTCTATATCTGAGGCAGAGCCTCCACCATAATAGCGATAGGCGGAGTGGGCCTAAGTCGCAATCGCGCCGTCGATGACCGTGCTAGCTACGAGCAAGCCCCTGGGGCAAAGGCATCGGTGGTCGTGACGTCTACCGCGACGGTTGACACAGGAATCAACTCAGCCAACCGTTGGTCCAGGTTTTTTCACACTTGGGCAGCTCAAGAGCATGGCGAAGAAGATGTTGCCAGCACCGTGAGCGGACTCTGCTTGGATCAATGTAAGGCCGGTTCCCCTGGAAGCGATTTCTAAGAGAGCTTTAGCACCAGATGGAGTGTCTGCGGGTCTCGATGCGCGGCGGGCGTGAAGGCGAACTTTTCGAATACCTTTCTCATCGCGGTGTTATCGGGTAAAACCTCAGCCGTTAGTTCCTGCAATCCGGCATCGCTCGCGAACTTGATGAGATGGCGCATCAAGATCGAGCCTACACCACGTCCCTGCCAGGCATCGACAACGACAAATGCCATCTCGGCCCGCTCGGGCTCGAAGACAACGTATCTGCCGCCTCCGGCGATCACCTTGCGGCCGGCTTCCTCTGCGAGCGCAACAATCGCGACATGATTCTTGAAGTCAACGTCCATGAAGTAGGCGCGCTCTTTCTCGGAGAAGCGGCGCTTCATGACGAAGAAGCGGCGTTGCAGCGATTGCGCGCTGGTCCTTTCGACCGCAGCGAGCATGTCGGCTTCATCCTCCCGCCGAAGTGCGCGGATTTCGACTTGGCTGCCGTCGCGTAGCAGTTCGCGTGCAGTGTAGTTGATGGCCTCGGACATTGGGCCTCGTGTGCCGAAAAACAACGGCAGCCATATCGATAGGAGTTGCCAGTTGGACCCCAGACCGACTCGTGGCTGTTTGATATGGATCAAGACTATTGCGCGAGAGCGGTAAGTAGCTTGCCGACTGCATGCCCGCCCTCAGATGAAGGTGCGTCCTTGAAAACCCTTCGCCAGTATTTGCCCGGAGACGACGTCATTCAACTAGCCATCCGGCTCGGATTACTCACTTTTCTGATTTACTGGACGTTCGTTCTGATCCGTCCCTTTGTGCCTATCTTGGCTTGGAGCATCGTACTCACCGTCGCGCTCTATCCCATCTTTGATCTCCTTTCCCGACTTCTCGGTGATCGTCCAAAGCTTGCGGCGGCAATTCTCACCCTCATCAATCTCGGGATCGTCATCGGACCAGCGACTTGGCTTGGCTTGAGTGCCTTGGGCGGGGTGAGGGAGTTCGCTGGGAATCTGGGGTCTGGTAGCCTGGTGGTTCCATCCCCGCCGGAGAGCGTCAATAATTGGCCGCTCATCGGCCCGAAGCTTTACGAGTTCTGGAATCAAGCATCCAGTAACATTCGAGCGGCCTTGCGTGAGGTAGCTCCCCATCTGAAGCCGTTGGCGGGCATTTTGTTGGCTCTCGTGGGCAATGCCGGCGTGGGCACGCTCAAGTTTCTCCTGTCTGTGGCGCTGGCCGGGTTTCTCTTCCCCTACGGCTCGCAGCTTGTAGAGGCAGGCCGAAGATTCCTCTATCGTATCGTGCCTGAGCAGAGCGAACATTTCCTAGAACTGGCGGGCGCGACCATCCGCGCAGTATCCCAGGGCGTCATTGGGGTCGCAATCGTCCAGTCTTTGTTGGCTGGTATCGGGTTCAAGCTGGCGGGCGTTCCCGGCGCCGGCCTGTTGGCCTTCGCAGTTATGATCCTGACAATCGTTCAGGTCGGCGCGGCAATCGTCCTGATTCCTGTAATCATTTGGATCTGGACAGACAAGGATTTCACCACGGCGCTCTTGCTGACGCTGTTCCTGTGTCTCGTCGGCGTACTCGACAACATCTTGAAGCCGCTGGTCATGGGGCGCGGCTTGACGACCCCGACACTTGTCATCTTCGTCGGGGTGATTGGAGGAACGCTCGCGCATGGAATTGTCGGTCTCTTTATCGGGCCGATCATTCTCTCCCTGGCCTGGGAGTTGACGGTGGCCTGGATACGCAGCGATCGCGCCGGCGCAGCGTCATTGCCGGGCTAATTGTCGAACGTTGACCTAAATCAACGTTCGATGCCTCGATGCTCCTTGAATGAATTGCACGACAGTGAGGTCAAGACATGCCGACGGACAAAGCAACATTGCCGGGCGGGCCCATGTCAGGGCTTGTTGCTTCGGCTGTGGAGTACATGATGGATGCGGGTCAACGCAGCGTCCTGTTCCTGGACGTCTTGCGTCGACGCGGCGATCAGTATCGAGAACACGCCGCGCAGACAGCGCCGCATGTCCTGCAATATGCTGCCGAACTGATCATCGACGGCCGTAAATTGGATGAACCGGTGAATTATGCGCTCGTGCGCATCATCCCGCCCAAAGACGTCGAAATTGATCTCGGCCGGCGACCATTCATCGTGGTCGATCCCCGCGCCGGGCATGGCCCCGGAATCGGGGGATTCAAGGCGGACAGCGAAATCGGCGTTGCGATGAAAGCGGGTCATCCCTGCTATTTCATCGGCTTTCTGCCCGAGCCGATGCCTGGACAAACAATAGAGCGCATCGCGCGTGCCGAAGCAGTGTTCATCGAGACTGTTATCGGGCGTCATCCGGCAGCCGACGGCAAACCTTGCGTCATCGGAAACTGCCAGGCCGGCTGGGCCGTCATGATCCTAGCGTCGCTACGGCCGGAATTGTTCGGCCCCATCATCATTGCTGGCGCGCCGCTTGCCTATTGGGCGGGGGTACATGGCAAATACCCGATGCGCTATTCGGGTGGCCTGCTGGGAGGAAGCTGGCTGACCGCGCTGACGAGCGATCTCGGAGCTGGCAAATTCGACGGCGCCTGGCTCGTGCAAAACTTCGAGAGCCAGAATCCTTCGAATACGCTTTGGGCCAAGCAGTACAACGTCTATTCACAGGTCGATACCGAGGCCAAGCGATACCTCGAATTTGAACGCTGGTGGGGCGGGCACGTCAATCTGAATGCAGAGGAAATCCAGTTCATTGTGGACGAGCTGTTTGTCGGCAACAATCTCGCTGCCGGTCGGATTAAAATGTCCAACGGAGAGTCGGTCGATTTGCGCAGTATAAGATCACCGATCGTGGTGTTCTGCTCCAAGGGGGATAATATCACGCCGCCGCAACAGGCATTGGACTGGATTCTCGATCTCTATGCCGACGTCGACGAAATCAGAGCCTACGGTCAGACGATCGTCTACACGGTTCACGAGAGTGTCGGCCATCTCGGCATTTTCGTTTCCGGTGGTATTGCCAAGAAAGAACACGCTGAATTTTCCAGTAATATCGATCTGATCGATATTTTGCCGCCCGGTCTCTACGAAGCGACTTTCGAGGCCAAAGGCACCGACATGACGAATGCCGACTTCGCCGTCGGCCAGTGGGTGATGCGCTGCGAGGCGCGGACGCTAGATGACATCCGTGCCATGGGAGGCAATTCGCCCGAGGATGAGCGGCGGTTTGCCGCCGCCAAGCGCGTATCGGAAATCAATCTGGCCGCTTACCAGAAATTCCTGCAGCCCTGGATCAAGGGCATGGTGACTTCGCAGGTGGCGGAGTTGATGCGCAATCTGCATCCGCTTCGACTTCAATATGAAGCTTTTAGCAGCCAGAATCCGCTCATGTCCACGGTGAAGGCGCTGGCGGAACAGGTGAACGAGAATCGGAAGCAGGTCTCGGCGGACAATCCTTTCGTTGCCTTTCAGGAGCAGGTCTCCAAGCAAATCGTTCACGCGCTGGACAGTTGGCGGGATTCGCAGGAGGCGTTGAGCGAGGCGACTTTTCTTGCAGTCTACGGCTCACCAGCGTTGCAAGCGGCCGTCGGCGTCGATCCGCAATCCGCCCCATCGCGCCGCCAGGAGATGTCAGCTGCACACCGTGAAATGCTCGATAGGCGGATCGCTGAGCTGAAATCCAAAATTGGCGAAGGGGGGCTTCGCGAAGCGGCCATTCGCAGCCTTCTATACGTCGGATCGGCGAGGGGAATGGTGGACGAGCGGAGCCTTGAAGCGCTGCGCAATGTTCGTCGCAGCGACTCCGGTACGCAGTTAACGCTGACAGAGTTCAAGATTTTGGTCCGCGAGCAATTCTTCATGCTCCTGCTGGATCGAGAGGGAGCGCTGGCCGCGATACCGAAACTGTTGCCCGACAATGCAAGTGAACGTCAGTCGGCTTTCGTCGCGATCCGCGACGTGCTTTCCGCTAGCGCAGCGATCTCAGGTGAAGTCGCCAAGCGTCTGAAGCGTATTGCCGAACTGTTCGGTGCCGACGCGGACGAAGTGTCAGACAGGAGTTCGAACGTCGCCCCTTTCGATCCGAAAGCCAAGGCATCGTAGAATTAATTGGGAAGATCCGGAGCGACACAATGAATGCAATGCCAGCCGATTCAGGAAAAACGCGCTCTCCCAGTAAATATGACCGTCTGATCGCAGCGGCCAAGGCGGTGCCGCCGGTACCGACCATTGTCGTGCATCCCTGCGATGAAACCTCGTTGCGCGGTGTCGTCGACAGTGCGGCGGCGGGCATCATCCGGCCGATATTGGTTGGACCCGAAGGGAAAATCAAGGATACGGCCAGAAAGTGTGGCCTGGACATCTCTAGCTTCAATATCGTCGATGTTTCGCATAGCGAGGCTGCGGCCGCAAAGGGCGTCGAGCTCATCCACGCTGCCAAAGGCGAGTTGTTGATGAAGGGTAGCCTGCACACCGATGAACTGATGCGCAGCGTTACGGCAAAGGTGGGAGGCCTGCGGACCCACCGTCGGATCAGCCATGTGTTCGTAATGGATGTGCCGGCCTATGCCGAAACCTTGTTTGTGACGGACGCGGCCATCAACATCTTTCCCGATCTCGATGCCAAGCGAGACATCATCCAGAATGCCATCGATCTTTACACGCAAGCCGGTTTCGGAAAATCGCCACGTGTGGCGATCCTGTCGGCGGTGGAAACCGTAACTTCCAGTATCCCTTCAACGATCGAGGCGGCGGCACTTTGCAAGATGGCCGATCGTGGGCAGATCACGGGTGGTGTGCTCGACGGTCCGCTTGCCTTCGATAACGCGATCGATGTGGAAGCCGCACGGATCAAGGGAATCAGGTCCGAGGTTGCCGGTCGAGCGCAGATCCTGCTGGTTCCCGACCTCGAAGCCGGCAACATGCTGGCGAAAAGTCTCGCCTACTTCGCCAAGGCGGATGGCGCTGGCATCGTGCTCGGCGCTCGGGTGCCTGTGGTTCTGACGTCGCGTGCGGACTCGGCGCGCGCTCGCATGGCGTCCTGCGCGGTCGCGGCTCTCTATGCGAACGCAAGGCGTCAGCAGGCTCCAACAGTTGCCGCGTGATCGCCATGGATACCATCCTCGTCGTCAATGCAGGCTCCTCGAGCGTCAAGTTCCAGATCTTTTCGGTCGAGGGAGAGGGGAAGCTGCGACGGCAGATCAAGGGCCAGATGGATGGCATTGGCAGTCGTCCTCGCCTACGGGCGAGCGGCGTGGATGGCGAACCACTGGCCGACCGCGCCTATCCGATCGAATCGGTTTCGGATGTCCCAGCCGCAATGGGCGTCGCGGGCGGATGGCTGCGGGACGAGCTTCGCATCAGCCCGATGGCCGTCGGTCATCGCGTCGTCCATGGCGGTCCGGATTATGACCGACCGGTGCTGATCGACCACGGCGTCGTAGTCCAGCTAGAGCGGTTCATTGCGTTGGCCCCGCTTCATCAGCCGCATAACCTGGCACCAATCCGATCGCTTTTGGCCAATTTTCCAGCCCTTCCGCAAGTAGCGTGTTTCGACACCGCCTTTCACCGCACACATGATGCGGTCGCGGATTACTATGCCATCCCGCATAGGCTTTATACCAAAGGCGTGCGGCGTTATGGATTTCACGGTCTCTCATACGAATACATCGCGCAAGCCTTGCCACACGTCGCGCCCGAGGTTGCAAAGGGGCGGGTGATTGTCGCGCATCTCGGTAGTGGCGCCTCCATGTGCGCGCTGAAGGGGGGACACAGCGCCGAGAGTACCATGGGGTTCACCGCACTCGACGGCTTACCTATGGGGACTCGCCCGGGGCAACTCGACCCTGGTGTCGTGCTCTATCTGATCTCGGAAATGGGAATGTCAGCGTCCGATGTACAGAATTTCCTCTATCGCGATTGCGGATTGAAGGGACTATCAGGCGTCAGCAACGATATGCGCGAACTGGAGGCAAGCGAGGATCTAAAGGCGAAACTAGCGATTGATTATTTTGTCTATCGGGTCGGCCTCAACGCAGGCATGCTCGTGGCCGCGCTGCAGGGTCTCGACGCTTTCGTCTTTACCGCCGGCATCGGCGAAAACTCGATGCGCATTCGGGCGCGCATCGCCGATCAACTGAGGTGGCTCGGTGTGACGCTCGATCCCGTCGAGAATTCCCGCCACGCGCGCCTGATATCCGGTTCCGACAGTCGCATTCCGGTCTACGTCATGCCGACCGACGAAGAGTTGATGATCGCGCAGCACACGTTGTCGCTGCTGTTGGACAGACCATCGTCGAGTGCCAGACATGAGAGGGTGTCATGATTCCAGAATTCCCGGATACCAAGGTCGCCCTGAAGGGCAAGAAGGGCCTGATCGTTGGCATCGCCAACGACCAATCGATCGCTTGGGGCTGCGCCAAGGCATTTCGTGCGCTTGGGGCTGAGCTCGCCGTGACCTATCTGAACGAACGCGCGAGAAAACATGTCGAGCCGCTTGCACAGGCATTAAAGTCGGCGATCTTCATGCCGCTGGATGTCATGGTCGAGGGACAAACGGAGCAGGTGTTTGAACGGATCACAAAGGAATGGGGGCAGCTCGATTTCCTATTGCATTCGATCGCGTTCTCCCCGAAGGAGGCCCTCCATGGACGTGTAGTGGATGTAGGTCGCGACGGCTTCCTCAAGACGATGGACGTCTCGTGCTGGTCTTTCATGCGAATGGCTCATCTGGCCGAGCCATTGATGAAGAACGGCGGATCCATGTTCACCATGACCTATTATGGCAGCCAGATGGTGGTGGAGAACTACAATGTGATGGGCGTGGCAAAGGCCGCGCTTGAAGCAGCTGTTCGCTATGTGGCCGCGGAATTAGGCCCAAAGGGGATCCGCGTTCACGCGATCTCGCCCGGGCCGCTCGCTACCCGCGCAGCGTCGGGGATTCCCGAATTCGATGAATTGATGGACAAGGCGCAATCCAAGGCGCCGGCGCGCAGTCTCGTCAGTATCGACGACGTCGGCAACGCGACCGCGTTTCTGGCACTCGACGGCGCCAAGCTCATCACGGGTGGAGTCCTCTATATCGACGGAGGTTATCACATCATTGATTGAGCGCGCCGGCGCCGCTTAAGTGTCAACTCTCGTTTCGATGGGATTAGCTGTTTCGTTTGCAATGTGACGGAGTCAAACGCAGCGTCGTAGCCTAATACAACGGCGTGAGCAGGGATTGTGCTCGCACAAGAAGCCCCCAATCGACCTTAAATGAAGAAAAGTGCCAGTCGAGCAAGAACCTTACGAAGACTGCATATTTTATTGGAGGGGCAGCCATTCCAACAATGGGGCGCTTTGAGGCGACTAGCGCTCATTTAGGCGAACTGAAAACGTCGCCTGCCCAAAGTTTCGCGATTGCTGCTCGGTCCTTGATCTGTTCAAATTTTTGAACCGCTTTCTTGCGAAAGTTAGTTCACCGCAATGTGTGGAGGGTCAGATGCGTGTTCTTATGTTGAGCATATTGCTGCTCACCATGATTTCCGTTCCGGTGAGGGCTCAGACCTATGACCCTCGCTATCCGGTGTGCATGAAAGTGTACGACGGATCCTTTGCCGGCGAATGGATCGACTGCAGTTATGCATCGCTTCCGCAGTGCCGGGCTTCGGCATCGGGTCGAGCGGCCATGTGCGAGACAAATCCGTATTTCGCGCATGCTCAAAGGCGCCGCCCTGGAGCCTATACGCGATAATAATAGCGTACCTACGGATGCCTCTTATCCGTTGAATTGCCGCGGACACCGACCCTCGGCAGATGCTTGCACCTTGTTGGTCGAAACTGTCGGCGGTCGCGACTCAACATTTTGTTTGGCGCGTGAGAAAAGAGGAATTGGCAACACGTTGGCTGCGGGTGCCCGATCCAGTCTGGTGCTGTGCTACAGTCCGCTACAGTCCATTGAACGCTGTCGGTCGTGCAAGTCTTAGAAAAGGAATCGCTTGGATCACATCTCAGCCGGGACTTCGAGCAGAAAGGATTGACCTAGGAATAACGTGCCGCTTAGCGATAGTGCAGGGCGATCAGTTCGGCGACGCAGGCGGGACGCTCGCCGCCCTCGATCTCGATCACGAGATGATAGTTCACGCGCAAGCCGTCTGGCGGCACGTCTTGCGCTTCTGCAACCGTGACGCGGCCGCGCAGCCGTGAGCCGGCCGGGACTGGTGCGAGATACCGTATCCTGTCCGCACCATAGTTCAGGGTATTGCGAAGAGATTTAAGCCCCATCACCGACCGAATGAAGAGGGGTGCGAGTGCGAGGGACAACAATCCATGGGCGATAGTGGTGCCACCCGGCAATTCCTTTTTCGCGCGCTCCTGGTCGACGTGGATCCACTGTTCGTCGCAGGTCGCTTCCGCGAATTGGCTAATTCGTTCCTGCGAGACTTCGATCCAGTCGCTCGCGCCGATCTCTGTTCCGACAGCGAACTTGATTTCATTGAAGTCGCTGAATATCCGCATGTTCGTTGCCTGATCAAAATTTCATCTCGGGGACGGCGTCGGGAATAACAAGTGCGGCTTCTGTTACGGCCATGACCTCGGCGACGCTGACACCCGGCGCGGTTTCAAGGAGGGTTGCTCTCCCATCTGGGAAAGCAATGACAGCCATGTCCGTGACGACCAAACTTACCGGTCTTGTCGACGTTAGCGGAAGGGTGCACTTGGCGACGATCTTCGATTTACCCTTCGCGTCATGCTGCATGGCGACGATAACCCGCTTCGCACCGCTTACGAGATCCATCGCTCCTCCCATTCCTGGCACCATCTTGCCGGGAATCATCCAGTTCGCGAGATGACCGCCCGCGTCGACTTGAAGGCCGCCGAGAACGGTGACGTCGACGTGCCCACCGCGGATCAATCCGAATGACATTGCGCTGTCGAAGGTGCTGGCGCCCGGTAGTGCGCTTATCGGGTGGCCGCCCGCGTCTGTAAGCAGCGGATGGGCCAAGCCTTGCTCGGGAATCGGCCCGGTGCCGATCAATCCGTTTTCTGACTGAAAGAAGACCTTGAGGCTGGGCGGTACGTAGTTGGCGACCAGCGTCGGAATGCCGATACCAAGGTTCACCAAGTCGCCAGCATGGAGTTCCTGCGCGACACGCCGGGCGATGGTCGTCTGTGCATCCATGGTTGTCACTCGTTCGTAATGAGGAAGTCGACGAGCGGCCCGGGGGTCACGACGTGGTCCGGTGCGATGACGCCGACCGGCACAATGTGTTCTGCGGTCACGATTACTGTGTCCGCCGCCATTGCCATGATAGGATTGAAGTTGCGTGCGGTGAGCGCATAGGACAGGTTACCGAGATAATCTGCCAAAAAAGCGTGAACTAGGGCGAATTGCGCCCGCAGCGCGGTCTCGAGCAAATATGTCGTTCCGTCGACGTCGATCTGGCGCTTGCCTTCGGCAGCCAAAGTACCGACTCCGGTCGGTGTGAGTACGCCACCGAGACCGCAACCACCGGCACGGATGCGCTCGACGAAGGTCCCCTGGGGTATGAGATCGACAACTGTCTGGCTGCCCAGCATTTGCTGCTGCACCTTCGGATTGAGGCCGATGTGGGTTGCAGTCAGGCGAGAGACGAGAGTAGCGTCGAATAGTCTGCCAACGCCTTTCCCGGGTACGGCCGCGTCGTTGCTGATGATCGAAAGTCCACTCTTTTGCTGTCTGACGATCTCATCCAGCAGGCGCTTCGGCGTTCCCACGCCCATGAATCCACCAACCATGATGCTCGCCCCGGCCGGGATCATTGCAACGGCTTCTTCGACGGCAACGGCCCTCATGATTGAAACTCCCGTCAGCAAGCGATGAAAGTGCGATAGTACGGGATCTTGATCAAGGCCGTCAGCGCAGCTTTGATTTGTATCAAGGCTTTCGGCTAATCGCTTCGACTGATGGTGACGCCAACGCCTTCGAGCGCTTCTCCCCATAGCTTGCGTATCTCCCCGTGACGTCTTTCAAGGGCGGAGCTGACGATGCTGCGAAATGGCACGAGTTCCGGGCCTTTCAGGAAGAGGATTTGTGGCTGCAGCAGACGGCCGTTCTCGAATTCGATACGGCGCAGCGCCATCACGAACGGATCATTGGCATTGGCATGCATCGGGAGCAGGGCGGCTGGGCGGATGCCGGCGTGCACAGCATGTGCGACCGTGGCCAGACCGGCGGCCATCGCCAAGGATCTATCCGGGATTCCTTCGATCGGCGTTGGAAACCATGCAGTCTCCCAGGATACTGCCATTGAGCCCAGGGCGAGATCTGGTATCCACGAAGTCGCGCGCATCATCAGGGCGACGATCTCGGCCTCGCGGTAGACCTGAGCATTCAGTTCGGTCTGCCAGGCGGATTCGAGTTTCGGAGGTAGAGCGAATGCAAGCTGTCGCGCCAATGCACCGTGGGCGGAGATTAGGAAGGCTGCGACGCGTGTCTGCTGATGCTTTGGTGCGCGACCTTCGGAATCTAGCGGTCCGAAGAACTCACTCATGGCTTATTCCTTGCGCAGGGATTGCGCGCAGATGGTCATAGCCGGTGGGAAACGGAGTGAGTTCACCGCCCGCTTCCTCCGGTGCAATCCACACGGCCTTGTTGCCTTGCCATCGCCCGGCCAGAACGTCTTCCGCGAATCGCGCCAGCAGATCTGCCGTTAGTGCCGGCTTCTCCAAGGTGAAGGCGTGATAGGCCTTTGGAATGATCACCAGCGAACTATTGGGAATAAGAACGCGCATGGTTTCGTGCAGGGCGCGGGGCGTCAGAAAATCAAATTCACCGTTCAGGATCATCGTTGGCATGTGGATCAGCGGGAGCAGCGGCGTCAGCGGCTCGAAATCAAGAAAGGATTCCATCAGGTTTTGCAAGGCGTAGACGTCATTGATCAGCCAACCTTGCCGCTTCACGCTGTCGAGCTTGTCTAGCAATGGCTTCAGCGATTGATCGGAGAGGTTCATCGGCAGCAAGAGATCCTGAAGATAGCCGGTGCCGCCGAGGATCAGCCCGGTGCGCATGGCGTTACCGAGCAGCTGCAGTTGCGGCGAGAGTTCCGCGAAGCAGCTCATCGGCACCAGTCCGGACAGCCGCTCGCCATGTGCAATGGCGTAGCGGAGCGCAATCAGGCCGCCGAAGCTGATTCCGCTGAGAAAGATCGGACCTTTGCCGAGTTCGCGGATCAAGAGATCGAGCGCGGCAACCTGGTCGTCCTGGTTGATGAATAGAGTCGGCTTGTCGGAAGTGCCCTGACCCAGCAGATCGAATGTTGCGACACGGAATCGTCGCGCCACCAGGGCATCGCGATAGGCCCTCCACAGCTCGGCATATTGGGTAAGCCCATTCACCAGAACATAGGCCGGGGCGTTGGCAGGGCCGTCGAGCTCGTAGCGGATGCGATAGGATTTCTGGCTGAGGAAAGGCATCGCGGCGGTCCGGTGATAATTGGAGTCCAGATCGTTGCCCGTGCCGCCCAGATTCCCTTGAGTTAAATCAAAGGACGGGCTGTCCCCACATCTAGCCTCCGACCAAAGATTGTCGGGAGGAATTTATTATGGTTGGGAAACGCGCTGCAAAGCAATACTTCATCGGCCTGCTGCTGCTTTTGATTGGCACCTCACTCGCTATCGCACAGCCGTTTACGCGGCGTTCGTCGCAAGTTCAGCATGATGGGCTCAAGAAGACCTATGAAATTGCGAACTTCCGCCTCGGTGGCAAATACGATCTCTCCGACCCCTCGAAATGGGAGAACGGTGGCGAGGGCGGCGTCACGCTGGAATCGCTTGGCGCGGGCAAGTTGCGCACCGCCTATGTCGCGATCGGCAACGCTCGTCGCAACGCGGCCGGCGAGATCACCAACGCCGTTGTCATCAACTCCTATTATTCCGGCGATTCCACCGACATGTACGAGCAGTGGGTCAAGGGTGCTGCGCTGTCAGGTGGTGTGCCGATCATTGGCCCGGGCCGACCGATCGACACCGACCGCTATTACGTCATCATGGTCGATCCGCTCGGCACCTGGGGCGCCAGCAAGCCGTCGGATGGCCTCGGTATCAAGTTTCCGCAGTACAGCTACTATGACATGGTGCAGGCGAACTATCGTCTGCTGCGCGACCATCTGAAGGTGGCACGCGTTGCGCTGGTCACGGGCGTCTCCATGGGCGGCACACAGACCTATGTTTGGGGCGTCATGCATCCGGAGTATGTCAGTGCAATGATGCCAATTGGCGGCACAACCCAATCTGATGCCGAGGATCCCGTTGGCAACTGGACCTTTCAGATGATGACGGCCGCAATCGAGTCTGATCCGGTGTGGCAGGCCACCAAGGGCGACTACTACAAGCTGCCTAAGGAGAAGCATCCCGTGCCGGGCGTCGCGTTCGGCTGGTCGGTACTCGGATTGACGGGTTACGACTTTGCCTATCGCACAACCCAGAACTTTGCGTCGGTCCAGCCTGAAGTGTTCTACTGGGACCCGCCGAACGAGAAGGCGGGACTGAATGTCACCAATCGCGCCAAGATCTATGATGCTGTCGATCTGGTCTGGCGTAACCGGGTCGGCGAGACTCACAACGTCAATCCCTATCTCGGCCGCATCCAGGCGCGCACGTTGGTGATGCACATCACAAATGATCTGTGGCTGAACTTCAAGCTCGCTCAGCGCGCCGTCGATCGCGTGCCGGGCGCGGATCTCATCGCTGAGGAAAGCCCGGTTGCGCATTACGGCGTGTTCCCGATCATCAACAACCGAAAGAATGACCCAAAGTTCGTCGCGTTCATGGATGACGTCGCGAGCCTGGATCGCGCGCAGAAGTTCGTCGACAAAAACTATCGCGTGCCTGGCGTGGCAGGCAGCATCGACCCGAAGAAGTCCTTTTGGAAGGATTTTGTGACCTATCCCTATCCTGTCAAATACGTCAATGCCAAGGACAAGAACGGCACCAGCTGGCAGATCGGCTACATGGATGAATATGCCGGCACCGACAAGGATCCGAAGGTACTCGTCATCATCCATGGCAAAGGCGCATTTGGCGGGCACTACGGCAATGTCATGCAGTACGCGCTGCGCAGCGGGCTGCGCGTGGTCGTGCCAGATCTCCCGCAATACGGCATGTCTGGACCCGGCAATCTCGACAAGAGCCCCGCGCGCACCATGCAAGACATGCGCGAAGTCATCTATGACCTCGTGGTCAATCAGCTTGGCGTCAAGAAGGCCTACTATCTCGGTCATTCGCTCGGCGGTCAGTTCGTGATGGGCTACGCGCTGACCTGGCCGGACGCGGTCCAGGGTCTCGCGCTCGAGGCGCCGTCCGGTCTGGAGGAATATCCGCGCGAGATCACCATTGCCAAAGGCAAGAAGGCGCGGTTGTTTGACGAGGGCCTCGGCCGCGACTTCGACAAGTGGAAGCAGGTCTGGGATCAGACCGGCATCTTGGCTGCAGAGAAGGCGCGTGACGAGCAGAACATTCGCGATTTCTTCTACTTCAAGAAGCGTGACCCGGAGACTAGCGTCGTGTCGGCGGCCAAGAGCGGCTATTTCTTCAGCGACAGCGAGTATGCCCGCTTCCACACCGAGCAGCGCGTCGGGCTCACCAGGGGCAATCCAAAGGAACTCGATCAGTGGTGCAACGTCTTCATCTTCGACATCTACACGATCGGAGCGGAGCTCCAGCAGGACGATCCGAACAACCTTTACGAGCGGCTCGCGCAGATCAAGGCGCCGATCTTCCTGGCGTTCGGCGACAAGGAGCCGTTCATCCCGACGCCCGCGTTCAACGGGCTGACAGACCTCGGACGTGATGTCATCACGCCGTTTATGTCGCGGATGACCAACGCGGGCAACCGGCCGATACTCAAGATCTACCCGGAAACCGGGCACTTCATCCATACCGACAACCCCGTCGAATACTCCGCTGACGTTGTGGATTTCGTGATTAAGGGAACGGTCGACACTAGTTCGCCACTTGGCACGGACCGCATGATTAAAGGCGCCGTGGCGTCGGCCCTGCCTGTGGCACCGACCCCGCCAGGTGCCGCGCCCACCGCCGGCTTGAACAAATAGGATTGGTACATGCCAAGGGTGCAGGCGGGCGAAGTTCAGCTAGGCTGGCGAGAATGGGGAAAAGGCGACGTTACCGTCGTGTTCATCCACGGTAACCTCGCCAGCAAGGACTGGATCGAACTCGCCGCACCCTTTTTTCCGAGCGGGTTGCGGGTAATCGGGATCGACTGGCGCGGCTGTGGCGAGAGTGACCGGCCGAAGCCCGCTGCCGATTATTCTAACTATTCGATGCGACAGCATGCGCAAGACATGCTGTCGGCGCTGGATGCGCTGCACATTAAGTCCTGCCATCTCGCGACCCATTCAACCGGCGGCATAATCGCCGCGCGGATGTTGCTGATGCAGCCAAAGCGCTTCGGACGCATCTTCGCGCTCGATCCCGTGACGCCGCTCGGCATGTCATTCAACGACGACCAGATCGATCTTTTCCGGGCGATGATGGCGAGCAAGGAGCTGACGCGGACAATTATGGCCACCGCGGCCTCTTCGCTGTTTGTCCCCGAAAGCTTGGTACCGAATGCGATCCCACGCTTCCGCAACGGGCTTGGGGAGATTCAGGCGTTGTTCGATCGGATCATCGAACAGGCCTTTGGCGTCTCCGAAGGCATCTGGATCGGCACGCCGGTCAACCTCACCCGCGAGCGGGAAGGCGGCGAGCTGGAGCGCCGCATGCCCGAGATCCTGCATCCACATCTGGTGCTGTGGGGCGAGTGGGACAGCTGGATTCCGCCAGCCGATCTCCGGACGATGGCTGACGCAATGCCGGATTGCCGGCTCGTGGTTGTCCCCGCCATTGGGCATTCGATGAACCTCGAACTGCCGCCGCTTTATGCCGGTTATTTCGGCGCCTGGTTCGGGGGTCTTTCAAAGTAGTCGATCAAATTCGCTTTTCAAAAGGATGGTCATGTCAGACGTAAATTTTTCCGCCGATAAGATCAGTGCGGTGCTCGCCGAAGCCAACGGGCGCCTTCGGCAGGCCGGCGCGGAGTATTTTGATTTGCTCGAGAAGGGTCTGAGCTCATCGCCGCTGCCGGTCGCCAGCCAGGCCAAGCAGTTCTGCGGCTACATGCGGCGCAACGGCGACATTTGATCTCGGCGATAAACTGCTTCAAGCCAAGGACATGCAGGACGCCATGAAGATCCAGTCTGAATTTTTCCAGGACCAGATGCGCGCTGACCGACCACGCAAGAAGTGTGGGTGAGTCAGCCATGAAGGCTGCGACGGATATCTTTACCGCAAAGAGCTGAACGCAATTGCGGGGCCGGCCAGGCCGGCTTGGAGATACCTCGATCGGTCCGACCAAGCGTGGGGCTGTTATGGTGTTTCAATTTCTAGTCGGCGGCATCGTCAGCGTGATCAACATCATGATCCATGCATTAGTGACGGTCGGTGCGGTCGGCATTGCCCGCTCCGCGGGGCTGCGTCACAGCCAGCGGCCGAGATTGCACTTGATGGCCGTGATGGTCGGAACCGCCGCGGCCTTGATGATAGCGCACACGCTGGAGGTCTTTGTTTGGGCACTAGCTTATTCGCTCGTCGGTGCGGCGCCTGCCAACAGCGAAATGCTCTATTTCGCCTTCGTAAATTACACCACACTCGGTTACGGAGATATCACGCCCGTGAAAGCCTGGCGACTAACCGGGCCGATCACCGCAATGAACGGCATCCTCATGTTCGGTTGGTCAACCGCGGTTCTGTTCGAAGTGCTCCGCAAAACGCTCGACCGCCTCGCGTCAATCGGCGCTCCCGCGTTCAGTTCTGCAGATCCAGGCTAACGAGCTGCCGTCGATTCCGAACGACGATCTGGCGCTGATTACTGCCGACGAATTCAATGATGTAGAGTTCATGCAGCCGCGATAGTGCACGAGACACCGTTTCCAGTGTCAGCCCCAAATAATCGGCAATGTCGCGCCGCGACATCGGCAGTGGCATGACGCCGGCCGCCGTAAGTCGTCGGTCCATCTCGATCAGGAACGCAGCGACCCGCTCCAGTGAAGTCTTGCGACCAAGCAGGAGCATATGATTTTCCGCATGCTGCAAATTTTCCGTGGTCAGGCTGAGCAGGTTTCGCGAGACCATAGCATCGCTCTCCGCGATCATGTCCAGGCTCCGCCGTTTGATCAAGCGAACCGTGGTGCCAACGATCGCCTCTGCCGTAAACCGATGCTCACTTCCGTTTTCCAATCCGAAGATGTCGCCGACGAGATGGAACGCGCCGATTTGGCGCCGGCCGTCTGAAAGCAACTTGTAGCTTCGCACAGCGCCTGCCATGACCTGATAGACGTAGTCCGCAGGCTCTTTTTCCCCGAAAATTTCGGTACCTTTCTTGTAGGTAAATTCGTTTAAACTTACTTTTGGATTTGAATCACTCGATATTCCGAGTTCGCCGAGAGAGGTGGAACGGTAGGCCGGGTCGGTCGTGATGCGGATGAACATTGCCAACTCCTATACAGTAGTCAGTTGTTGGACGTCCTCTAAGAAATATTTCGTAACAGCAATGCGCTTTTTCGCGGCAGATATTCCTTCACAAAGGGTGATTTTTGACTATTGTATGGAGGGTCATTGTACCAAAGGACAGTCTGTAATAGGCTGTCGGATATCGGATCGATACCGTCTGATCTGACGTTTGGATGTTTTGATATTTCAATTTTTTAAGCGCGCAGCGCTTGAATAGATCGATTTCTCGCCGCGTGAGGATCAGCTTGCGCTGGAAGCTATGGTTGTGCCCCAAATGCCCTAGGTGATCATGGGAATGGGATTTCAGCTTGAGTGACGGCTAACGGCTAGGAGGCGGATTTGCCTGGCCTTGTTCATGTGGTGGACGATGATGCTTCGTTTCGGACAGCGGTCGAACGCCGTCTGAAGCTTGCTGGCTACGAAGTCGAAAAATACTCGTCGGCTCAAACACTGCTCGATCGTCTGGTGGCCTTTGAAAGGCCAGGATGCGTCTTGCTCGACGTGCGAATGCCCGGACTGAACGGGCTGGAATTGCAAAGCCGCCTCATCGAGCTCCGTTCGATTCTGCCGATCGTCTTCGTTACCGGCCATGCCGATATCCCGACGACCGTGCGAGCTATCAGGGCAGGCGCCGAAGATCTCTTGATCAAGCCGGCATCATCAGAACAACTGATCGACGCGATCGAGCGCGCTTTAGCGCGCCATGAGTCGGCACGAAGCCACCGGGGTAAGCTCGATGCGATTCTCGCTCTTCTTGCGACACTGACGCCGCGTGAGCGACAGGTCTTCGATTTGATCGTGCGCGGTAAGATCAACAAGCAAGTTGCCGGGGCACTGGGAACGACCGAGCGCACCGTGAAAGCGCATCGCCATGAGGTGATGGAGAAGATGCGGGTGCACTCGCTCGCGGAACTGGTCTTGATCGCGGAACGGCTTGGCCTAATCGATCCCAACGAAAATTCCGAAAGCTAGCCGATACTTTTGCCCGCCGACAAATTTCTCGTCGCGGGACCATGTACAAAAGGACAAAATGAAAATTGGTTGGCAGGGCGTCTAAATGAGCGCACAGAGGGCATCAGTTATCCTTGACATCGATCTGAATAATCAATCTGGCCTGGACTTGCGTCGTCAACTCGCGGATGGAGGTGTCCAACTGCCGGTCATCCTTATTACCGGCAACGACAATGACGCGAAACGTTCAGCTGCAATCAAGTCGGGATGTATCGCGTACCTAACCAAGCCATTTTCGGCTAGATCACTAATTGAGCCGGTTGAAAAAGTGCGTGCAGCGTTATTCTAGCGCGATCGCTCGATTCATTCGTCGATGTCCTGTTCGAATGTCTGCGCTGGCGCGCCCTTGTGGACAGAGGCGAATTGGCCAAGTGGCAGCGACGTCGTAAGCGTCAGAAGGTTTGAATCTACGAATTCCAGCCGCAACATCTTTGCAGAATACATTTCCTGGATCAACTTTGGGTCTGCCGCGGCGCTCGCGATGCAGGCGTTAGTGAGACACCAAGTATACGGCACGAAATGGGACGGGCCTTGGTCGACTGTAAGCTTGACAGGTGTCTGCAGGTACATGCCGACGGGCGTGAATACCTGCAGCCGTGCAGCGCCTTCCCCTTTACGCTCGATGATATCTAGACGGACTGCCATTTGACCTGTCGCAAACGCACCGGTGATCGAGGTCCGGCAATGCACCTTTGCGCCGCCTGGTTGGAAGCAGAGTTTTTGCCAGTTCCCGTAAGCGATGTCCTTTACATCTCGCTGTCCGCGGGGCGCAATGTCGGTACCCGCAGGTTTTGCTGCGAATGTCGCGTCTTGTTGCGAAGTGGCTGGCTGGTTGAACGCAATGTTGGTAACCGTCGCCGACAAAAGTGCCGCGAAGCAAAGCCTTACATAATTGCGTGCCGGCCGAAGTTCGGTGCGATGTAGGTCAGTCATGGTTTGCGCCTCCAAATTTCCAGTCACTACCTATCTTTGTTCGCCGAGAAACTTCGTCACCAGCGGCCACCAGATCGGTATGGCATCGGGAGAGCCAATAAAGAAATGTCCATCGCTACCGAACGGCGGCACCAAATGGTATTCGGCCTTGCCGCCTGCCGCGGTAAAGGCCTCATGCATCCGTTTGGACAGGGCGGGGCCGAAGAAGGTATCGTTCTCGATGTAGATCCACAGCATTGGTACGCGCGATGTGCGACCGAATTCACCGGTCGCTTCCACCAGTTTGTCTGGCGCGCAATTGTTGTTTGGCTTGCCGTCGACGCGGCCCCCACGGCCGGCGGCGAAGGTGATGATTGCCTTCACTTGGGGCGGGTTCAGGCTTGAAAGCGCGATCGAGGCCCATCCGCCCGCGGATTGCCCAACGACGATGACGTCCTTTGGCACAATTCGCTTTTCGGCGGCGAGGTAACCGATAATCCAAAGATCAACTTGCGCAACTGCAAGGCCGGGAGCGTGGAAATTGGGGTTGCTGCATTTCCCCACTTTCGAGAAAAATGGGCCGTACAGTCCATGCTCGGGCATGTCGATGGCCGATGCGCCGTATCCGGTGCCGACGGGAGCCACCACGAGATAGCCTTGTTTGGCGAACCACTTGGCCGCGTCACGAAATTCTACGAGGGGAAAGAAGCTGCGATCGATCGGGTTGAGTGAAACGCCATGGTTCATGATCACGAGCGGAAATGGTCCTTCGCCGACCGGTCGCACCAGGTAGGCGAACATCGGAAGCGGCAGCGGTAACGCCCAAATCTCTTCCTGGATAGAGCGCGTCGCGCCCTTATTGTCCGCATGCGATGGCGTAATTGTGTTTGTGAAGAGCAGCAGTAACGTAACGAAAATGCCCCGGAAGCTTTGCTGAGACATGTCATAACTCCCTCGACATGGCGATCTGAGCAAACTCAATAAACGGGCAACGATGGAGATCGCGCACCTGCCAGTGTCCATAGGCACCTTTCGATTATGCATCAATTGGACTCCCGAAAATTCGTCGAGAGCTTGATCCAGATCAATTTACGCCGGGCTCGAGGCGTTGCCTATGCCGTCAGGATTCGCGACAGCTTGTGCCTGACATGAGTTCCCTGGATGTTGCTGCCAGTCCGCCGATACGCGGCGACGAAACGGTACAGATATCGCTGCTGCTTGCCTTCGCTGGAGGTTATCTCGACGCCTATACCTGGATTATCCACGGCGTGATGGCCAACGCGCAGACGGCCAACCTAGTCTTGCTCTGGGTCCACGGCACGGTTGGCGAATGGGAACAAGCAGTTCACTTCGTTCCTCCGATGGCCGCATTCGCGGCTGGCGTTGTCATCGCCGCGTGGATGCGTCGCGCTACTGGAGATCGGGCTACGGCGATCAGCACGCTCATCGAAATTGTGTTGCTGGTTGCGGTCGCTATCCTGCACAATCGGCTGCCGGATTTGGCGGGCACGGTCGGCATTTCCTTCGTTGCCGCGATGCAAACGGCGATCTTCACCAAGGTGGAAGGCGTGGCGTACAGCTCGGTGATGATCACCGGCAATTTACGGCAGGCGATCGAAGGACTGTTCGCCGTTGTCTCCGGACAGCTCAGCTCGCTACGCCGCTCCGGAATCTTTGCCGCAGTGTGCGTCGCCTTTGGCATAGGGGCGGCCGTTGGTGCTTATGCAACGAAGATCATGCCCAACTCCGCTCTTGGTCTGCCGGTGGTGGCGTTGCTGATCGTCTTGTTTCGCTGCGAGACAATTTCCTACAAGGAACGTCCATGAAGTTGCGCGCGTTTCAGCGAGTAGGCTGGACAGGGATTTTTCCGCCGTTGACGTGGCTTGCCGAATATAAGCCATCCTGGCTGCGTCATGATGCAATCGCCGGAGTGACACTCGCCGCCTATGCGATTCCAGTGTCACTGGCCTATGCGGGCCTTGCCGGGTTGCCGCCGCAGGTCGGCATTTATGGATATCTGCTTGGCGGCTTGGGCTATGCTCTCCTAGGGTCGTCCCGCCAGCTTGCTGTCGGTCCGACCTCCGCAATCTCACTCATGATCGCTGGCAGCGTCGGGGCGCTGGCAGGAGGAGACGCAATACGTTTCGCTCAGATCGCGAGCCTTTCGGCATTCGCCGTAGCGCTGCTGTGCCTGATCGCTTGGTTTTTTAAGCTGAGCATTCTTGTGCGCCTGGTTAGCGACAGCATTCTAGTCGGATTCAAGGCGGGGGCCGGGCTTACAATCATAATGAGCCAGTTACCGAGCCTGTTCGGCGTAGCCAGTGGCGGTCACAACTTCTTTGACCGCGCCATTCGGCTTGCAGGTCAGGTCGGCCACATCAATCTGCTTGTATTGGCAATAGGAGTTGCCGCGATGGTGCTCTTGCTCCTCGGCGAGCGATTCCTGACGGGCAGGCCTGTCGGACTCACGGTGCTGGCATTGTCGATTTTCATGTCAACTTGGTTCGGGCTTCCAGCACTGGGCGTACCTGTGACCGGGAACATCCCGGAAGGACTGCCTGTCTTCGAGGCGCCGACTTTCGGAATGCTGGAATTCCAAGAGCTATTTCCGATAGCGGCCGGATGTCTGCTGCTGGCCTATATAGAAGGTGTTTCAGCGGCACGGAGTTTTGCCGCAAAGCATGGATACAGCCTTGATGCCCGACAAGAGTTTCTCGGGCTAGGGGCCGCTAACCTTGCAGTTGCGTTTGGCCACGGTTATCCCGTCGCCGGCGGGTTGTCGCAATCAGCGATCAATGACATGGCGGGTGCGCGCACGCCGCTGGCAGTGGTGGTCTGCTCGTTTACCCTCGCGCTCTGTCTCCTTTTCTTCACGGGATTGCTGAATAACCTTCCAAAGGCAGTGTTGGCTGGAATTGTTTTTGCTGCCGTTTACAAGCTAGTCGACCTCCGCGCGCTGCTTCGTATGTGGAAGGTAAGCCGCATCGACTTCTTTGCCGCGGCTATTGCCCTCGTGTCCGTGTTGCTGCTTGGGATTCTCCAAGGTGTACTGCTTGCCGCCCTTGTATCTATCTTTCTGCTGCTTGGCCGGGCGTCGCAGCCCAACATCGCGTTTCTCGGACGGCTGCCTGGAACGGGTCGCTATTCCGACAGCGCCAGGCATAAAGGCGTGGAGCCGCTGGACGGTATCATTGCGTTCCGCCCCGAAGCCTCGTTGCTCTACATCAATTCCGAAACGGTTTTAGCCACGGTTTTGAAGGCGCTGCGAAGATCGTCTGATGTCAGGCTGGTTGCCTGCGATCTTTCGGCATCCCCGTTCATCGATCTGGCCGGTGCACGGATGTTACTGGATCTCCATGATGAGCTGGCGTCGCGTCATATAGCGTTCTGCGTCGTCGGAGCCCATGCGCAGTTGCGTGATTTGCTACGGGCGGAAGGGCTGGCGGAGAAGACGGAGAGTAGCGAATGGCTCCGTACACTCGACAGCGTGCTGGGGGAGAAAAATGTCAACGAGCGATCTCTCCCGGAGGCGCGTCCGCCTGGACAATGAGCCAAACATTGGCGCATGCACTTGATCACATTCCGACCGCACTCCTCTATGGCTACCCGCCGCCGGCACCGCGGATGGATGGACGTTTCTGACGCCCGATTCCATTGCGGGAGCATTGGCCGCGACTTGGCGAGTTCGTTTCTTCGGGAAAAACGACATTGACTTGGATCAAGGGAGCGGAGAGGCAAGGAGCAAGTATCTAACGCGAGCCCCGCCAGAACGCGTCGATTAATTTTCTTCCGGTTCGGTTCGAAGCTGCTGGTTCATCGTAACGTGAGTCATCAAAGGGAAAAGTCATGAAAAAATTTTGCATAAGCTTCGCCATGATTGTCTTGCTCGTGAGTGCGGCGGGTACGCCAGCTCGAGCCGAGATGGGTCGGGTTGCCGTGATCTTCACCAAGGGCGGGTTCGTTTTAGGAGTTGGCGGCGGCGAGGGCGTGCTGACGCTTCGGGGCCACCACTATCCGTTCACCGTATCGGGCATGAGTATCGGCTTCACGATCGGAGCCTCGACCACCAAACTTGTTGGACGAGCCATCAATTTGAAAGGACCGGGTTCGATAGAAGGCACGTACAGCGTCGCCGGAGCCGGGGGTGCCCTTGCGGCTGGCGCGGGCGGCGTTCAATTGCAGAACGCCAACGGCGTGATTTTGCAACTGAGCGGTCCGAAGGTGGGTGCAGAAGTGTCGGCCGCAGTCGGTGGGGTAACGGTGCGTTTGAAATAGATACGAACCGATGGGGCCGCGCAGTGCGCGGCCCCGATGCGCTTAATAACGCCCCGTCACGAAGGTCATTCCTCGCAAGCCAGCCTGGTCGTCATAGCGACCCTTGTTGGTACGCTTCGGCAGCTTGATCTTGTCTTTCTGTACGCGCTTGTGCGGGATCGATTCCAGCAGGTGTGCGATGCAGTTCAGCCGTGCCCGGCGCTTGTCGTCGGAGCGAATGATGTACCATGGCGCGTGCTTCGTGCTGGTCGCCTTCAGCATCAGGTCGCGCGCTTTCGAATAATCATACCATCGCCGGTAGGATTCCGTGTCCATCGGGCTCAGCTTCCATTGCCGCAACGGATCTTTAATTCTCGCCTTGAATCGGCGCTCCTGCTCGTCCATTCCGACCTCGAGCCAGAGCTTGATCAGGATGATGCCGCCCTCGATGATGTATTTCTCCACCTGAGGACAGAGCGAAAGGAACCGCTCATGCTCGGCGGGCGTACAGAATCCCATCACATATTCGACCCCCGCACGGTTGTACCAACTCCGGTCGAAAATCACGATTTCGCCAGCAGCCGGAAAATGCTGCATGTAGCGCTGTAGAAACAATTGTGTTTTCTCGCGATCCGAAGGCGCGGGCAAAGCGACCACGCGGAACACGCGCGGACTGACCTTTTCCGTGATCGCCTTGATCGTGCCGCCCTTGCCTGCGGCATCCCGGCCTTCGAACAGGACAATGACCCGGAGTTTGTTTGCTTTCACCCATTCCTGGAGATGGCAAAGTTCGACCTGGAGCTTTGCCATCTCCTTCTCATAGACTTTTCGTTTCATTCCTTCCGCGGGTGCATCGGCTGACATGCTCACGGCTCCGTTGTTTCAAGCCAAATCGGCTCGAAATTTCTCAGTCTCCCCAAGCTATGGTGATGGCGATATCGCCTGGGACACCTCCCGGGTATTCGATGATCTGGTAGCCGATGCGATAGCCGCGCGGTTTTAGGTAATCGGCCCAGAGCTGGAATATTTCCTTCGGAATCCCGGTCAGCGTGTTCTCCCAACCTGGCTCCCGCTGATTGATGGCGCGGCCCCTGTCGGTGCACAGCGAATTGGGAAACCGATAGACCTGCACTTCCGTCTGGCCGTTCCGCACCGCCCGCTGGATGACGGTCGACGCGAGCTGGACTTTTTCCTCCTCTGATTTGCCCGACGGACGGCTAAGCCGCTCGATCAGGGCGCGTTTCTCGGATTCGGCGGCTGCGGCGAGGCGCGCGTATTGTTCGGCCTTTTCGAGGTCCTTAAGGGCCGCTTCCGCCCGGATCTGTTTCGCACTGGGAATGAGACTGTCGATACTGTCAGGCATCACGGGCTCCTGCGTGGTTCTGCGTACGCATTTGTCAAAAGCTAGGCAGGGTCGTCATCGTTGCCTTGATCTAAATCAAGTAATCCGCATCCGAGGGTAGGCAACGTGCTGGAGACATGATGCCGTGTTGGGAGAGATTATTGAGCGAACACATTCATCCGATGGGCCCGCACCATCTGCCCTTCTATCTTGCCCCCGGGAGCGGAACCGATGTTCTGTTGGTGATGATGGGCATCTTTTTGGTTGTCGCCCTGATTTGGATCGGCACGCTATATTTGCGATTGCATAGCTTGCCGGAGCGGATGGCTCACAAGTCAGAGAAATTGCAATTCGAAATCGTAGCCATCTTGGGCCTGCTCGCGCTCTTTACGCACATCCATCTGTTCTGGGTTGCGGGACTGCTGCTCGCCATGATCGATATCCCCGATTTCGGCACACCGTTGCGCAGCATCGCAGGTTCGGTCGAGAAGATCGCTGATGCCAAACCGGGTACCGATGCCGAAGCTGAGGACGAGGTCAGGTCGGATCCAGTTTCACTTTCGCCGCATCTTCTAGAGAGTGCGAGCGTCGCAAAGGCGAGGGGCGGCCATGTTTGAGCTAATCATATGCTCCCTTGTGACGATCCTCCCCGACTATCTCTACCGCCGCTATATCCAGAACAAGCGGTTCGGCAAGGAGATCACGTTTTATTCGATCTGGTACGAACTCAGATGGGGTATCACCGGATGTCTTCTGCTTACGATCTCGCTGATAACGATGATCTTCTATTTTCATCCCTCAACCAACTCCGCCACGCTGTTTTTCAGGACGGTCCCGATTCTTCCCGAGGCGTCGGGACGCGTGGCGGAGGTCAATGCCAACTTCAGTGCGCCCGTCTCCAAGGGAGACGTGATCTTCAGGCTGGATAGTTCGAAACAGGAGGCGGCGGTCGCAACGGCCAAGCGCAAGATCGCGGAAGTCGATGCCGCGATGGTGGCAGCGGAAGCCGACGTCACGAAGGCGGAGGCCCAAATCCAGGAGGCGAGGAGCGCGCATCAGCAAGCCAGGGATGAATTAGATGTGAAGAGCGATCTCCAGCGTCGCAATCCAGGGATCGTCCCGCAACGAGACATTGAAAAGCTACAGGTGGCCGTGGATCAGCGCCAGGCGAGCATAGACGCTGCAGTGGCGGGCAAGCAATCCGTAGCCGCCCGAGTTTCGACGCTCTTGCCCGCGGAAAAGGCGAGCGCCGAAGCGGCGTTGGCACAAACACAGGTGGATCTGGACAAGACTTTTATCCGTGCTGGCGTTACCGGTCGGGTCGAGCAGTTCGCGCTGCGGGTAGGCGATGTCGTCAATCCACTCATGCGGCCTGCGGGGATTCTCATTCCGGAAGGCGCTGGCCAGCGGGTGCTGCAGGCCGGATTCGGCCAGATTGAGGCTCAGGTTATGAAAGAAGGCATGGTGGCGGAGGCGACTTGCATCTCCAGGCCTTGGGTGATCATCCCAATGGTCGTGACCACGGTTCAGGACTACATCGCCGCCGGGCAGTTTCGCGGCGGAGAGCAATTGGTCGAAGCGCAGAATGTCGCGAGACCCGGTACGATCCTTGTCCACCTGGAGCCCCTCTATAAAGGCGGCCTCGCAGGGGTGACGGCTGGCAGCAGCTGCATCGTCAATGCCTATACTAGTAATCACGAGGAGATCGTTGCAAAGGAGACCAGCACGGGCCGGAAAATCGTCCTGCATGTCATCGACGGCGTCGGACTGGTACACGCGCTGCTGCTTCGGATCCAGGCGCTTCTCCTGCCGATCAAGACACTAGTGTTGAGCGGTCACTGACAGCTTCTAGGAGGAAGGCTATGAGCGTGCTTCGAAAGCTGGTTCTCGGTACGGCTATTGCGGCAAGCTCCATCCCGCTATTGCCGCAGGTGGTGAAAGCGTTCGAGCTTACCGGTGCATGGGCCACGAGCGCCGAACAATGCAGCAAGGTTTTCGCCCGCAAAGGCCGCGCGAAGCAGATTGGCTTCACGAATTTTTCTGGTGTGTATGGCGGCGGCTTCATCGCTGATGCCGATCGCCTGAGAGGGAAGTTCGAGAGTTGTTTGATCAAGTCGAGGAAGGAAAGCGGTCAAACCGTCAATCTCGTTGCCGCGTGCGCCTCAGGCATCATGCTTTCAAACGTCCAGTTCTTTCTGAAGGTGATTGATGACGACACCATCTCCCGGGAATTTCCGGGCATCGAAGGAATGGATGTGGAGTATCACCGTTGTCGTATTTAGCGCATTACAATTTGGTTGATGTGGTTTGACTTAGATCAATAGAAACTCGCGAGTGCATGTGACCTAATGGCATTGGCTAATGGAGAAACGCCATGAGTTTCATAAAAAGAACGAACATATTGATCCTGAGTGCAGCGTTGGGCGCGGTCTTCATCCCATTCATCGCGGATACGGCGCGGGCGGATGATGCAGCAAAATTTCTCAAGGCGATGACCGACTATACCGCTGCGCAGAAATCGATTTCAGCGACCTTCGATAGCGATATTGAGGTCGTCACGCCCGAGCTGGAAAAAATCCAATTTACGAGTTCCGGAAAACTGCAGCTCACGAGACCGGACAAGTTGCGGATCAGTCGAACCGGCGGCTATGCCGACGTTCAGTTGGTTTATGACGGCAAGACAGTTTCGATTTACGGCAACAATGCGAGGGCCTACGCGCAGGCGGATCTCGCCGGCACGATCGATCAACTGGTTGACCTGATCCAGGCAAAATCCGGTGCGGCAATGCCAGGCACGGATTTGCTGCTCTCCCACGCCTATGATGCGTTGATGTCTGACGTCATATTGGCTAGCCATATCGGGCAGGGGGTGATCGATGGCGTTGAATGCGAGCACTTGGCGTTCCGCGGAGTTGATAGCGACTGGCAGATTTGGATCGAGAGCGGCGCGCGGCCGATACCCCGAAAATACGTGATTACCAGCAAGACCGTAGTCGGCGCACCGCAATACACGCTCAAGATCAAAAACTGGACGACCGACGAGAATGCGGATGTCGACACATTCGTGTTCAAGCCACCTGCCGGCGTGACCAGGGTCGATCTGGATTCCGTCACCATGGCGGAATTCGATGAGCTTCCCCCCGGTACACCGTCAGGAGCAAAAAAATGATTACGTCACGAAGAGCCACTACGTTGGCAGCCGCCCTTGCAGCGTTGGCTGTAGGACTGTTCTGCAACGACGGCAACGTCGTCAGGAATGGAGTATTCTCCGAAGCCGAGGCAAGGGTCGGTCGGCCGCTCACACCGATGAGCTATGCCGGGGTCGCCCGGAGGACGACGCGTCGGGCTGTTGCTGTCGGTGCTGCCGCGGGTGCTGTCGGTGTTGCGGGCGCATATTATGGATCCTCATGCGTACAGGTCGTAGATGCCTATGGTCGGGTCACGACGCGCTGTTGACGGGTTCTTCCAGCCCGTCTGAGAGCGTTGGCTGCAGTATCGCTTGCACTGAAAAAGTGCTTCGGACAGCCGGGTACGAGGATGAGCGGACGCGTCCCAATGGGAACGACAAACCCAGGCTGGCTGGGTGTCGTTACTCGTCTATGCGTCTGTTTGCTGGTTTGGGCGATTTTCCCGTCCGAACCCGTGCGCGGCGCTCAAAGTCGCGAAATCAAAAGAGTGTTGATCCTTCATTCCTTTGGACGGGATTTCAGGCCATGGGGGCAATATGCCAGGATCATTCGCGAAAATCTGGAACAGTTGTCGCCGTGGCAGATCGATATTCAGGACCACTCGTTGGTTTCGGCGCGTTATAGAGATGAAAATCCTGAGCCGCCGTTTATTGCCTACCTGAATGCGCTCTATTCCGATCACCCTCCGGATATCGTCATTGCCATCGGTGCCCCCGCCTCGGATTTTGTTCAGCGCAACCGCGAACGTTTGTTCACTCAGATTCCGATGGTTCTGACGGCTGTCGAGCAGCGTCGCATCCAGTTCTCGAATTTGTCCGATAACGACACCATTATTGCTGTTTCTCACGATTTTCGCCTTTCCTTCGAGACAATCCTTCGTGTTCTTCCCGACACAGAACGAATTGTCGTTGTAAATGGAACATCACCCAATGAGAAATTCTGGCTTGGCGAGATCCGCAAGGACGCAATGCCTCTTCAAGAAAAGGTCCAATTCATCTGGCCCGATGATATTTCGTTCCAGGATTTTTTGAAGAAAAGTGAAGCGATGCCGCCGAAGACGGCCATCTTCTGGCATCTGATGAACGTCGACTCAACTGGGGTCTCTTACGAGGGAAACGCGGCCCTTCAGCAACTCTACAGAGTGTCCAATGCTCCGATTTTTTCTTACGACGATGGCTTTTTCGGCAATGAGATCGTTGGCGGACCGATGTATTCCGTTCTCGAAATTAGCAGGCTTACGGTTGCTGTAGTAATTCGTATCCTTAGCGGAGAAAAACCTCGCGATATAAGGCCCGTTGCGATCAAGTACGCCCGTCCCAAGTTCGATTGGCGCGAAATGCAACGCTGGGGCATCAGCGAAAGCAACCTGCCTCCAGGAAGCGAAGTCCTGTTCCGTGAGCCCCGCGTATGGGAGAGATATCGTTGGCAGCTGTTGTTGATTGCGACTGTAATCCTGATTCAGGGAACGTTGATCAGCGGATTGCTGCATGAACGCCGCCGCCGCCATCTTGCCGAAGTCGAATCGCGCCAACGCTTGACCGAGCTTGCACACCTCAACCGCAATTCGACTGTCGGCGAACTAACGATTTCTATCGCGCATGAGCTGAACCAGCCGCTCGGCTCAATTCTCACCAACACCGAAACTGCCGAACTGATGCTGAAGAGCTCTTCACCAAATCTCGATGAGGTGAAGGAAATTCTCGCTGATATCAGGCGTGACGATCAGCGCGCCAGCGAAGTGATACGTCGACTACGCAGTATATTGAAGAAAACGCCTTTTGAAATGACATATATCGATCTGAACGAGACGGTTCGGCAAGTGATCGGATTTGTCTCGCCCGTGGGTCGCGGGAGCGATATCGCATTGAAGTGCGGCACGAACTCGGCCGACCTGAACGTCATGGGCGATGTTGTTCAGCTGCAACAAGTTGTTCTGAATTTGATTATTAACGCGATGGACGCGATATCTGGGGCGGTGACAAAGGAGCGTGAAGTCAGGGTAACCACGAACCGTTCGGGTGCCAGCGCGGAAATCACGATTAGCGACACTGGCCCCGGCATAGCGATCACTGATCTCAAGAACGTTTTCGATCCGTTTTTCACGACAAAACCGCAGGGCATGGGTATGGGACTTGCGATCGTCCGCTCCATCGTCGAAGCGCACCACGGACAGATTTCTGCAGCAAATCAGTCGTCCGGCGGCGCGCTTTTCACGATCAAGCTTCCGATTGCCTGCGATCGATCAATTTCGGCCTGATGCATACGGCCACGCTGCTCTCACGTCTGGCAGGGCAGAAGTGCCGGTTTCCTTGATCTTTATCAAAGAACGACCTCGCCTCGGTCCGATGCTTGCCGCGATGATATCCCAAGGAGGGTGTGATGTCCCGGCACGGCAAAACCCTGATCGCGCTCGTGTTACTGATAGCGAATCCTGTCGCCGTCTCCGCCCAAGCGGTCGACAATCCGCTTGCTCCCAGCAGCATGTCGCAACCGCCAACCCAATCCCCTCCGAGTGTAGAACTGTTGAAGTCCGAACAACTCGAGGCGCTGATTGCGCCGATTGCACTCTATCTCGACGAACTGCTGGCAAATGTGCTGGCGGCGTCAACCTATCCGCTGGAAGTCGTGCAGGCTGATCGCTGGCTCAAAGCGCGCAAGAACTTGAAGGGCGACGCGTTGAAGAAAGAGGTGGAGAAGCAATCGTGGGACGCCAGTGTCAAGGCGCTCACGAGCACCCCAGACATAATTTCGATCATGAGCGACAAGATCGATTGGACCAAGAATCTGGGCGATGCCGTGCTCGCGCAGCAGGCGGACGTGATGGACGCGATTCAGCGCCTTCGTTCCAAGGCCTATGACAACAAGAAGCTGGTCACCACCAAGCAGCAGAAGGTCAGCGTTCAAACGCAAGAAAGCAAGCGGGTGATCGTCATCGAGTCGGCCAGCCCCAGTATGATATACGTGCCGTATTACGATCCGGCAGCGGTCTACGGGACTTGGCCTTATGCGGGATATCCACCTTACTACTTCGGGTATCCGTCCTATATCGGCGCGGGAGTGATCGCAGCGGGACTCGCCTTCGGTGCGGGCTGGGCTATCGGACGCTGGGGTAATTACTGGGGTGGCGGATGCAATTGGGGTAGCCGCAATCTCTACGTCAACCACTACAACAGGACAAACAGCATCGGAAATAACTGGCAGCACAATCCGGCACATCGCCAGGGCGTGCGGTACAATAACGCGAATGTTCAGCAGCGTTTCGGCAACAACAATTTGAAGGCTGGCGCCTCGAACCGGATGGATTTCCGTGGCCGCGATGGGCAGCAGGTTATTCGTCCGGGACAGGACCGACCTGGCGGTGGAGATCGTGCAGGCGACCGTGCGGCCTCGCGTGATCGGCCGGGCGCCGATCGCGGCAACCGGCCGGGCGCAGCGGACCGTGCCAAGGGTGGCGGCGGCCGTGCCGGCGCAAGTAAAGCAAGTAACAAGGCTGCCAATCGTGCTGTCGGGGCAGCGCGCGGTGGCGGTAATCGTGGCGGTGCCATGAACATATCCTCGGGCAGGGCGGCTGCGGCAGCCTCGACTCGCGGTCATGCGAGTCTGGGCGGCCGTGGCGGCGCTGCCAGTATCGCCGGACGTGGTGGCGGAGCGGCATTTGCTGGCGGAGGGGGCTTCCGCGGTGG
>Ga0157370_10001123_pt1 | contig 33431 bp, 21 predicted proteins | sample C35metaG_FD_113463 | JGI IMG/M metagenome (GOLD analysis project Ga0157370, IMG submission 113463) | Corn rhizosphere microbial communities from Kellogg Biological Station, Michigan, USA - C3-5 metaG | ecosystem: Host-associated > Plants > Roots > Rhizosphere > Soil | place: USA: Michigan... | reverse complement strand
ATTTGCCACTGTAGGCGCATTAGCCACACAGAAATCCTGAGTAGTATCATTTGTAGTTGGTGTTGGCGCATCGCCCACAGTTACTGTTACTGCAAGCCTTACTGCACTTATACATCCTGATACTGCATCTGTTAATGATGCATAATAGGTTGCACCCGATGTAAGAACTGTTGTTGGATCAACTATTGTTCCTCCTGTTGCAGCTGTATACCAAACCACACCTGTTTCATTAACCTGTATGTTAGCTACTGTAGGATTAGAAAGTAAACAGAAATCCTGAGTAGTATCATTAGTTGTTGGCGTTGGTGCATTACCTACAGTTACTGTTACCGCAAGCCTTTCTGCACTCTGGCAGCCTGAAGCTCCATCTGTAAGTACACCATAATATGTAGCTCCGTTAACCAGTGCTGTAGTGTTTTGCACTATTGCACCTGCTGTAGCAGCATCGTACCATATAACACCGGTCTCATTAACCTGAATACCTGCAACTGTTGGGTTGTTTAGTAAACAGAAGTCCTGAGTAGCGTCAGTAGTCGTTGGTGTTGGCGCATCGCCCACCGTCACTGTTACTGCAAGCCTTACTGCACTCTGGCATCCTGAAGCAGCATCTATAAGCCCTCCATAATATGTTGTGCCGGTTACAAGTGCTGTTGTATTAGGTACAACTGTACCTGCTGTTGCAGCGTCATACCAAACCACACCCGCTTCGTTTACCTGTATACTTGCTATTGTAGGATTGTTTGCTAAGCAGAAATCCTGAGTAGTATCGTTTGTAGATGGTGTAGGCGCGTTGTTAACATTTACTGTTACTGCAAGCCTTACTGAGCTTATACAATCTGTAACTGCATCTGTAAGTACTCCATAATAAGTAGTACCAGATACTAAAGGTGTTGTAGCTACTACAACTGTACCTGCTGTCGGTGCTGTATACCATGTAACACCAGGTTCGTTAACCTGAATATTTGCAATGGTAGGCGCATTTACCTGACAGAAATACTGGTTGCTGTTAAGCGTTGTAGGTGTAAGTACATCATCTACAGTTATTGTTACTGCAAGTCGTACCGCGCTTTCGCAACCGCCTACTGTTAAGCTTCCGTAATATGTTAGTCCGCTAACAAGTGTTTCAGTTGGAGGCACAACATTGCCTGCTGTAGCAGTATCATACCATATAACACCCGGCTCGTTTACCTGAATACTGGCCACTGTAGGGTTATTTGCCTGACAGAAATCCTGAGTATCATCAAGTGTTGTAGGTGTAGGTGCATCGCCCACTGTTACAGTTACCGCAAGCCTTTCTGAGCTGGCGCAACCATTAACCGCTGTTAGTGATCCGTAATAGGTCGTGTTGTTTACAAGGGCTGTAGCATTAGGCACTATAGCACCGTTTGTTGCCGCATCATACCATACTACCCCTGTTTCATTTACCTGTATGTTTGCAACCGTTGGGCTGTTTATTACACAGAAGTTTTGGGTAGTATCTAATGTTGTAGGCGTTGGCGCATCGTTAAGCGTTACCGCAATTGCAAGCCTTACCGGGCTTTCGCAGTTATCTCCTGTTCTTATTGCAGCTACATAATAAGTAGTTGCTGTAACTAAAGGAGTCGTTGTAGCAAGAGGTGTTCCTCCTGTTGCAGCTGCATACCAGTTTACATTTGTCTGGTCAACCTGTAAATCTGCAATTGTAGGTATATCTATAACACAGAACTCCTGAGTAGGGTCTAATGTTGTAGGAGTCGCTACAGGATTGATAAGACATGGGTCGCAAATTGTACCAATGTTATTGTAGTTTGATGTATAATAATTATCAAGTACAAACACATCACCAAGGTAGTTATTAAAGTCACCATTAGCCATTCCCGCATCGGTAGACTGAGGATCTGTAGTGTTATTAAATAGTCTAATATCTTCTATACAGCATTGTCCGTTAGGCAGTACAAAAGTAAAGAGTAACAGTTCCTGGCCTGCCTGGAAGTTTAATGAAGACCCGTTTGTTGTTATACCATGAAAGTCGTTTGTAGCGAGCGCTGCCGGTGCATATACAAATGAGTTATCTGTCCATAATCCTCCGTTTACAGTTGTTACTGTAAGTGGGCCATCTGCTATAATTGCAGGTAGCAATACAGACACCTGGCTACCTCCTGAAAGGAAGAAGTTGGCTGCTGTAAAGTTTGGCCTTGCATATACTTCATAGGTACATGTTGCAGGATTAAACTTAATAGTTGTTTCTATCTGCGGCGTTGTTATACAGTTAGGATTACCAGAATTTGGATCGCAGGCATTAAGAGGGTTACTGCCGTTAGCAACTTCAGTACCGTCATTTATACCGTCACCATCAGTATCGGCAACTGTAGCATTAGTGCCTACAGAAGCTTCCTGAGAATTGGTAAGTCCGTCGTTATCCTGGTCACAAGAAGCCGAAAGAGGATTTGGCGAACATGCATCCAACGGATTACTTGCATTAGTAACCTCTGTACCGTCGTTTATCCCATCTCCATCTGTATCGGCTAAAGTAGCATTAGTGCCTAAAGTAGCTTCCTGAGTGTTTGTAAGACCGTCATTATCCTGGTCGCAGGTAGCAGAGTTAGCATTAGGACTACACGCACTAAGCGGATCGCTTCCATTAGTAACCTCAGCACCATCGTTTATACCATCACCATCTGTATCGGCAATTGTAGGATTAGTGCCAACCAATGCTTCCTCTCCGTTAGTAAGACCGTCGTTATCCTGGTCACAACCTGAGAAATTTACATTAGGGCTACATGGGCTAAGCGGATCACTGCCGTTAGCAACCTCAGCACCATCGTTTATACCGTCGCCATCTGTATCGGCAACAGCAGGATTAGTACCAAGCACTGCCTCTTCGGCATTTGTAAGTCCGTCATTATCCTGGTCGCAGGTTACAAAAATAGCATTAGGGCTACAAGCACTCAACGGATCGCTGGCGTTAGCAACCTCGACACCATCGCTTATACCATCGCTATCTGTATCAGACACGAAAGGATTTGTACCAAGAGTGGCTTCCTGAGCATTTGTAAGGCCATCGTTATCAGGATCACAGGTAGGGAAATTAGCATTAGGGCTACATGGACTTAGCGGATCGCTACCACTAAAGTACTCTGTACCATCATTAATGCCATCACCATCTGTATCGGCAATTAAAGGATCTGTACCCATATTTGCTTCCTGACCATTGGTGACACCGTCATTATCCTGATCGCAATATACAGAGCCCGGATTTGGGTCACAAGGATTTAAAGGATCTGTACCATTAGTTACCTCAACACCATCATCAAAACTATCCTGATCGGTATCAGCAAGTGAAGGGTTTGTACCAAGAGATGCTTCCTGTAAATTTGTAAGGCCATCGCCGTCTTTGTCACACTGAAGTGAGTTTACGTTAGGATTACACGCATCGGCATCATCCGGATCTGTACCGGTAGGTACGCCATCGCCATCAGCATCCGAAGGACATGTTCCTGTTGGCACAGGGCTACAAGCATTTAAAGGATTGCTTGGCGGCGCGTTATTAACCTCAGCACCATCACTTAAACCATCACCGTCTGTATCGGCAACTGTAGGATTAGTTCCTATAGCTGCTTCCTGTGTATTGGTAAGTCCGTCTCCATCCTGGTCACATTTCCCCGAAGTTGGGTTTGGGCTACAGGCATCCAGAGGATTACTTGGCGTTGCGCCATTAACCTCTGCACCATCATTTATACTATCTCCATCAGTATCGGCAACAGCAGGATTCGTTCCTAAAACCCCCTCCTGAGCGTTTGTTAGTCCGTCATTATCCTGGTCACAGGTAGGGAAATTAGCATTTGGGCTACATGGGCTAAGCGGATTGCTTCCGGTGGTAAATTCTGTACCGTCATTAATACCATCACCATCTGTATCGGCAACATTAGGATTAGTTCCTAAAGCCGCTTCCTGAGTATTAGAAAGACCGTCATTATCAGGGTCACATGAACCCGATGTGCCATTAGGGCTACAAGGATTTAAAGGGTCACTTGGTGTTGCACCATTAACCTCGGTACCATCATTAATACCATCGCCATCTGTATCGGCAACTGTAGGGTTGGTTCCTAATGTCAATTCCTGAGAATTAGTAAGCCCGTCGTTGTCCTGGTCACACAGTGGCGAGTTAGCGTTTGGGCTACACGCATTTAAAGGGTTGCTCCCGCCTGTAACTTCTGCACCGTCATTAATGGTATCACCATCTGTATCGGCAACGGTAGGGTTTGTGCCTAAGCTGGCTTCCTGAGCATTGGTAAGTCCGTCGTTATCCTGGTCACAGGTAGCAAACGCCGCATTAGGTACACACGGATTATTATCATCAGGATCTGTAGCAGAATCTACTCCGTCACCGTCAGCATCAGTACTTGCAATAGCACAGGTTGTACCTATGTTAGCATAATTAGTACCGTAAGCATCGGTAAGTGTAAACACATTACTAAGATAGTTCCTGAAATCGGCACCATTCATTCCGGCAGCTGCCGAAAGTGGATCTGATGTATTATTGAATATCCTTACACCGTTTAAACAGCCGTCTGCAATTGTAAACCTGAATAACAGCAACTCTGTGTTTGCCGTAAAGTTTACCGGAGAGCCGTTTGTAGCAATGCCGTGAAAATCGTGAGTTGCATCGGCAGCAGGGGCATATACCTGAGAGTTATCTACCCAGGGGCCACCATTGACCGTAACCGTTGCCACCGAAGCATCTGTTGCAGATGCAGGAAGTACAACCGTGATCTGGCTTCCTCCCCCAAAAAAGAAATTATTTTGGGTAAAGGTAGGCCTGGCGTATACTTCATACACGTTAGTTGCCGTAACATACTTCAGGGTAAGGTCAATTTGCTGCGAAAAGAGGTATTGGGAAGGCATAAATAACCCAGCCAATAATAGTATCTTAAGTATAAAACTTTTCATACGCTAATTGTATATAGTTTAAAAAAATAGGATTGATTAAAATGAAGCCCGCAGGCAGCATTTTATTGGGGCAATTGCTCAAACATTCCGTTATAGTTAGACAGAGTGTTTGTGTTTAGCGAGTAGGTAACAATAATGTTAAGCATTAACTGCCTATCATTATTAGCACCATCATACAGCACTTTACCGTCCATATTTACATCTCCGGAGAAATAGCCAGCTGCATTTGCGTAATTAAGTATTTGCGATGCATTGCCCGGAAATGAAAGTACCTGAGAAGCACTTACCTGCCTGTCGTTAGACAAACCATCATATTTTACCTGGTTATCAAAATTTGCATTTCCAGAATATAATGCCCTTACGCCGCCTACGGTTGCCATAGCTTCCTGACCTGTAAAGCCATTAAGTGTAAACAGGTCTGCATTTGTAAGTGTGGTAAAATTAAGTGCCGCTGCCTGGTTTACAACCGTAAGCGCCTGATTGTATAGAGCCCCAAAGTGGTTCCTGTGTTTTATAGATACCCTAAAGGTAGAAGGAAGGCTAAGTACCAGTGGTCCGCCGTTTGCAGCCACGATATCGCCATCTCTTTGTATAAGTGCCGAAGCTGTTTTTACAACTGTTTGAGGAGTTGCTGCATCGCGTATTTCTACAAAAACCCAGTCTACGATAGCATCTCCCGTGCCGGCATTCGCCTGAAGTACAGCTGCTGTAGTGGTTTCTGTACCGCCGCTACCTACATGGGTAAACCTTGAACCAAGGGCTACGCTGTATGGCTGGTTTAACGGAATACTGCCTGCTTCTCTAAGATTATCGCGCATTAAACCTCCTGAAGAGTTAAATAATGCACCCTGAAGCATTGCTTTTAGCGAAAGTGTAACGTCACAATTAGGGGTAAGTGTAACGGTTATGGCAAGACGCGTAGTGCTTCCGCAGCCTGTTACTGCATCTGTTAGCGTCGCGTAGTATATTGTATTGTTTACAAGTGGTGTTGCCGGTGGTAGTAATGTACCTCCTGCAAGAGCGGTGTAAAAAGTAACACCCGGCTCATTAACCTGAAGGTTTGCTACTGTAGCGCCTGCAAAACCACAAAATTCCTGTAATACATTATTTGTAGTTGGTGTAGCTACAGGTGTAACTGTAACTGGGATGGCAATCCTGGAGGATTCCTCAGGACAGCCTATTTTTGCCGCAGCAACATAAAACGTTGTTGTTGCAGTAAGTGGCTGTGTAACATATGGAACTCCAGATGCTAATATTGTTGCTGTACCTCCTGTTGCTGTAGTATACCAGTGCAGCTCATTTCCTGCTCCTGTTGTTGCAACAAGGGATGCTGTATTGTTTACACATGCAAAATAACCTGTCCCAACCGGAGGAGGAGTTACTGTAGGCGGGGCTACCGTTCTCGTAACGCCAAAAAAGTCTAAATTTTGCGCTACTGATGCACCTACTAACGAATTGAATTGTACCGTAATCCTGTCTATAGGAGCACCCGGACTTACAGGAATATTGTTTATTACACCTCCCTGCATGTTAAGAAGGTTAAGTGCCAGCAGCGTAGATAGCGTCTGGTTACTTACCTCCGTACCACCGTTTGAAGTAATAACCCTGATATTGTTTGCAACATCAAGATTTAGAAGCGTTCCTGCGGTTCGTAATCGTACGGTAAACTGGTCCGTTGCGGTAGAGAGACCCTCAAAATAAACCGTCTGGCTTACTGTAGCGCCAACACCTAATACCCCAAGGCTTAATACCGAGAAATTTGTTGTGTTGGCATCAATTGCAAATTCGGGGTCAGTAACACCGGCAGAACCTAACTGAAGCGCATCAAGCGTAATGCCTGTACCCGTAAAGTTAGTAAATGCAGGCAAACCGCAGTTTGCAGGAGCAGATACGTAGTATGTCTCAAAAACATTAAGTGTTTTTGTGTTACCTAAACCTAATAAGCTTGCACCTATACGGTTTGTAAGCCTGATCCTGTTGTAAGGAACTGCCGGGGTTATAGCGATCAAAGATTCGCCGGCCGGATTGATTACAACTCTAAGCCTGTCACCTGCAAAATCGGCAACTACATTACTGTCACCGTCAAGTACTACCGTAGCACCATTTTTTGCCTCAATGGTAAACTCCTGATTACCTATAAGCACTGCGCCAAGTACATTAGCCAGTAACCCGCCAAGGTTACCGCCAAGCAGTGCAGGCAATAGGTTGTCATCGGTTGTAATTTTCACATAGCTCGTGGTGTTAGCAGGAAGCGTAGTAGGATATTGAAGCTCAACATAGCCTGAATAAGCTCCGGCACCTAATAATAATCCTGAGTTTGCCCTAACCTGAGCTGATGTAGTCATACTTTGATCGTATGACTGTGGAACATTATCTGCCTGAAGTGAAGTGGCAGATGAAGCGTAAACTCTCGTTTGCGCATTTCCTGTGTAAGGATTAAGGAAAAACGCACCTGCTAAAAGCAGAAAGAGAATTTGAATTTTGGGAGTAGTTTTTAATACCATAAACTTTAAGATTAATTAAATAATTCATTGGTTCACGACGTTAAATTACCCACAAGCCTTTAAATCATCTCTAATTATTGCGAAATCCGCACAAGTATCGTTAAAATGCAATAATTTATCGATGAATTACGCCATCAAATTCTTACTAAATTTTTATTGCTTTTTTAAGTTTTTGTAATGATTTATTATTTATATTAATAGGACAAACTTCATTAAAAAATGATGCTTACACCCCGTTTTTCATGCGTTGCCTTACCATTGGATTTGAAATTACAACGCAGTTTCTTGTCGAAACCTTAATAGCAGTTGTAGGAACTGACTCACATTGTACCCCGCTCTCAGTATGTATGGTAATTCTCCTGAAAAAGGTACTTTGAGTAAGTGCCCCGGGTTGATAGTTTATGGTGTTAGATGGTGTTATTTCTGTCCATATTGCCTGATCTATAGATGATTCCCATCTGTAGCTTATTCCTGTGCCTGTATCGGCAGAAACAGAGGTTATTTGCGCAGGCAGATTAGGAAGGCATACCGACTGTATGCCTGCTATACTACCTGATGATGGTTTAGAAACTACAACTATTGGAACTGCTTGCAAAAGGCTTATACATGAACCTGATGTCTGCAAAACATAATAGGTTTTGTTGGCCGTTAATGCCGGTGTTATAAAAGCCTGTCCTGATGTTGTAGTTGCCACAAGATTAGTTGCCGAGACCGAATCATACCATTTAAACTGCGCACCGGCTAATGTTGAAGATGCTGTTATTGAAGCGGAACTACCCGAGCAAACAGGAGTATAAGCGGCAATAACAGGTAGACCCGGTATTTTAGTAACACTATAAAAATTTATTTTTTGCTCTAAGCTGACAACACTGCTAAGCCTAACAGTGATCCTGTCTATTGGGGCGCCGGGCGTCATATTTATAGTGGTAATATGGCCGGCAGTAAGAGTAAGAAGGTTAAGAGCCAACAATTCCTGCAGTGTTTTAGATTGTACCTCTGTCGTACCATTATATGCAATAATTTTTAAATTGCTTATTACACCCGCACTTATTGTAGCTGCCGGAATACTCAGCCGTACACCAAAAGTATCGGATGCATCCGAAGGATTATCAAAATATACCGTTTGCTCTATAGAACCGCCAACTGCCAGCGCACCCATATCTATAATCGAAAAGTCTGTTGTACTTGAACTTAAAACATTCTGCGGATTAGTAACTCCTGTTGAAGCAACGCTTAAAACACTTGTTGCTGTAAAAGATGTATAGGCCGCATCTCCACAAGGAGCAGCACCTGTTGTGTAGAAAGCTTCATAAATATGAAGTTTTCTTATTATACCTGCTCCAAGCAGTGTTGCATACCTATTGGTTATTTTTATCCTGTCATAGTCCTGATCAGGCTTTATCTTGATAAAGTATTCGCCGGAACCGTTTATGACAATGCTTAATTTTGTTGTTGCAAATTCTCCTGCATCCTGACTATCTCCTGTAACTACAACCGTGCCCACACTATTTTTTACATCTACTGTAAATTCCTGCTGGCCGGTAATGGTAGTGAGTAATGAACCTAATGCACCACCTATCAATCCGCTAAGCAGATTTGCCTGTTCTGCACTTATTTTTACATAACTGGTAGTATTAGCAGTAAGCGTCGTCGGGAACTTGAGCTCAATGGTACCTGTGTAAGGACTTTCGAAAATAATAACTCCCGAATATGCTTTTATATCGGCAGCTGTAGATAAGTCCTGGTCAACAGCCTTAAGAGGGAAATCAGTGTTAGTAGAAGTGGTTACATTTGTGGCATATACTTTAGTTTGTGACTTTGCATTTGATATAACCAACAGAAAAATTACCACGCAGAAAATGCGCAGGAAATTTCCGCTGTATATTCGACTTGATTTAATCAATTGATTTTCAGGTTATTTTATCAACAAATAATAATTAAGGGTAAATCTAGACATAGCTTTCGCGCGCGCGAAAACTTTAGCATAAGGCTCGATGTAAATCACATTTTTATCTGTGAAATGAACATCTTATCTTTGCAGCCGTTAAATGGGAAAAACCTATTTTTGCATTCTTATAAGAAATAGAAGTACAAGAGCATGAGTTTTAATAAAGAGATTGAAAGAAGAAGAACGTTTGGTATTATTTCCCACCCCGATGCAGGTAAAACGACCCTGACAGAAAAGCTACTTCTTTTTGGTGGTGCTATTCAGGAGGCGGGTGCCGTAAAAAGCAATAAAATTAAAAAAGGTGCTACCAGCGACTTTATGGAAATCGAAAGGCAAAGGGGAATCTCTGTTGCCACTTCTGTACTTGCTTTTAATTATAAAGACAAAAAAATAAACATTCTTGATACTCCCGGACACAAGGATTTTGCCGAAGATACCTTTAGGACTCTTACTGCCGTTGACAGCGTAATTGTTGTTATTGACGTTGCAAAAGGTGTGGAGGAACAAACCGAAAAACTGGTACAGGTTTGCCGTATGCGTAATATACCTATGCTGGTTTTTATCAATAAGCTTGACCGTGAAGGTAAAGATGCTTTTGACCTTATGGATGAGGTTGAACAAAAACTTGGCCTTACCGTTACCCCGTTAAGTTTTCCAATTGGTATGGGATACGATTTTCAGGGTATATATAACGTATGGGAAAAAAACATAAACCTGTTTAGCGGTGACAGCCGTAAAAACATTGAGGAGACTATTGCCTTTAGCGACATAAACAGTCCAGAGCTTGAAAAAATAATAGGCGAAAAACCTGCACACAGATTGAGGGAAGAACTGGAACTGATTGAAGAAGTATACCCTCCGTTTGACAGGGAGGCTTACCTTGACGGAAAGTTACAGCCTGTATTCTTTGGTTCTGCATTAAATAACTTTGGGGTTAGGGAACTCCTTGATTGTTTTATCGAGATTGCCCCATCACCAAGGCCTAAAGAATCTGACACCAGGCTGGTAGAGCCTGCCGAAAATAAATTTGCCGGCTTTGTATTTAAAATACATGCCAACATGGACCCTAAACACCGCGACAGGATTGCCTTCGTAAAAATTGTTTCGGGCGTGTTTGAAAGAAATAAACCATACCTGCACGTACGTTTAGGCAAAAATCTGAAATTCTCGAGCCCTAATGCTTTCTTTGCCGAAAAGAAAGAAATTGTAGATATCTCCTATCCCGGTGATATCGTAGGCCTTCATGATACCGGTAACTTTAAAATTGGAGATACCCTTACCGAAGGTGAGCTTATGAGCTTTAAAGGTATACCAAGCTTTTCTCCGGAACATTTCAGGTACATTAATAATGCCGATCCACTTAAATCTAAACAGCTTGAAAAAGGAATTGACCAGCTGATGGATGAAGGTGTTGCGCAGTTATTTACACTTGAAATGAATAACCGTAAAGTAATTGGTACAGTAGGAGCACTTCAGTATGAGGTAATTCAATACAGGCTGGAGCACGAGTATAATGCCAAATGTTCTTATGAAAATTTCCCTGCATTTAAAGCCTGTTGGGTTAAACCGGATGATGCTAAAAACGAAGAGTTTGCCGAATTTAAAAGGATCAAACAAAAGTTTTTGGCAAAAGACAAATACGGGCAGTTAGTATTCCTGGCTGACTCTGATTTTTCTATCCAAATGACCCAGTCTAAATATCCTTCTGTAAAGCTATTCTTTACTTCGGAATTTGACTAATGCATTTCGACCCCATTTTTTTACCTTTTATAGATTCTTTCACATAAAGAAATAAAAAAGTAATTAATTTTATAAACGAGATATTACTACGTCTATTAATTCAATAGTTTTCGTAGTGTCGTTTTATACACTTACGCAAACACTATTAAATTTCTCCCCGCTTTTCTTACTCATTTGCGGGGAAAAAAGTTTATAAGCAATGGGATAACCTCAACGTTATCCTGCAATGTGTATTGGCATATAATATTGCCGGTGTGCAGTATTGAATAAACCTAAAATTGGAGGTTACGTAATACCGGGAATGAAAAATAAAAGATTAATATCATTTATAGTAATGCTGTTGCTATGCTGTGCTTTTTTTTACAAAGCCCATAGTGCCGCTACACCCAAAACCTTCCTAAAAAAAACAGCCCATCATGAAGTTTCAATTTTAAAAAGCGCCGGCCGCGATTTAAATAGAAAATTTGGCGAAATCAACTACTCTCAGAAATTACAGGATGTCGAAACCTTACGTCAAAATGAGGCAAAAGAGAAAGAACTACTTCTTCAGATTAGCAGTGACCACAATAAATTGCTTTTGGTATCGCTTGTTTTCACCATATTTTCGTCACTCGCGGTTTATTTCTTAATTAAGCTAAGACATAAGAGGGAACGCATTATGGAAAGCTATATTACTGAAACCCGTATCGCTAAAAAAGTACATGATGAAATTGCAAACGAAATTTATGGTACCATAAATTATCTTGCAGCAAACGATGAAATATCTACAGCCGGTAAAGAAGAACTCCTTTCAAGACTGGATGATATATATCTTATGACTAAGAATATTTCCCGCGAAACTAACAATATAGATACCGGATATCAATACCCTGAACATTTAAAAATGATGCTTAATTCGTTTACAAGCAATGCCGTAAACATAATTATAAAAGGCATTACCGATATCAACTGGGATGCCATAGATGGTTTAAAAAAAATTGCAACATATCGTTCTTTACAGGAGCTTATGGTAAACATGAAAAAACACAGCCAGGCTTCGCTTGTTATTGTGGATTTTATTGTTACAAATAAAAAATTAAAAATCAGTTACACTGACAATGGCCGCGGCGCACATAAAGAAGAACTACTTTCTAAAAACGGACTTTTAAATATAGAAGACCGAATAACCTCTATAGACGGCAACGTTTATCTTGACACGAAACCCGGTAAAGGTTTCCATATTACATTAACATATCCTACCCCCCTAATGCCTTATGTTTAAAAAAATTTTAATTGCAGAAGATATCGACAGTATAAACCTCGGTATTATTGCGCTGCTCGAAAAAAACTTTGAGGTAGAAATTCACAGTACAAAATATTGTGATGATGCCTACCTGAAAATCAAAAAAGGTCTTTTAGACGAAGCCCCTTTTGATCTCCTTATAACCGATCTTTCTTTTAAACAAGATGAAAAAGACACAAAACTAACCGGTGGAGAAGATCTTATAAATCAAATCAGAGAAGATAAGATCAACATTAAGACCCTTGTATATTCTATTGAAGACCAGCCATATCTCGTGCGTTCGCTCTTTAATAATCAGAATATAAATGCATTCGTAGTAAAAGGCCGCGAAGGCAGCAATGAGTTACTTGAAGCTATTCAGGCACTTGCCGAAGGCAGCTTCTATATATCACCAAGGTTTGCCAACATCCTAAAAGAGCAGCCTGTTTTAGAGCTTGATAAATTTGATGTTGAAATATTAAAACTGCTATCTGAAGGACACACTCAGGAAGATATAAGTATTGTTTTTAAACAAAAAGAATACCCATCTCCCAGCACAAGCAGCATCGAAAAAAAGATAAACAGACTTAAATTTATGTTTAAAGTTCAAAACAGCATTCACCTGGTTGCAACTGCAAAAGACATGCGACTAATTTAGCCGTAAGAATCAATTTACAATAAAAGAATAAATCGTGCAGTTCATCGATTTTAACATTTTTTTAACATCTCTTTACGGTTTTCCGTAAACAACTTCAGCTTGCCTGTAGTAACTTTAACATAGAAGGCACAAAAAAGCCTCTACTAAAACGTTTTCGTAACGTGGTAAAAATGAAATAAATATTAATTTATTTTCTACCACCTATTACATCAAACAATAACAGTTATATCTCTTAAATTAATAAAAACCTTGCAAAAAACACTTATAAGCTTATGAAATAACAAATTACTTACCTCCGTATCCAACCAGACCCAAAGATTAAACAAACCCCAAAGACGAGAATCTTATGAAATATATAATTATAAAAGGTGCAAGAAGTGCCGGTAAAGCGGAAACTATAAATGCGGTCTGCAAAAAACTAAAACCAGAAGCTATAAAAAAAGTTCACATTTCAGATTCAGGCAAAGCAGTTCTTGAAAACGTAGCCACTACAGCCGGATTAGCAGATGGAACTTATATAGTTACTGTACGTAAAAAAAATATCCTGATGGTTTCGGGAGCGCCTACAGAGCAAAAAACAAAGATTACTAATATACTTGAGTCTGTTTTTAACCTCAACCTAAAGCCTGATTTTGCAATCGTTGCCATGAGGGGCCTTGAAAAATTAAAAGATTTTTCTACTTCTAAAGAACTTGAAAAATTTGGAAAATGCATTTATGAAACAAAAATATGGAGGATACCTTCATATACATTTCATACTACCGAAGAATGGAATAAACGGATATCATATATAACGGCCATCACACTCCACAATCTTTAACACACACGAAAAAATTATTTAGGATAAAGACCTCACATATACGGGGTCTTTTTTCAGGAAAAACAATAAATGCGTTAAGAACTTATGTTAAAAAAATATCCATAACATACTGTAAATCAATATTATTTACTAAATTTAATATTACTTTTTAGAAAAAAATAAATTCAGATATAAAATACAACCACATATACCAACAAGCAATTATTAACCTAACCCCCAACCCTGCCAATGAAAAACACCTACTAAATTACATTCCCGGTTACTTCAAATCCACACCTGATAGTATTAATCAAATTTCGCGACCATGAAGTATATCATAATAAAGGGAGCCAAAAGTTCTGGTAAGGCAGAGACCATAAACGAGATTTGCCACAGGCTTAAACCAGAAGCCGTAAAAAGAGTTTATTTTTCAGAATCAGGATCAGTTGCTGTAGAAAATGTACAGCCGGCAAAAAAAAATCCGGTGGGTACTTACATCGTGACTGTGAGGAAAAAAAATATTCTTTTAGTATCGGGTTCACCCACAGAACAGAAAAAAAGAATTACATCTATACTTGAATCCATTTTTAAATTAAATTATAAGCCCGATTTTGCTATTATTGCAATGTGTGGACTTGAAAAATTAAAAGATTTTTCTACTTCTAAAGAACTGGAAAAATACGGAAAGTGTATACATGAAACCAAGATATGGAGAATACCCTCGTACAATTACCACATGACAGAAGAGTGGAATAAACGGGTTTCATATCTTACGGCCATAACATTGCATAACCTCTGATGTAATACATATCATAATTATGCCAAAAAAAACGCCCTTGCTAAACAAGGGCGTTTTTATATTAGTACGCTAAGCTACAAATGCCATACCTGCACTGCATAAGGCGTAAGCACTACATCTTTAGTATGCTGTTTAAATATTGAATTTGGAGTGCCATATATCAATCTTGCTAAATCTATTCTCAACTCATTTTCGTCATTAATTGTTACTGCCTGATTTTCTCCCGAAAGATTTATTACAACCAATGTTTGTTCAAAGGTTGCTGTCTCTTTATTAACATATGTCCTTGTAAAAGAAATTACTTTATCATTCGTATTTGCAATTTCTTTATACACACCCTGACTAATAGAAGGCTGTAATTTTTTTAACCTGATAAGCTGTTTATAGAAATTCCATAATGAGTTGGCATCTTTTTGCTGTTCTTCTGCCGATACTTCGTCATTAGCTTTTAGGGTTGAATTACTCCACCATTCTCCTGTATCTTTATACCACAAAGCCATTCCGTCGCCTTCGGCACTAGCATACCAGTCATACGCTTCCATAAGCGGTATTTTATCGCCGTCACTACCGGTTTGAAGACTCTCCCCTTTCATGCCTAGTTCCTGGCCATAATACATACATGGCACTCCTCCCATTAAAAAGCTGAGCCCTGCTGCTGCCCTCAATTTTCCGGCATTCATTCCTGTAATCGAAGCAGTCCTTATAGTATTTTCATTTTCTATAAAGACAACAGGGTATTTGTCGTTTGGTATTTTTACAAATGAGCTGTCAGCTGCTTTACTAATTTTACTTTTATCAAGCGATAAAATACTTTCCCTAAGCTTAGACGACATCACCATGTTGGCATTAGCTTTAGTATACAATTCGTTCCCGAACGATTTAGAATCGGATGTTTCCGCTAATACTAAAAGCTTTGGATTTACCTTTTTTAGGTTTGCAAAAAGCGGAGCATAAAAATCTTTTAACTGCCCTCCGGTTTTACCAGAGTTATCAATTTTATCCTGTATATCTATAATCCTGAAACCATCAACAGCATCGTCAAAATTACCATCTTTATTAGGGTCTGCCCAGTAAACAAGCGCCTTATTGTAATACTCCTTTACCTTTACATTTTTAAGGTTTACAGCTACTAACTTTTCCTTTACGTTAGCATAAGTAGTAACTTCCGGCAGGTAATAAGGTTTCTCATTTTTAAGGTCGGTATAATAAATATAACCACTGTAAGCTGATTTTGTGTTTTTAAAAGAATCGGTAAACCAAAGATGTTTAGCATTTATATACTGAAGATCGACCTCCTGGTATAATTTCATCTTTTTTCGGTGAATATTCTGGATCAGGTCACGGTATTCTTTAAACGCTCCATATTTAGCATCTATCTTTTCAAGGTTTCCGGCATATCGGTTATGATAAAAGTCAGATTGGTATATAGGGCTTAACGAAATTATGGTTACACCAAGCTGTTGCAGGTAATCCAGTTTTTGCTGAATTCCTTTCAGGTCGCCGTGGCCATCGCCATCGCTGTCAAAAAAACTGCGTACCGCAATATGGTACATTACTTCGCGCTGTGCAAAGGCAGGACTAAAACATAATAAACAAAAAACAAGTACAAGTGATCGCATCATAACTACTAAGTTTGTTTCAAATATAAGGGATTTCTATTTGAGATTTATTTATACCATAACAGTATAAGAACGATATTCCCCAGTATTAATTATTATTTTTGCTAAAATCAAAATCTGCATTTATGCTAATAATAGGAATTGCCGGGGGCACCGGAAGCGGAAAAACCACTGTAGTGCAACAAATTATGAACGAACTGCCTTCGGAAGAAGTAGGTATTATTTCTCAGGATTCTTATTACAGGCAAACTACCGGGCTTAGCTATGAAGACAGGGCAAAGATAAATTTCGACCATCCTAATGCCATTGATTTTGAACTATTAGCTACACACCTGGCTGCTCTTAGAGCCGGAAATATTATTGAACAACCTGTTTACTCTTTTATAACCCACAACAGAACCAGCGATACTATACTTACGCATCCGCGAAAAGTTATGATCGTTGAGGGCATCCTTATTCTTGCTGATGCCAGGCTAAGGGAGATGTTTGACATAAAAATATTTGTTTATGCTGACTCTGATGAAAGGCTTATCCGTCGCCTAAAACGTGATATTGCCGAACGTGGCCGCGACATGGAAGAAGTTTTAAACCGCTACCAGAACACATTAAAACCAATGCATGAGCAGTTCATTGAGCCTACAAAGGCACACGCAGATATTATTATACCACACGATAAGTATAATACTGTAGCTATAGATGTTGTAAGGGCTGTTATTCATCAGAGATTGAAATAAAATCTTAAAGCAGAAAGATTATTCTTTCAACAGTAAAGCGTGTTCTCTTATTGTGCAAAACTTTGTGGACTTTGAAGTTTAAATAGCAATGGATAAATGCAAAAAAAACCATTACTTTGTAACCTGAAACCAGCAATAAGAAATGAATTTTTTCAAAAGAACAACCTCTCGCTATCCAATTCTTAAGATATTAGGAAACAGGTATGTATTGGTTATTATTTTTTTGGTGATTTGGCTTACATTTCTTGACAATTACTCCTATTTTGAAAACCGGATTCTGGATAAAAAAATAGAAGAGCTGGAAGCTAACAAACATTACTATCTACAGGAAATAGAAAAAGACAGCACCAGCATAAGGCAGCTGAACAATCCTGACCAGACTGAAAAATATGCGCGTGAGAAGTACTACATGAAACGCGACAACGAAGATATTTATATCATAGAATTTGAAGATAGTGTTCCTAAAGATGAGGCAGACACTAAATCTCTTTAATATATTCCTGCATGAGCGACAACTTATTTGATGAATTTGAACCTGTATCTTCCAAACAATGGAAGCAACAGATACAATATGAGCTAAAAGGCGCAGACTATAACGAAACCCTTGTTTGGGAAAGTCCCGAAGGCATTAAAGTGAAGCCTTTTTACCATATAGACGAATTTAAGAAAGGACCTGTAGTAGCCGGAAAAGCTGCTGAATTTACCATTTGCCAGAATATATTTGTTCATGACACCGAAAAATCAGCAGGAAGGGCAATATCCACTCTGAAACGCGGCGCAGAAAGCCTTAGGTTTACAATAGAGAATGAAAATACAGATGTTGTTGCACTGCTTTCTAAAGTGCCTGAAGATACAGTTGTCTATTTTTATTTGCCTTTTATATCAATCGATTTCGTAAAAACACTTGATGGTATAGCAAAAAGCCGAAATGCTTCTTTTTATGTTCAGCTTGATCCGATTGGTAAACTGGCAAAAGACGGTAACTGGCATATAAATCTTGAAACCGACTTTGAAGCAATCAACACTATTGCAATTGCCTGCTCCAATCTTCATTTTTTAAGTGTAGACAGTAGCCTTTATCAAAATGCAGGTGCAAATATCGTTCAGCAGATCGCTTATACATTGGCACATGCTAACGAATATTTTAATCGTGTAGCCACAATAAACAAAGCTATTGTACTTCAGGTTGCAGTAGGAACAAACTACTTTTTTGAAATTGCAAAGCTGCGCGCTATGAGGACTTTATTTAGCCTCATTGCAGCAGAATACGACCATACTTTTGATTGCCACATTATGGCAACACCTACAAAACGAAACAAAACCCTGTACGACTATAATGTAAACATGCTTCGTACCACTACCGAGTGTATGAGTGCTATATTGGGCGGTGCAAACACAGTAGCCAACCTTGCTTATGATGCGTTATATCATAAAGACAATGAATTTGGAGACCGAATAGCCCGTAACCAATTGTTAGTACTGAAGCATGAAAGTTATTTTGATAAAGTAAACAATCCTGCAGACGGTGCTTATTATATTGAAGAGCTTACCTATCAGCTTGCTGAAAAAGCCCTTGAATTATTTAAAGATATTGAAGCTAACGGCGGTTTTCTTACCCAACTTAAAGAAGGAACTATTCAACGAAAAATACAGGAAAGTGCTGCTAAAGAACAGGAGTTATTTGATAGCGGTAAAGAAGTATTACTGGGTACCAACAAGTACCCTAACAAGAATGATCGCATGAGCCATGATTTGGAGCTATTCCCTTTCGTAAAGACAAATCCTAGGAAAACGCTTATCTCTCCTATCATTGAAAAAAGACTGGCAGAAAAAATAGAACAGGAACGACTGGAGAGTGAGAAAGTTAGCGATAACGGATAATCTAAAATGATTATCTTTAATAAAAAAGAAATATGGAAGCTATAAGACAATTTATAAAAGTAAATGGACGTAATATAAACATTACACTTCCGGATGATTTTAACGCAGACGAAGTAGAGGTTATTATTTTGCCATCGGCTAAACAATATAATGCTATTCCTGAATGGCAAATGGAACAGGTAAGAGAACGTAGTGAAGCTTATAAAAAAAATCCGGCATCTGCACAGGATTTTGATGAGGCAATTAAAGAGATTGAGGGTGAATTATAAAGTAATCATTTTTGCGGAAGCGAAAGCCGATATTAAAGAAACTGCTGCCTGGTATAATGAGAAACTCCCCGGATTAAACAAAAGGTTTGTTGCCGCAATTAAGAATGAAATAGCGATTATTCAGAGTAATCCTTTCTTATATGAGATACGTTACGATGAGATACGTACAGCATTAATAAAAGATTTTCCATATCTAATTCATTACGATGTGATTAACTCAACAATCTTTATCAAAGCAATTTACCATACATCGAGGAATTCAAACATCTGGATGGAACGATAAAAAATGATGTCAAGAAAAAACATTCAACACATACAACTGAAACCTCAGCAGGATAACGAAAAAGAAATTTTTACTAATGTAAAAGAGAAGTTTTTGTTTGCTGAAGGAATTGAGGTTAGAGAAAACTATAACGAACAGGATATAGAAAACCTGGATCACCTTGAATTTGGTGCCGGATTTACGCCTAACCTTCGTGGCCCATATGCAACTATGTATGTGCGCCGCCCGTGGACAGTGCGCCAATATGCAGGATTTTCTACTGCCGAAGAAAGTAACGCCTTTTACCGCCGTAACCTTGCCGCAGGGCAAAAAGGGCTTTCGGTAGCGTTTGACCTTGCCACCCACCGGGGTTACGACAGTGACCACGAACGCGTTGTGGGAGATGTTGGTAAAGCAGGTGTTGCCATAGACAGCGTAGAGGATATGAAGGTTTTGTTTGACCAGATTCCTTTAAACGAAATGTCGGTTTCTATGACCATGAATGGCGCAGTATTGCCTATCATGGCTTTTTATATTGTTGCTGCAGAAGAACAGGGCGTTGCTCCTGAACTACTTTCGGGCACTATTCAGAATGACATTTTAAAGGAGTTTATGGTACGTAATACCTACATCTACCCTCCTGCCCCTTCGATGAAAATTATCGCTGATATTTTTGAATATACCAGCCGAAAAATGCCAAAGTTCAACTCGATAAGTATTTCAGGTTACCACATGCAGGAAGCCGGTGCTACTGCCGATATTGAACTGGCATATACCCTTGCCGATGGTTTAGAGTATATCCGTACAGGATTAGCAGCAGGTATGAAAATAGATGAGTTCGCACCTCGCCTTTCATTCTTTTGGGCTATCGGTATGAACCATTTTATGGAAATTGCTAAAATGCGCGCCGGCCGTATGCTTTGGGCGAAACTACTGAAACAGTTTGAACCGAAGGACGATAAATCGCTTGCATTGCGTACACACTGCCAGACAAGTGGCTGGAGCCTTACAGAACAGGATCCTTTTAATAATGTGGCACGTACAGCTATTGAAGCTGCCGCTGCTGCCTTTGGCGGAACACAATCATTACACACAAATGCATTAGATGAGGCTATAGCGTTGCCAACCGATTTCTCGGCACGTATAGCCCGTAATACACAAATCTTTCTTCAGGAAGAGACGAAGATAACCAAAACAGTAGACCCGTGGGCAGGAAGCTATTATGTGGAAAGCCTTACCGATGAGATCGCTAAAAAAGCATGGGCACTTATAGAAGAGGTCGAAGAACTTGGCGGTATGACCAAAGCTATTGAAGAAGGCATACCTAAACTGCGTATTGAAGAAGCCGCAGCACGCAAACAGGCGCGTATAGACAGCGGGCAGGATATAATTGTAGGCGTAAATAAGTACCGCCTTGAAAAAGAAGATCCGCTGCATATATTAGATGTAGACAACCAGATGGTGCGCCGTCAGCAGATCGAGCGCCTTGACCAGATAAAAGCAACCAGGCATAATCAAAAAGTAAAAGATTGCCTTGAAAAGCTTACAGCTTCGGCTAAATCGGGCGAAGGCAACTTACTGGAACTTGCTGTAGATGCTGCCCGCAACAGGGCAACCCTGGGCGAGATAAGCGATGCACTGGAATCTGTTTTCGGAAGGTATAAAGCACAAATTAAATCATTTAGCGGAGTGTACAGCAAAGAGATAAAAAACGATGCAAGCTTTGAAAAAGCAAAACAGCTGGCAAATGAATTTGCTAAGCTGGAAGGACGACGCCCAAGGATAATGATTGCCAAGATGGGTCAGGATGGCCATGACCGTGGCGCTAAAGTTGTAGCCACAGGTTATGCCGATGTAGGCTTTGACGTAGATATAGGCCCCTTATTCCAGACACCCGCCGAGGCGGCAAAACAAGCGGTTGAGAACGACGTTCACATCTTAGGAGTGTCTTCGTTAGCTGCAGGGCATAAAACTCTTGTACCGCAGGTTATTGAAGAACTTAAAAAATATGGCCGTGAAGATATTATGGTTATTGTAGGCGGTGTTATACCCGCTCAGGATTACCAATACCTTTTTGATAGTGGTGCCGTAGCCGTTTTTGGCCCCGGAACTAAAATTAGTGAGGCCGCTATTAAGATACTTGAAGTATTAATAGAAGGATTTGACGAATAATATATGCACCTGATAAGCAATTTATCAGGTGTTTTTTTTATTTTTAAGTATGAAAAAATTCTTACTTCTCTTTTTGGTCTATGGTTCGTGCTTTTCACAAATAAAAACTACAGTGGTTAAAACTACCGATATACCGAAATCAATAATTTATAAAGGAACTGTTATTACAGCATTACGATATACCGACAATCTGGGAGACAACCTGTTCGTAGCTACCGAAACAGGTATTACTGATGATGCAAAAATAGAAGGTGAACCCAATACTGATAGTGCCGAACTTTTTGCTTATCACTATATAATGAAAAATGGCACCTGGCAACTAAACTGGAAAGTATACGATTTTGTAAAGCAATGCCCAGTTGATGTTGTTACAAAATACGTAAAAAATGCCTTTGCGGTAACTGACCTCAACAATGATAAAACTGCCGAAGTATGGTTAATGTATAAACTTGCCTGCCACAGTGATCTAAGTCCATGCGATATGAAAATCCTCATGTATGAAAACGGTAAAAAATATGCAGTTCGCGGTGAAAACAGAATTTACGCAGGCGGAAAAACTTATTTTGGAGGCGAATATACTCTTGACACTGTTTTTAAGCAAGGGCCAAAACAATTTAGGGATTATGCCGTAAAACTCTGGAATAAACACATGAATCAGGAAGAAGAATAAAGACTACTTATTTAACCTGACGTCCGAAACTATTTCTCAATGCCTAATCTTTATTAGAAATTTTGAGCATTAATGCTTATTTTTGAACTGCAAAATACATTACTATGGATATAAAGCAGGTATTTAAAAACAATCAGGACTGGATTTCAAAACAAACAGAAATCGACGGAAATTATTTCGAAAATCTTTCTCAGGGTCAATCCCCTACTATCTTATACATTGGCTGTTCCGATAGCCGTGTGACGGCAGAAGAACTTATGGGGCTTCAGCCAGGTCAGGTTTTTGTACACCGTAACATTGCTAATATGGTACCCAATACCGACCTAAGCGTAATGTCGGTTATAAATTATGCGGTTAGCATACTTAAAGTAGACCACGTAGTTGTTTGCGGGCATTATGGTTGTGGAGGAATAAAAGCAGCAATGCAGCAATCAGATTTGGGTATTCTTAATCCATGGTTACGTAATATAAGAGATGTTTACAGGATTCACCGCAAAGAGCTTGATGCTATTGTGGACGAAAACAAACGCTATGAGCGCCTTGCTGAACTAAATGTTCAGGAGCAATGCATCAATGCGATTAAAACCGTTGAAGTACAACAGGCTATAACCGAAAGGAAGCTGACGGTTCATGGCTGGATATTTGACATCAGCTCTGGTAAGTTAATTGACCTCAACATCGACTTTGAACGTATCATGAAAGATTTTGTACAGATTTACAGAATTGACCACGAATAAAAAAAACAAGCCGCTGATATTCTCAGCGGCTTGTTTTTTTAGTAATCCACTGCGTTAAAACTTCCGTAAACAAAAATTGGTTCTAAAAATTACATTGTAACTTTAGGTATAAACTAAATACCATGCCTGAAGGACCAAGTATAGTAATTGCAAAAGAAGACATAAAAGCCTTTAAAGGCCAAAAAGTAATTGCCGCATCAGGGCTTGCCAAGATTGATTTTGACAGGCTGGAAAATCAAACGATTCTCGATATTAAATCGTGGGGCAAACATCTCCTCCTTCTCTTTAACGGCTTTACCATACGCATCCATTTTATGTTATTTGGTAGTTACCTCATCAATGAGCGTAAAGAAACTAATCCAAGCTTACGTTTAACTTTTGAAGACAGTGAACTTAACTTTCATACCAGCTCTGTAAAACTGCTTGAAGGCGATATCAATGATCATTATGACTGGAGCGGAGATTTAATGAACGACGCATGGGATTCAAAAAAGGCTGCCGACAAACTAAAAAAGATTCCCAACAAACTTATTTGCGATGCGCTTTTAGAGCAGGATATCTTTTCCGGTTTGGGAAATATCATTAAAAATGAAGTGTTATACAGGGTAAGGATTCATCCCGAATCGTTAGTCGGTGAGATATCCAAAGCCAAAACCCATGAACTGATCGAAGAAGCCCGTAACTACAGTTTTGAATTCCTAAAATGGAAAAAGGCCGGCATATTAAAAAAGAACTGGCTTGCACACACTAAGAAAATATGCAAAAGATGCGATCTGCCATTTATTAAAAACTACACCGGCGTAAAAAAACGCAGGAGCTTTTACTGCGAAAACTGCCAGATACTACACACATGAAAAAGAAAATTCACATAGGGCTTTCGGCATATAATAATAGTTACTGGAAAGGCATCTTTTATCCTGAAGACCTTCCGGCATCTAAACGTTTTGAGTTTTATTGCCGGCATTTTAATACCTACGAGATTAATGCTACCTTTTATAAGTTCCCTACTGATAAGAGTATGAAAACATGGTATGATAAAAGCCCTGACGGATTTCTGTTTTCAGTAAAAGTACCAAAGACTATTACGCATATTAAAAAATTTAACGACAGCCAGGAAGAAATTGACGCGTTTTACAGTATTTGCAATAATCATCTTAAAGAAAAGCTTGGGTTTATACTTTTTCAGTTACCTCCAAGCTTCAACTATACTCCGGAAAGGTTACATCTCATACTAAACAGCCTTAACACTGAATATAAAAATGTAGTGGAATTCAGGAATGAAAGCTGGTGGATTCCTGAAGTATTGGATGCTTTTACCAAACACAAAATTATATTTTGCAGCGTTAGTTACCCTAAACTGCCGAACGATATAATAAACACTACAACTACAGCCTATATAAGGTTACATGGAGTACCAAAATTGTTTTATTCGGGGTATAATGATGCGCAACTACAGCAAATGACAAATAGCATATTAGAAAACACTGCAATTGATTCTGCCTATATTTACTTTAATAACACTGCAAGTTCAGAAGGAATATTAAATGCACTGGCTTTAAAAAAATTCATCACCAAATAAAATAAGGCATCCATTTGGATGCCTTATTTTATTTATTACAGTTCAGTAATTATAAATTCACTTCGCCTGTTTTGCTGATGATCCTGTTCAGAACATTTCACCCAGTCGGCACATTTATTAATCAACTGTGTTTCGCCATATCCTTTTGCCGTAAGACGTTTAGGATCGATACCTTTCTTGATAATGTAAGCCATAATCTCTCTCGCCCTATTTTCAGACAATAACTGGTTTTGTTTTGCAGCTCCGCGAGAATCGGTATGTGATCGTATATCAATTTTTGACGTAGGAAAGTTTTTCATAAACGCGACAACGTTATCAATTTCTTTAGCTGCGTCAGGACGGATATTATATCTTCCGGTATCAAAATTAATATGGTCTATTTTGAACTTCTTAGCAATATCAAACCCAATTACAGGGGCTACATTTTCATACACATTAGGCTTTTCTACTACAACCTCTTTTACAGGGTGTTCCATTATTATTGGCAGCAAAACATCGCCTTCAACCTGTGTAACTTCTACCGGTAGCTCTTTAGTAACATAACCTTTTACTTCTACTTTTAACTTATATGATTTTTCGCAATCAACGCCAAAATAATATACACCACTATCGTCGCTGGTAACATCTTCAATTAAGTTTTGATCATTATCATAAAGGGCAACCTTAACACCTGCCATTATTGCCTTAGTATCCTTATCAGATACAATTCCCGATATAAACTGTTTGCAGGTAAAATCAAGGCCTATATATTCTGTCAGGCTATAAATATCATCATACCCAATTCCACTTGTCCTGTTAGAACTAAAAAATCCGGTACGCGTTTCTTCATTTATTATAAAGCCAAAATCATCAAAATGGCTGTTGATAGGTTGGCCAATATTTATAGCTTTTACGTATGTGCCATTTGGCTGAAGTTTTGCTACAAATACATCAAGCCCACCAAGGCCGGGATGTCCGTCTGATGCAAAATATATCTTATCATTCGTTACAAAAGGAAATGTCTCCCTTGATTCCGTATTTATCCCGGGACCTAAATTTTCCGGAGCGCCAAACGTTCCGTCTTCGTTTATGCTTACACTATAAATATCAGATAGTCCATATCCGCCCGGCCTGTCAGATGCAAAATAAAGTGTTTTTTCATCCGGACTCAAACAAGGGTGCGCGGTATTAAAGCTATCGCCTGTAAATGGCAGTTCTTTAATATTTTTCCATTTGCCATCTTTGTATTCCGCACGGTATATTTTGAGCAGCATGTGGTCTTTGTCGTCTCTCTGAACTTTGCCCTCATTAAAGTTATTACGGGTAAAATACATTATCTGCTTATCTTTTGTAAAGGCAGCTGTAGACTCGTGATATTTTGTCTGTATTTTACTTGAAAACTTCTCTGGTTTGATCAAATCACCCTTTGGGGTTATTTCAGCAATATATAATGCTGTAAAAGATTTATTTGTCCAACGGTCTTTTCTTTCGGTTACGCCAAGGCTGTCTCTGTTTGAGGCATAAACCACCATATTTGTTCCATAAAAAGCAGGGCCATAATCAGAGACTGAAGTACTGGCATCTGTAATTCTTATTTTATACCTGCCGGAATTGCTTTCTATTGTATTAAGGTAATTCCTGTTCTTATCAAACAATTCGGCACGCTGGTCATCTGCCTTAATTTCGGCAAATTGCTGAAGCAGTTTATTAGCATCGTCATATTTACCTACTGTTTTAAGCGATTGTGCCAAACGATAATAATATTCCGGCTCCACTATTTCTTTCTTAAGCTTAAATAGCTCCCTATACCATCTTATAGCCTGGTCTGCCTCGTTTTTTGTATAGTAAGCATCTCCAAGTTTTTTAAATAATGAAGCGGTCCTGTATCCTTTCTCTTCAAGCTTAAGATATACTTTTATAGCCTCGTCATAATTATACTTGTCAATAAGCGTTTCCGCCTTCTCCATTTTGGCTTCACCCTGCTTTTCTATCTTCTCTTTGGCTTTTTCCTTTTTTGATTTCGTAACTGTTTTTTCCTGGGCATTAATTGCTACAGGCATTAACAGCACACAGGCGAAAAATGCGATATATTGTAATTTTCTGATCATGTTTTTTTAGAAGAATCGTGGATTCATAACCTTTTCATATTTCCTGAACAACTCAAAACGAAGGAAGATTTCGTGAGAACCTGAGTTATAATTTGCAAGCTTAGTAGTTTCGGTATCATAAGTATATCCGATAAAAAGCGTATCAGTAGCCTGAAAACCTGCAAGTACGCTTACTGCTGCATCCCAACGGTAAGCAAGACCTAGTGTAAACCTGTCATTATAAAGCACATTAGCCGTTAAGTCTAACTGAAGGGGTGCACCCTGTACAACTTTAGCTAATGCAGCAGGCTTAAATTTCCAGTTATAAGCCAAATCAAAAACATGGCCTGCCATAGCATAAACGTGAAATCTTTCTCTTGCTACAGATATATCATTATCCTGATAATGGTTTGTCTCAAGAATATTTGGAACTGATAACCCAAAATAAGTATTCTCAGAGTACAAATAAGCTCCTGCCCCAACATTCGGAGTAAGCTTATTGGTTATGTTATTCTGAAACCTTGGGTCATTAGGATCGTATATATTAAGTTTCGTATAATCAATATTGAACAACTGAAGCGAGCCCTTAATACCCAATCCTACTTTGTAATCATCGTTTACTTTTACGGTATATGAAAAATCTGCAGATATAACATTAGTATCTGTAGGTCCAATCTTGTCGTTAACAAATGTTGCTCCAAGGCCTACATTTCTGCCCACAGGTGCATTAACCGATACAACATTTGTTACGGGTGCTCCATCAAGCCCTACCCATTGCGCACGGTGCATACCAAAAATACTGGTAACGCCCCTGCTGCCTGCATAGCCGGGATTAATATTAATAGGGTTATACATGTACTGAGTATATTGGGGGTCCTGTTGTGCCCATACCGAAGTGTGGCTAAGCAATAACAGGCTTAATACAGCAATACATTTTAAAATTTGTATTCTCATTATATTTTTTAAATATTAGTCTGATCCCAGATATAGGTATCCTGCTTTTTTGATTGTTCTTGAAGGGATGCCCGGTTTTTCATATACATATTCGATTATGTAAAAATAGGTACCCGTTGGCAAAATTTTAGAACTCGTTACAGTAGCACGTCCTTCAGAGTCTCCTTTAAATACATTTCCATGAGTATCATATGCTCTTGTTTCAAAAACCCTGACTCCCCAACGGTTGTATATTTCAACTGTATTTTTAGGAAAGTCTTTAATGTTATCAATAACAAAATAATCATTTTTACCATCGCCGTCCGGTGTTACACCATTATAAATTACAACATCACCCGGTAATAAAAGTTCGTCTTTAATCCTTGCCAGCGTAAAAATACCATACTCTTTTACAGGAGCAACAGTTGTAACAGTTCCTGTTGTAGAGGTTAAAGGACTGGCCACTCCGCCTTCATCTACCCATAAATGTTGTCCTTCATCCCAGCGCACAATATGCACTTCACTTAGAGGTTCTTCTAATATTTCGGGAGGTGTTGTTGCAGTATCCCAACTAAGGGTTATCATAACATCTGCCTCTCCGCCCTCTTTCTCTATTTTCCAGTATTCTTTGTTATCAATAACATCAATAACACCTGCTTTACTGGCGTGAGGATAATCAACATCCGAATTTTTAAAATAATATTTGCCTTTAAAAGCATTACCGGTATCTTCAGTAGCAGAAATAGCAGCATACCTGTAGTAACGCGCTTTGCTAATAGTATCCTGATCACCTATCGGATAGGTAAATTCAGAACTTCCATTTTTAACTACAAAGCCGTCAACATGACTTTCATTATCCACATTGCTGTGGGTTGCATTGTTTTCAAATATAATGATTCCCCCGAATACATCATCCTTGACTACTCCGTTTACAAAATCTGCATTACCGCTAACCGAAATATCCCCAAATAAACGGATAGCTGCTTCTGTTGCTGTGTTGTTAGGATTGTTGAACAATACGTTATAAAAATCTGCCGGTATGCTGCCGGTAATATTCTGCTGAGATATACCTTCAAAACGGGTGTAACCGTTTCCTGCATCATATGTTGTTATGCCGTCATTATTAAAATTTCCATGAAATATCACTTCCCCGTTATTTTTATACTCGCCCGTATCCTGATTGTCAAAATCAGACATTATAGTCATAACAGTACCCGGCTTAACGTGAAGATCGCCCTGGTTTACCGTTTGGCCGGTATTGCCTGTGTTTTGAGCAAACAAAGCTGCCGAAAACAGTACAAATACGATAATTGTTATACTCCTTTTCATTTTATTCTTTTTAAATGCAAGTTAAAACAAAGATTGCATTATTAGTTTTTAACTCTCTGATAGATCATCGGGTTGGTAATAAGCGCACAGCCTTTTGTGGTAACAGTTACCGTATCTGTAGGAGGTGATTCACAAATAACGGTATTTATTCCTGCACCGTTCGTAGATATGGTAATACGCCTGTAATAAGTTGTAGCATTTATAGCCGGTGGCGTATAATATTCTAAGTTAGCTCCACCTATAGTAGCCCATCCTGTAGTACCATTTGGTGACGATTCCCATCTGTATGTTATAATTCCTGAACCCGCGCCTAAAGTACCCGGTCCTATCTGAGCAGGTGCAGTACCTGCACAAATGTTCTGATTAGCTGTAAGTGATCCTCTCTGTGTCTCCGGAAGAACTGTTATGGTTATTATGGTAGCATAACCTTCACAAGAACCTGATATTGTTGCTCTTCTGTACAAAGTACTCTGTGTTAGGGTTCCCGGAAAGGCATAACCTGGCGAAGTAGCCCCTGCCGGATTCCATGTTGTTCCACCGTCTGTTGAATAATCCCAACGGTAGTTAGTTGTCGCACCCGCGTTCGTAGATGTTAAATCAAGTGGTTTAGTTCCATAACATATTGTTTGGTTTGATGCTACTAAACCTCCACTTACAGCCGCTGTAACGGTAATCTTCACACTGCTTGTTGGGTTAGAACGACATGTTCCATTAACTGTAATTCTTTGATAATAAGTAGTAGATGTTAAACTTACTGCTTGATATGTATCTGCTGTTGCACCAGATATATCTGTCCATCCATTCGTTCCATTTGGGGAAGACTGCCACTGGTAGCTTGTACCTCCTGATCCAGGTGTTATAGACGTTAATGACGCTGATGTGCCCGAACAAATTGTCTGGGCTGTACCAATAGAACCCGCTTGGAAAACCGGAACTGTTATTGCAACAACATTAGAAGGTAGTGGTGCAGTACATATAGCCCCATTCCAGTTTGTTACAGCAGTTCTTCTATAGTATCTGGTTGCAGTAATAGGCGTAGGAACCTGATAAACAGGATTACTTTGACCCGAAATAACTGTCCACGACGATGGTGTATTATCAGGTGACGATTCCCATATATATGTAGGTCCGCTCGATCCTCCACCAGGCGTATCTTCTGCTACTTGTACAGAACCATTATAGCCACTACATACTGTTATATCTCCTTTAATTGTACCAGATGTAGGCACTTGTGAAACATTTACTGTAACCTGACCTGTAGGTGATGATGAACGACATGTTGATGTAGCATAATTAGCAACACTATATCTTCTATAGTATGTTGTCTGAGTCAATCCTGCCGGAGGTGTATAGGTTTTTGATGTAGCAGTACTTATCAAAGTCCAGCTTGATGCATTAGAAGGTGTGGTAGTTTGTTCCCATTGATAGGTTAAAGTACCGCCTGTTCCCTGTATAGAACCATCGTCAGAAGAAGTTATGGTTGTAGGTGTTCCCCCATTACAAATCGTCTGATTCGTATTACCTAAACTACCAGGTTGTGGCGCATCTACCGGGGTTATCTTTATTATATTACTCGGCCCTGACTGGCAACTTGTTGTACTGGTAACAGATTTTGTAATCCTGTAGTAATATATATTTGCAGACAGATTACCCGGCTGATAGGATTCACTAGTGCCATTAGTTGTAATTGGTGTCCAGTTAGAACTCCCATTATCTGATGAATACCATTGGTATGTAACTGTACCCGGTCCTGTACCTGTTCCTCCTGTTACAGAGTTAAGCAATGCCGGCTGAGTACCTTTACATATAGTTTGATCAGTGCCTATATTTCCCGCTGTAGGGGCTTGAATTGAAATCAATACACTATTTGAAGGCGTTTCACATATTGTAGTAGAAGACGTTTGTGTTAATACTATAACCCTACGATAGTAGGTATTTGCAGTTACATTGGCATTACTAGGAAAACTATAATCTTTAGCGGTGGGCGTTCCACCGGTAAGTGTAGTCCATGGTCCGGTTGCAACTGTAGCAGATTGCCATTTATATGCAAAAGTATATCCTGTAGGAGCTGTAAAAACTGTACCTGTAAGGTCTGCTGGTTTTCCTGAACATATAGTCTGATCTGAAGCAATAGTTCCCGCATTTGTCTGGGGAAGTACTGTTATTAAAATAGAAGGTGATGGCGATGAAGCAGTACAAACTGCTGTTCCATTAGTTGCAATAGTAGTACGTCTAAAGTAGGTGTTTGCTGTAAGCGGCCCCGGGGTATAATTTTCTGTACTTACTCCGGCATTAGTCCATGGATTAGCATTATTAGGACTATATTCCCATTTATATGTAAGTGTACCAGTACCTGTAGGAGCCGAATTCCCTGTTATAAGTTGAGCCGGTGCTGTATTATAACATATAGTTTGTGCTGCGCTTATATTACCGGATGTAGGTACAGCCGAAACCGCCACTGTAATTTCATTTGATGGTGGTGAAAAACATACCTGACTTCCACCATTTGTTGTATTTGTAGAAATTGTTATCCTTCGGTATTTTGTGGTTGAAGTGATTGCAGTCGGCTGATATTCATTAGAATTTGTATTTGATATATCTGTCCATGCTGGAGTAGCAATGGTAGATATCTGCCATTTATAGGTTCTTGAAAGCGAAAGTCCTGTTGCAGAACCTACAGAACCATCTGTAACATTTGTTAATTTTGCAGGTGTTCCCCCTCCACTACAAAAATATTGATCTGCAGCTATCGTACCAGCTGATGGTGTAGGCGAAGTATAAACATAAATTTGCTTCCTAGGACCTTCACAGGTACCTTTGGTCTGTGTTACCCAAAAGCTTTGTACACCTGCAACATCAGTAAGTGGCGTAGGAGCATAATCTGAAGAGAAACCTCCTGAAGCTGCAAAATACCATTTAAGTGTATAGGTGCCATTAGTTGTTGTTGCTGTAAGCGGCACACCTGTTTCACCCTGGCAGTAATAAATATATGTAGTTCCACCAGGTGCTGCAGGGACTGCTACAACATCTGCAGATGCTGTATTATTTGTCGTAACCCCGGTTTCTGCATTACTGTTATTATTAGTGTTAAAATAAGTAGCAACAGCAGTAGTTGTATATGTTGTATTAACCGGAGCAGATTTCGTTACAGTATATACTATAGGATAGCTATAAGCCCCACCGGATGAAACTGTTGCGGTTTGATTAGACTCATAGGTATACGTTGTAGTTGAACCAGAAGGAAAACCAGAAGCAGCTGAACCTATTAGTGTCCATCCATTAGTAGTAACAGCAGCAACAGCAAATCCTGTCGTTGAAGGCACTGTAATAGCCATTCTTAATTTTTTACCGCTGCTACCACCTATATCAGCAGCTACTACACCAATATTGGCTACATTTATGGTAAATGTATTACTACCGTCGGCACAATTTTCGTCAACTGAATGTGTAGTCGCAAAATCTATTCCTTCTACAAGTACAGGTGTTTCAACCTTAGATGTATTATTATTAAGGTCATCGTCTAATGGAGGTTTAGCTGTAGCTGTGTTTACAAGGAAACCTCCTGTGGGAAGATAATTTCTTAAAGTACCGGTTACAGTAATAATCGCCGTAGAATTGGCAGCCATACCCATTGTACCTGTGATTCTATTTGATAACAGCGCCTGGCTAAGAGTTCCTGACGTAAAACCTGTTGAAGTTATTCCTGTAATTTGAAAACCATTTGGCTGAAGGGTTGCGTCATATTTAGGTATTAAAGTTCCGCTTAAATCTGTTAATTCATCTAAAAAATCAATATTAAATACAGGATCAGGGGTGTCATTGGTAACTTCAATAGTATAGGTAATCTGATTTTCAGATCCTGAACCTGCAATTGTACGGATAAAGTCTTTATTGGCCGTCTTTTTAACACGCATGTTATTAGGCGTGGTAACAAGAAGGTTACGTATTTCGTGATAATTGATATCACCACCTGTAGAGGCGGCAAAACCAAGTTTTAAAAGCCCTGGTGGTACATCTGTAGTAGTATAACTAGTAATATTAGTAAATGCTGTAGCAGCTGGATCTGTTTTCCAGCGTACAGAAATTTTATACTGTCCACCTGTTGTAAGGCGTTCAATTTCTATCTGTATCCTTCTGTAATAAGTAGCATCTGCGGGGCGTACTGTTGTATTAGTATTATAATCCAATACATTTTGACTTCTGTCATTATTTGTAGTAGTATTAACATTACCATACGTAAAACCTCCACCACTTACAGTAATAGTTGTACCTGCCAAAAACGGGTTTGTAGTAGTTGCACTTGCTGTAGTAGGACCACGCAATACAACAGCATTAGGCCTTACACCAGGGCCACCTACTCTTCCTTCAGAAGCATTAGAAAAATTTCCATAAGCATCAAGACCAATACCTACGTATCCACCTTTAAGACCTGCGCCTCCATTTGGAGCATATCCTAACGAACCTCCATATCCACCAAGGGCGAAAGGATTAACGGTACCATCAAAAAGGAATACACCAATACCATCGGCACCATCGGCAGTT
>Ga0157370_10001122_pt1 | contig 33453 bp, 31 predicted proteins | sample C35metaG_FD_113463 | JGI IMG/M metagenome (GOLD analysis project Ga0157370, IMG submission 113463) | Corn rhizosphere microbial communities from Kellogg Biological Station, Michigan, USA - C3-5 metaG | ecosystem: Host-associated > Plants > Roots > Rhizosphere > Soil | place: USA: Michigan... | reverse complement strand
GAGTTTAAGAAAAGATACCGTGCGGAGCTGAATGAAAATACGGCATCCGTTTCAACATTGAAAGACCAGATTAAAAAGGGAACCACCACCCTGGTTTACGGAGCAAAGGATGAAGAACATAATGATGCTGTTTTACTGAGGGAATATTTGTCGGGTGATTAAAACAGGTAAAAACCGTAGTTTGTCCACGCCGGAAATATTGGATTGGCGATAAACCTGCCAGTTAACAGAGCCTATGATGAAACACATAACTTTATCTTCCAGGGTCCTGCTTCCCCTGATTATCCTGTTTGTATGGAATGCCGGTTCTGCGAAACCAGAGAACGGAATGCAAAATGGAGGCTCTATACTTGGAATCGTAGTGCCCTTCTCCGTTAAAACAAATATTCTGGTTGTTTCGGTTTCCGATACCATTGCACATACTTATTCTGACACGACCAATGGTGCGTATATACTGAAAGATATACCCCCCGGCAACTATGCTTTGGTATTTGTTCCCACAGATCACCAGTACAGAAAGAATTCCCTCCGGGCGGCGGTTTCAGAAGGACAGATCACCATTGCGGATACGGTCAGATTGCTGAAGTGAAGTTAGCATTCCGGCATATTCTGCAGGTTAGTAACCAATAGCCCGATTATACTTATTCAACAGGATATAGTATTATATTATCCCTGTTGCAAACGTTTAAGCGGGCATGTCCGGATGAACGGGATTTGCGGGAAATTGGAATTGTTGAATTAATGCTTATTAATTAGTTTTGATTTAACGATGACTGACTGATGCTGTTGCCAGAAAATTATTTGAACATTATCGCGACCGGATCTGCCGTGTCAATTTCAAACTTATCCATTTTAGATTTCAGTGACTATCTATTCCATTTTTTCAGAACGAAGAAATGAAACCGCGTACATAAAACTCAAAAACAAATTATGAACAGGAGATTGCTTTTCATTGCTGCGCTGATAGCCGGCAGTTTTTTTTCGCAGGCCCAGCGCGTTGGTTCGACGCCGGAATATATTAAAACTTTAACGGCGGACTGGAAGGGCGAGCGGCTGCCCGACGGACGGCCCAAAGTATCCGATGCCATCCTGGAACGACTGAAGAAGGTTTCGATGGAAGAAGCCTGGGGCGTACTGCGGAATAAAGGATATCAGAATCAATACGAAGGAAACTGGGAGGTGATTCAGCCGGATAGTGTGATGACGGGAAGAGTGGTAACCGCGCAATACATGCCATCAAGACCTGACTTCGTAAAAGTGGTGCAGGAACAGGGCAAAGCGGAAAGCAGGAACCCCCAGGGAGGAACAAATTCCTGGCCCATCGATGTTTTGGTGCCTGGCGATGTATATGTAGCGGATGGTTATGGAAAAATAGTTGACGGAACCCTGATCGGTGATAACCTGGGCAACGCTATTTATGCGCGGTCCGGGAGAGGCGTTATCTTTTACGGCTCAGTGCGGGATCAGGCAGGGCTGTCGGAGATCAAAGGATTTAACGGCTGGATCAAAGGCCAGGATCCTTCTTACATACAACAAATGATGCTCACTTCCATCAACACGCCCATCCGTATCGGCAGGGCGATCGTGTTGCCGGGCGATGTGGTGCTGGCCAATAAATACGGAACCATTTTTATTCCGGCGGCTCTGGTGGAAGACCTGGTGCTCACATCGGAAGTGACGGAACTGCGCGATGAATTCGGGCATCAGCGCCTGCGTGAGAAAAAATACCTCGCCGGGCAAATTGACAGTAAGTGGAGCGATGAGATTAAAAAAGATTTTCTCAACTGGCTGAAGAACTATCCGGGAAAACTGCCGATGAGCCAGGCGGAACTGGATAATTACCTGAAGGACCGCAATTATTAGACCGATGGATCAAAGGCATTTTACATTCAATCAAATTATCGCTATATGAACAATCTGCTGAAAAAAATAAAAGAAGGGAACCGGCAAATGGAAACAGCGGAAGCTGCAGCCGCTCAAAAAGAAATCAAAGATCCCAAAACCGGTAGCGACCGGCGGAATTTCCTGAAGAAGACAATGCTTGGCGGAATCTCCCTGGGCGGCATGATGTGTCTCCCCTTTGAAGATGTGATTGCGCAAACCACGTCGAAGGTAAACCGCGCTTCCAGTCCTTCGGAATTAAAAATAACCGACATACGTTACGCATTAACAACCGTGCTCGGTGGTACAGCCATCCTGCGGATCGATACCAACCAGGGCATTTACGGACTCGGTGAAGTGCGCGATGGCGCAGATCCCCGCTATGCGCTGATGCTGAAGAGCAGGATTTTGGGCATGAATCCCTGCAACGTAGAGATGATCTTTAAAGCCATCCGGCAGTTCGGCGGACCCTCCCGTCAGGCCGGCGGCGTATGCGGTGTGGAAATGGCTTTGTGGGATCTCTGCGGCAAAGCATATAATGTTCCGGCCTGGCAGCTGCTGGGCGGCAGGTACCGCGACAAGATCAGGTTATATGCCGATACACCGGAATCCAATTCTCCGGAAGAACAATTAAAACTGATCAAATACCGCACGGAAGAGCAGGGCTATACCTGGCTGAAAATGGATCTGTCCATTGGTGAACTGAAAGATATTCCCGGTACCCTCGTGAACCAGAAATTCTGGGAGGACAATGGCACGCTGAAGCAATGGCAGGGCGACTATATGTCGTACGCGAATGCCGAACACCCGTTCACCCAAATACAGATCACCGATAAAGGACTCGATGAACTGGCCAAGCTGGTGGATCATGTACGCGGCATGGTGGGATATGATATTCCGCTTTCTTCCGATCACTACGGGCATTTTGATCTGAACAATGGTATCCGTTTGGGAAAGGCGCTGGAGAAGTACCGGCTCGCCTGGCTGGAAGATATCGTTTCCTGGGAATTAACGGATCAGTGGAAGACCATGTCCGATGCGCTGGAAACGCCATTGCTTACCGGCGAAGATATTTACCTGCTGAAAAATTTCAAACCGCTGATCGATATCCATGCCGTGGATATCATTCATCCCGACCTGGCTTCTTCCGGCGGACTCCTCGAAACCAAAAGGATCGGAGATTATGCAGAGGAACACGGAGTAGCCATGGCCATGCACCAGGCAGGAACGCCCGTATCCTTTATGGCGGGTGTGCATTGTGCTGCCGCCACGCAGAACTTCCTGGCCATGGAGCACCACTCTATCGATCTGCCCTGGTGGGAAGGACTGGTGAAAACAACCGACGGCCGGCAGCTCATTACAAAAGGATTTGCCAACCTGCCTTTGTCGGCCCCGGGACTGGGAATTGAACTCAATGAAGAACAGGTGAAACAACATCTGAGTCCGAAGGATAAAAGTTTTTTTGCACCTACCACCGAATGGAATGAAAGACGTTCGCACGACAGGGTATTCAGTTAATTAGCCGGGAGGCCGGCATTCAAAAATCAAAATGATAAATGAAGCAAAGGATTGGTCCATGGGCATGCTGCATTTTATTTCTGACGGGCTGTACGCATCAGGGAAATAATATCGCGGGTAAGGATTATCCCGTATACGGAGGAAATAAGGCCGGCAACCGCTATTCTGCTCTAACGCAGATCGATACCCGAAATGTAAAGGAACTGAAAATAGCGTGGATGTATAATACGCTGGAAGCTGCCGGGGATTCTGTTCGTGAAAGACCCAAAGCGATCCAGTGCCAGCCCATCGTGGTGGATGGCGTCCTCTACGGAACCACGGGAGATCTGCAACTCTTTGCACTGGATGCCGGCACCGGAAAACAGCTTTGGAAGTTCGAGCCAAAAAAGAACGGAATGAAGCTGCGGATGATCAACGCCAACCGCGGTGTAGCGTACTGGGAAAACGGGAGTGATAAACGCATTCTGTATTCCGCTGGCCCCATGCTCTATGCAATTAATGCGGAAAACGGGAAACCGGTTCCCGGTTTTGGCAGCAGCGGAATGGTGGATCTGCACGAAGGCCTTTCAACCAACAGTGATCACGATGCAGATGAACTGTCCGTAACTGCGAATACACCCGGTGTGGTATATAAGAATTTACTCATCATCGGATCCAGCGTATCGGAATCAGGAGATGCGGCACCGGGGCATGTGCGCGCATTTGATATACTCACCGGAAAAATAAAATGGATCTTTCATACAGTACCCAGGCCCGGGGAAACGGGTTATGAAACCTGGCCGAAAAACGCATATAAAGAAATCGGCGCCGCCAATAACTGGGGCGGCATGAGCCTCGATGAAAAACGCGGCGAAGTATTTTTCGGAACGGGCTCTCCCGCGTCCGATTTTTATGGTGGCGACCGCGAGGGCATGAACCTGTTTGCCGATTGTATTGTTGCACTGAATGCTGAAACAGGAAAACTGAAATGGTATTATCAGACCATTCATCACGATCTGTGGGACCGGGATATCCCCTGCCCTCCCAACCTGGCAACCATAAAATTTGACGGGCGCATGGTAGACGTGGTGGTGCAGGCAACCAAGGACGGGTTGGTATATGTGCTCGATCGCGACAGCGGGAAGTCCTTGTTCCCGGTGGAAGAACGCGCTGTTCCGGTGAACGGGCTGCCGGGTGAACATCCCTGGCCTGTTCAGAAATACCCGCTGAAACCGCTGCCGCTTTCGCACCAGGTTTTTTCCGATTCGGACATTACCAATATCTCTCGGGAAGCGCACGAGTTTGTGCAGAAACAATTTCTGCAATTCCATTCCGAAAATAAGTTTACGCCACCCAGTGTAAAGGGAACCCTGCTCTTTGGTTATAGCGGAGGTGCGGAATGGGGAGGCAATTCCATTGACCCGGACGGCGTACTCTATCAGAATACCAATGACGATCCCTGGGTTTTGCAGATGATGGATACAGCTGAGCGGAATGCGGAGATGGCTTCTGTTTCGCAGGGGAATGCGCTGTACATCATGCACTGCGCTGCTTGTCATGGCGCGGACAGAAAAGGAAGCGGCTCCTCCTTTCCGACCCTGGTGAATATTGGGAACAAGCATTCTCCCGAAGAAATTAGAAAAATTCTCAAAACAGGCAGCGGCAGAATGCCCTCCTTTCAGCAGCTGACCGATGCGGAACGGAAGGCGATTACTGATTTTATTCTGAATCCCTGGGCTGCAGGCAGACCCATGCAGGCAGCCGGCAATCATCCCGAAAGTGCTGCGGCCATTGCCGAAACAGCATCCGGACAGTTTGGATTTAAGCCGGCATACATCAGCAGAACCTGGAGAAAATTAACGGACTCGCAGGGTTATCCGGCCATTAAGCCGCCCTGGGGAACGCTCAACGCTATCGATCTGAAAACCGGAGATTATCTATGGCGCGTGCCCCTGGGAGAATATCCCGAACTCACGAAAAGAGGAATACCCATTACCGGAATGGAAAGTTATGGCGGAACACTGGTAACTGCCGGCGGACTGCTATTTATCGCGGGTACACAGGATGAAAAGATCCGGGCCTTCGACAAAAAAACGGGAAAGATACTTTGGGAATACCTGCTTCCTGCAGCAGGCTTTGCCACGCCAATTACTTACGAAGTAAAGGGAAAACAATATGTGGTCATAGCAGCAGGCGGCGGCAGGGGACAAAAAGCCGGTGGAAATTATGTAGCTTTTGCATTAGAATAAAATAAGCAGTATGAAAAATAATCGCAGGGATTTTATCAGGAAAAGCGGTACGCTTGCAGCAGCGCTTTCTGTTGGCGGCATGGGCGTTGCAAAAGCAGGACTGCTGCAGCAGGAAAGAAAAGAGCATGCGATTTTGGATGCTCCGGCATTTGTCCGGGATGCCGGCATGCAGATGTCGATGGCCTATTTCTGGGGAATCGAACCGCATAAAGTGGCACTGGCAAAACAGATGGATGTGCTGGGCGCTGTGGGCGGTATCAATACGCATATCACGGGAAACCCGGATGCAAAACCCTGGGACTATGATACCATCATGGCGGTAAAGGAAGCATGGCGTCAGCAGGGACTGAAATTTAACGTAGTGGAAGGCCCGCCTGCACTGGGCGAGAAAACAAAACTCGGACTGGAAGGCCGCGATGAAGAAATCGCGAACTTCATCGTATTCATGAAGAATCTTTCGAAAGCGGGCATCCAGGTCATCTGTTATAACTGGATGCCTGTGATCAGCTGGTACCGGACGGACAAAGCAAAACCCGGTCGCGGTGGTGCGCTGGTAACTGCATTTGACAATGATGATATAAAAGATAATTCCCTGACGAAATATGGCGAAGTGTCGAAGGAAGCGCTATGGAAAAACCTGGAGTATTTTCTGAAAGCCGTGGTTCCGGAAGCAGAAAAATACGGCATCAAACTCGCCATGCATCCCGATGATCCGCAGGTGGATCAGATCCGCGGCATTTCGCGGATCATGACAACAGTGGACAATTTCAAACGCATGCTGGATATTTATCCCAGTGAAAGTAATGGCATCACCATGTGCCAGGGAAACTTTTCGCTGATGGGCGCCGATATTCCCACGATCGTCCGGGATTTCGGAAAGCGGAACGCAATCCATTTTGTGCATTTCCGCAATGTGCGCGGCGGAAAGTTTAAGTTTGACGAATGCTTCCACGACGAAGGGCAGATTGATATGAGCGCCGCCATGCAGGCTTATTATGATATCGGATTCAAAGGCCCGATCCGTCCGGACCATGTGCCTACGATGGATGGCGACAGCAATGAAAAAGCGGGATACAGTACCATCGGCACTTTGTATGCCTGCGGATATATCCGGGGCCTGATGGAAGGGATTGCGGGGAAAAAGGGATGATCATTTGTATTTTCAGCGAGATTGATTTAACTATACAGAATTTTAGGAGTCCCTGTTGCGAAATACCTGTTCAGCACCATTTTACGGATTATTGTATCACATTCGGACCCGGAAATCCCGGATCCTGAAAAAGTAAAATACTGACGATGGCTGAAACGATTGCGAAGCGCCGATGGCTGCGTTTGATTCCCGTTGCTTTTATTACCTATAGCCTGGCTTACCTGGACCGCGCCAATTTCGGATTTGCGGCAGCGGGCGGAATGGCAAGAGATCTGAATATTACTGCGTCCATGTCCTCCCTGCTGGGATCGCTGTTTTTTCTGGGTTATTTCTTTTTTCAGATCCCGGGTGCACTGTATGCCGCCAATAAAAGCGCAAAGAAATTAATTTTCTGGTCATTGTTGTTGTGGGGCGGACTCGCCATGGCCACCGGACTCGTCAGCAACGTAAACCTGCTGATCGTGATCCGTTTTATGCTGGGTGTGGTAGAGAGCGCCGTAATGCCTTCCATGCTGATCTTTCTGAGCAGGTGGTTTACCAAAGGGGAACGTTCCCGCGCCAATACTTTTTTAATCCTCGGCAACCCCGTTACGATTCTCTGGATGTCCATTCTCTCCGGTTACCTGGTGAAATCCATGGGCTGGCGCTGGATGTTTATCCTGGAAGGACTGCCGGCCATCGTCTGGGCATTCTTATGGTGGCGGCTGGTGAATGACCGTCCGAAGGACGCTACATGGCTTACGGATCAGGAAAAGCAGGCATTGGAAGATCAGTTGCAACGGGAACAGCAGGGCATTAAGCCGGTTAAAAATTATGCGGAAGCCTTCCGCTCCAAAACGGTTATCCTGCTTTGCCTGCAATATGCCTTGTGGAGCATCGGCGTTTACGGATTTGTGATGTGGCTTCCCTCGATCATTCACGCAGCCCCCCACATGGGTATGGTGGAAACCGGCTGGCTTTCTTCGGTGCCTTATGTGCTGGCGATTGCGGGCATGCTGCTGGCCTCTTATTTTTCAGACAAAACCCTACAGCGGAAAGTTTTCGTATGGCCCTTCCTGTTAGTGGGTGCGATTGCATTTTACGCTTCCTACCTGGTCGGTACCGGTAATTTCTGGTTATCCTTTGTATTGCTGGTAATTGCCGGCGGCGCCATGTATGCTCCCTACGGGCCCTTCTTTGCCATCATCACGGAGATCCTGCCGCGGAATGTTTCCGGCGGAGCTATTGCCCTGATCAATAGTCTCGGTGCGCTCGGATCCTTCGTGGGAGCTTACGTGGTGGGTTACCTCAACGGAACCACCGGCGGGTTCGGAGCGTCTTATATTTTTATGGCAGGATCTTTATTGCTTTCAGCGATACTGACGATGGTTGCCGTTAAAAGAGAAGGTACGGTGATTAAGCCGGGTCATTAATCCGTTTCTCCGTTACCGAACTGTTGTTCATCAGATACCGCCCGGGCTCGTTTTACAACCCGTCTATATTTTCGCCCTACCCTTCCGAAAGTTTTACCGATACAGCATTGGGGGTTGCATGATATAAAATATAGGTTCCCTGATTATCGCTTTTAGTTTGTACACTTTGTTTTTCCACGCCCTGCACTACCTGAACATTCTTCCAGTCGGCCGGCACATAGGTTTTTAAGGTCAGCGGAAGCTGGTACAGGGATGTATCGAGTGTATGATGCAGGCTCACCGTAATTTCCTTGCCTGTCATATCCGATTGTACTTTGCTGTTCATTCTTTCGCGCAGGTAGCGGGCAACCGTGCCGAACGGGGCAATCCACAGGCTGTCCTCCTGCTTTTTGATGAACTGGAAATAGCTATCCAGCAATTCATGCGGCAAGCCCTCCCACCCGATATCATCCACCCCATGGAATACCAGCACCAGCCAGATATTGTGATGCGCGAGCGTCGTATCCACCCAGGATTTCATTTTCTCCGGATCCGTTTTGGAGAGTGGCCCCCGCTGCCACTGTACATATTCCTGATCGTCCGCACCCGGCTCTGTCTTGTAGCCGCGGTTTATTTCCTTCATGAAAGGTTCGGGCATGCTGTTCCGGAGTGCTGGATAAACGGGCAGACCATATTTCATCACCCGGGGATCTTCGATGCCATAGGGTACTTCAGCGGAAAAAGTATATTCCGCGCCCAGATGCTCCCGCATCTCCGCTTTGCTTTTTTCCAGTTCGTACAGCATATTGGCGGAATCGAGTACTGCCAAACGGGCATGGGTAACCGAATGACTTGCCGGTTCATAACCTTCGGCTGCATATTGTTTCAGACTGTCCCAGGTGAGGCCCTCTTCCTGCAGCATTTCATTACAAAGCGTCTGGCCCGGTTCCATCGTTCCGCTGCGCACTTTGCGGTACAGCGAATCCAGGATGGCGTAAGCGAGATCTTTCTTGCCGGACTCAAATTTCGAAGCGGCCCGGTCGTAGTACTCGATGGTGCCCTTGTATCCCAGGTATCTTGCTGCGGAAGCCCGCTCGAAAAAATTGGCTTCCCTGGTCGGGATCTTTGCCGATTCGCTGATGATTTCTTTTACCGGCCTGCCGATGAATTTGCCGGGATAATGAGAGCCCGTAACGGAGCCGGTGATGACAAAGAAAGTTGCCGGCAGGTTTAGTCTCCGCATGATGGGCAGGGCTTCACTGAACTGTTTTCTTGAACCGTCGTCGTAAGTAAGGGAGATGGCCCCTTTCTTTCCGTCCTGCCATTTGCTGATGGTTGTTTTTCCGACGCTATTCGTTTTATCCGAGCATCCGGTTAGCAATGCTGCGAAAATGATTGCCGGAAACAACCATTTCATCCGTGTAAAAAAGATCATCGTATAAATGTTTAAGGATTCTGACAACTAATTTAGGAATAGTTAGCCGGATTCCATGCTGATCGTCGGCAGAAGTCTGGTATTTTATGGTATATTGAAGCATCATTACATCATGCAGGAATACAATTATTTCAACGGACAGATCATCCCTTCCCGGGAAACAAAAATTCATGTTTCGGATCTTGCGTTTCAGAGAGGCTACGGCATTTTTGATTTCTTCCGGGTGATTAAAGGGCGACCGGTCTTTCTTTCCGATCATCTGGACCGGTTTGAAAGCGGTGCAAGGCAAATGGGTTTGCCGGTTACCGAAAGCAGGGCGCAGTTGCTGGACATCATCTCCGAATTAATCCGGCTCAACCCAAATGAATTATTAGGTATCAAAATTATTTTAACAGGCGGCTATTCGGCAGACGGATTTACACCGGCAAAGGAATCGAATCTGCTGATTCTCCCAAAGCCTTTTCTCTTCCGGGATCCTGCTGACGGGTTGAAATTAATGCTGCTGGAATATCAAAGAGAAATACCCGAAGTAAAAACACTGAACTATGTTACCCCCATCCGCATGCTTTCCAGGCTGGCAGAGCGGAAAGCGGACGACTTTTTATATCATTGCCGGGGCCTGGTTTCAGAATCGTCCAGAAGCAATATTTTCATCGTAAAGAATGAACAGATCATCACGCCCAAAACCGACGTGCTGCCCGGCATCACCCGGAAACATCTGATTACAAAAAACAATCGACTGTTTCCTATAGAGCAAAGAGACGTTACGCTGGCCGAAACACTCGTGGCAGATGAAGTTTTCGTAACGCGCAGTTCGCAAAGAATACAGGCCGTTACCCAAATTGACGACCGGATTTTCAACAACGGCAAACCAGGAAAAATTACGGAGAAGCTGCGGGAATTCCTGCTGAAAGAGGAAACGATTACCTGAGGAAACCTCATTTAAATGGTTAAAAGTCGTTTTCGAAGAAGTTCTATTTACTTCAAAAATTACCCATTAGCACTTTCTTTATGATATACTTATCTCTTTTCTTTTTAAATTCTATATGACCATATGCTTCCATTATCTTGTGATAAAGTTCGATTCGATATCTGTTTCCCTTCTTAACTAGACTCATAATAATGATATTGGAATCATCAATAATGCTCTGATAGGAGGAATCATGCACAACCTTAACCGGTCTTGCAAAGGCATTATCGATTTGGCAATTACTAAAATAATTTTTGGCATCTACAAAGATTATTGGTACGCCTTTATATAGATCAAGATGGAATATCCGTCGGATATCATCATTTTTTAGCAGGTTGGTTAACATTTGGCAATCTGCCTGGGAATACGAAAAGTTAGTAAACCCTGCTAAGCAAAGAAGGGTCAGTAGGCTTTTTTTAAAAGATGTCATATAGGTTATCTAACTACTGCCTTAAGCAATAATGCCGGGGGCCGACATGCGAACAAATTTAATACAGAAAAGCATCACGAAAAACTCGCCGTTAACATGGCATTGACAATTTCAGATTTCCTTATTGAAGTGCTAAATCGAAAGAAAACGATTGACAATTAGTATGGAAAAGTAATACTTACTTACTGAAGATTTGAAATGATTATTTGAAGTTACTTTTTGCTTGTAAGTAACTGCTTCGGCAACCCATATTTTTCAATGGTCTTTTTGGAAGCCTCAGCTTTTTTTGCAAAGAAGGGATCATCGCTATGATCCTTCATATTTTTATTAACCACAATCTTAGGGTTGAATACTTTCGCATTTTTTTTATCATCAGGTTTCATGACACATGCTTTTACTGATTAAAATTACTGAATTTCCTTTTTACCACAAAGGCTATATAATTTCGGTTTCTTTCAAAGGGCTTAAACCCTTCATTCTCAACAAGGACATAAACTTCAAATATAGAACCTATATTTTTCCAGTATTTATTCATGCCCATCTGATACCTGCGGGTTCGGGACCGGGTGCTACCTTCCGCGTAAACAAGCGCATCAGGATATTGGTTGGTAAAGCCTATAACCGTCGCTGCAACTGTGGCTAATACTCTTTCAGCATCCTGGTTATTGCTAACCACAAAATCGTCTATCTTATTTAGATTATCATTCCAGTCGCCAAAACCGAGATTGTAGTAGATGAAAGTTAAAAAATGAGCTTTTGTAAATCTCACTACCTTTTTAATGGTGCCTTTCGGCCCATCACTATAAAAGGTATATTCCATAAAATCCGGTGATGCTTCTGTGCTGTATTGTTCAAGATTCATTCAATTGGCTAAATCGTTAAAATTGAGCAATTGCACTTAAGAAATGAGGGTTAAATCACGTCTGAAACAAACGGTTTTTGCCGGTACTATTCGCTGGCCGACTGACTTAGAATATTCTCTTCCACTACCTCTATTATTCAACCGGAATTTTGTGGATAATGTGAATGGATATCGGTTCATTCCCGGGGACTCCGGGAACCCGATGGCTTGGGAGCTGAACGAAGTAAATACAGTCGGTGATGCCTTGTGTTAGACGGAAAAGGAAGCGGGATCAGCACGGCGCAGACATTCCCGCATATTTTTCAAACGCTGCTATCCCTTAAAGGAGGGAATCCCCTGGTCATTTGTGGTGAATGCGGAAGGAAGGCTGGCCTGGATCGGATACCCTACAGAACTGGATGAGGTATTAGGCAAAATAAAAAACGATGACCAGGACTTCTAGAGTACAGAAGACAGAAAGTAGAAGGCGAAGGTTTGCTCTGAGCATCCGCATTTCAGTTGCCTGACCTCAAACCGCATGGCAGATGGCGAAAAATCCATTTGCAATGCATTAATCCCGAACCATATTAGGATTCCGTTACTCCGTACGAAGTGACTTCACAGGGTTTGCCATTGCCGCTTTTATTGCCTGGAAACTTATCGTAGCACAGGATACAATTACCATCAGCAATGCTGTTATAATAAATATCCAGATACCCCCGGACGATTTATAGGCAAAGGATGCCAGCCATTCATTCACCACCCAATAAGCAAGCGGAAAAGCAATTGCCATGGAAATCAGTATTATCTTCAATGACTCCACAGAAAGCAGCCTGACAATACCAGCAACAGACGCACCCAGCACTTTGCGGATACCGATTTCTTTCGTACGCCTTTCGGCGCTGAAAGCGACCATGCCAAACAAACCCAAACAGGAAATAACCACTGCCAGTAATCCAAAATATTTCACCAGGGCATTTACCTGCATTTCGCTTCTGTACATTTGCTCATACGTTTCATCGGCAAAATGGTATTCAAACGGGTAGGCCGGGTTGAAACTTGCTGTAATTCTATTGATTGCAGCAAGCGCTTCTTTTGTTTGCCCTGCATGCAAACGAATCATCATGTAGCTTGAGTTGGATGGCGCCAGACACAGTATCAATGGCTTTATGGCTGTATGCAGCGAGGTTATATGAAAATCCTTCATCACCCCTATAATATTTCCATTGCCATTCCAGAATTTTACCTGCCTGCCCACCGCATCATTTTCCATACCCATCATCTTAGCGGCAGATTCATTGATTACATAACTTAAGGAGTCGCCCGGATAATCTTTAGAAAAATCGCGTCCGGCCGCCATTGTTATGCCAAGTGTTTTTGCAAACCCATAACCGGTCCAGGTGGCAACCACGTCTGTCTGCAGGTCAGCTGGTTTACCCGGCCATGACAGATCGCCGGATGTGGAATTCAAATCCATCGGGAGTTGATTGATTGGGTCTGAAGCCTCCACATACGGGAGCTTGTTTAACTCATTCTGATAGGCTTCTGTTTTTTTATATAAATCCCCATCGAGCGGCAAATAAATAATATGTTCTTTGTCGAAGCCAAGATTTTTATGCTGAATATAATTTACCTGTTTTGATACCGCCAGCATCCCAACGATTAAGAACGCAGACAAACCAAATTGCACAATAACGAGCCCTCTGCGCACCCATGCCACATTGCCACTTTGCGTGCCGGTATCCCCTTTTAATATACGAACCGGCTTAAAAGAAGCTAAAAACAGGGATGGATAACTACCGGCGATTAGGGAGGTAACGATAATAAGGACTATAATGGAGACCCATAGGGCAGGCTGGGAAAAGTTTAATTGAATTTGCTTCTCGAATAAATGATTGAAAGCAGGCAATATAAGCCATGTAATCCCTATTGAAAGAAGGGCTGCCAGCAAGCAGGTTAAAAGCGACTCCGTCATAAACTGCCCGACCAGTGACGCTTTTCCGGCGCCGGCAACTTTCCGTACGCCTATTTCTTTGGCTCGCAGGGATGCTCTTGCGGTAGCCAGATTCATGAAATTCATGCAGGCAATCAGCAAAATAAAAATAGCTACAGCGGAAAAAATTTTTACATATTCAATGCGGCCGCTCCCGGTTGGCTTTCCATTCTTGTAATCAGCATATAAATACACATCCGTGATAGGCTGCAATGTTGGGAAATTGGGCCTGAAGCCTTCGGGCGCAAACTTTGGATAAATGGAACGCAAACCCCGCTCCGTGTTTAACAGATCTGCATGGGGTCTTAATCGCACATACGTGAAAAAGGAAATATTACCCCAGGTTTTCATCCAGTCCTGCTCCTGTTCCTTGAAATTTATCATCCAGCCGAATTGTATTGTGCTGTTGTGCGGAATATCTTCTATCACGGCACCGACCATATAATCCTTTCTGTTATCAATCCTTATGATTTTGCCAACAGCGTCGGAGGTATTAAAATATTTCTCGGCTATTTTTCTTGTAATAACGACCTGATCAATACTGGCAATCGCTTTGTCGGCATTGCCATCAATTGTTTTAAACGGAAACACTTTAAAAAACCCGGCACTGGCGTAGCCGCCTTTTTCTTTCAATGACTTATCGCCGACCGTAAACAAAACATCGCCGGGATAGGTCATTTTTGTGGCCTGCTCAATTTGGGGAATACTATTCTGAATCGCCTCCTCCAGCGGCCCCGGGCAGGCCGTCATCGTTATTGTATCGCCATTGAAAGGCGCATTTACATGCACCGCATAAATATTTTTTACCCCTGGAAAAAAGCGGTTATAGCTCAGTTCATCGCTTACCCAAAGCCAGATCAGCAAACTGCAGGATAAACCAATCGCCAGCCCGAAAACATTGATAAATCCTGTGAGTTTGTTCCTTGTCATATTCCGCCAGGCGGCTTTGAAGAAGCTTTTAATCATACTGAATACGTATTGGGCTTTTAATAAATGGGCGAACAGCCCCTCATACAACTAAGTAACATTAAGAAACATGCCATTTATTCAGCAAATTGATTTTCAAGGTCCAAGGGGTATTTAAGATTTACGATAATGTACGGTACCGATACAATGACCGTCCGCGGGCGGATCAATGTTTATAATGAGCCCCTTTTATTTCTTACATTCAATGGCAAAAATAGGAAGAGGTGGATTACTATTGGAAAGGGCTCCTTGCGGGTGGCGGCCAGGAGATTGCCTGCGGCTGGCTGAAAGACAGATTCCTTATACAAGTTTATTTACAATTTCGGAATCCAATTCCATAATTGTAAATTTACTGAATGATTACCCGGATTGCAACAAAGGAAGTAAAATTATTGGCCAAACAATTCAAGGCTGTTGCGATCGTGGGACCCCGGCAGTCCGGAAAAACAACACTGGCAAGAGCGGTCTTTAAAGATAAGCCCTATGTTTCCTTAGAAAATCCGGATATCCGCCAGTTTGCTATTGAAGATCCGAGAGGTTTACTTGAGCAATACAGAGCGGGGGCTATTTTTGATGAAGCGCAACGGGCGCCGGAATTATTTTCTTATCTCCAGCAAATTCTCGACGAAAGCCCGAAAAAGGGACAGTTTATTCTGACCGGCTCTAACAATTTTCTGTTACAGGAAAATATTTCCCAAAGTCTCGCCGGCAGGATCGGCTATCTTTATCTGCTGCCTTTTTCCCTGGAGGAGGCAGAGGAAGCGGCCAATCATTCCTTTACTGTAGATGAGGCCCTTCGGTACGGAGGATACCCGCCCGTTTTTGATCAGGAGGTACCGCCGGAAAAATGGCTTCCAAATTATATATCCACTTATATCGAAAGGGATGTCCGGCAGATAAAAAACATCAGCAATCTCACCCTGTTTGAACGCTTTCTAAGGTTATGTGCCGGGCGAATCGGCCAGTTGCTGAATATGCATAATCTTGCGATTGAGGCGGGAGTCGACGGTAAAACGGTTGCTTCCTGGCTAAGTGTTTTAGAAAGCAGTTTCATTATTCACCTGCTGAAACCGCATCATCAGAATTTTAATAAGCGGCTGGTCAAGATGCCTAAATTATATTTTTATGATACCGGCCTTGCCTGTTCCCTGCTGAGCATCGCCAAAACATCTCAATTGTCCCTGCATCCGATGAGAGGAAGTATATTTGAAAATTTTGTGATTGCTGAGCTGATAAAAGAACGTCTTAATAAGAATGCGCCGCTCAATCTTTATTTCTGGCGGGATAACACGGGCAACGAGATGGATGTCGTGTTGGATGAGGGCACAGATTTATACCCGGTGGAAATAAAGGCAGGCAAAACGGTCACCGGGGATTATTTTAAGAACCTCCAGTTCTGGAATAAAATGACCGGCTCACCAGAAGGGGCCGTCATTTATGCAGGCGATGCAGTGCAGCAAAGGAGTAACGGCGTACGGGTAATTCCATGGAATAAATTACATGCGTTAAACCGGTAACGGAGAAACCATGCTTGCCTATAGTTGCGTAAGCGGTGCCGTCGATTGCAATTGTTTTCCGAATGGCTGCTCATACAAACGCTTACCCGTTGCTTTATACAATGCGTTTGCGAGCGCAGCAAAAATGGGCGGGAATAGCGGCTCACCGAGACCGGTGGGATCCTGCTCGTTTTTCACAAAATGCACTTCGATTGCCTTTGGCGCCTCGTTGTGTCTGACCATACGATAGGTATCAAAATTATTTTTTTGCGGCACTCCCTCCTGGAATGTCATTTCTCCGTATAGCGCATTTCCGATGCCGTCTATCATAGCCCCTTCGCCCATATTGGCTGCCGCATCGGGATTAATAACAACCCCACAGTCAACAGCAGCATATATTTTTTCAACAACCGGCTTGTTATTCTTTATCACCAGATCGATCACCTGAGCAACATAAGTATGGTGACAAAAATAGGCTGCAACACCCCGATGAACATTATTATTGTTAGCGCCATTCCAGTTAGACTTTTCTTTTACCAATTTCAGAACACCCGCGTAACGATCTGCATCATAATCATTGTCTTTGCCAACGGGCTTATTCTTAGCACGTTCAAAAAGTTCCAGGCGAAACGCTATTGGATCCTTACCAGCGAGTTCTGCCACTTCATCCATAAAGGACTGCTCCACACCACCGAGGAAATTTGATCTGGGTGCACGAAATGCCCCGATGGTAATGTTGGAGTCAAGATTCCATTCCTCCGCGAGGTAATTATCCACCGCACCGGCGGGGAAGCGGTTGTGGGAGAAGCCAAGAGGACTTTCAGGAATACCACCTGCCTTTACATGGTAGGCGATCAGGTTGTTTCGTTCATCCAGCGCAGCTTTATAAGTAATGGTATAAGCAGGGCGATAAATTCCGTACGTCATATCGTCTTCGCGGGTATAAACCAGCTTGACCGGGGCATTTAATTTTTGAGAAATAACAGCCGCCTCAACCAAATGGTGACCGTAAGCTCTCTGACCAAATCCTCCTCCCATTCTTGCCAGCCTGATCTGAATTCTTTCTTTTGGCAAGCCCAGGCGGGCAGCGAGGGTTTGTATAATAAACTCCGGCGCCTGAATGGGTCCGTATATTTCAGCTTTATCTGCTGTAACATGCGCAAAACAGTTGCGCGGTTCCATGGCATTGTGCGACAGAAATGGAGCGGTATAAGTTCGTTCAATCACTTTCGAAGCCTTTTTAAACGCGCCTTCGGGATCACCATCCTTACGAAGCAGCTTCCCGGGCTTTTTTGCCATTTCCGCCATCATCCCTTTATGTTGCCCGGTGCTCTCCAAACCGCCGGGGATCTTAACAGTTTGTTTACCTCCAAAGCCCTGGACAACAATGCTGCTGTCAGTTGTTTTTTCCCATTGCACCTTTAAAGCTTTTTTGGCGTTCATGACCTCCCATGTTGTATTTCCCACTACCACCACCAGGTCCGTAAAACTTGTAGTATCGAATGCGTTTCTTTCATAATCGTCCGCCAGCGTTTTAATAGTAAATACATCCTTTATTCCCGGCATGGATCTCGTGGCGCTATCATCTACCGATTTTACTTTTAAGCCGAAAGCAGGAGGATGGGCGATCATGGCGATGAGCATGCCCGGCTCTTTGTAATCCAGCGTGAACAACGGTTTTCCGGTCACAATATTCAATCCTTCTACGTTCTTCTTTGAGTTGCCTATAACTTTAAAATCGCTCAGCTTTTTCAAAGGAATGTCTTTGGGAACCGGGAGTTTTGCTGCCCTGGAAGCCATTTCACCATAGCCCGCTTTTTTACCGCCGGACTTGTGATACAAAACTCCGCCTTCGGTCCTAATTTCCCCCGCCGAAACATTCCATGACTGTGCCGCGGCATTGATGAGCATTTGCCGCGCTGTGGCCCCTGCTGTACGTAGAGGTTTCCAGGCCCTGTTCATTGCCGTGCTTCCGCCCGTAAACTGGCGCCCGAAGTGTTGCGGAAAGAAATCAGCCTGTTCCACGATCACATTTTTCCAGTCTATATCCAGTTCCTCTGCGAGCATCATCGGAAGGGAGGTTTTGACATTCTGCCCAAATTCCGGGTTTGGAGCCATCAGGGTGACTACTCCATTTTCTCCTATTTTGATGTAGCTATTCAACGCAAACCATTCTTTGGGAAGTGTCAATACTTCTTCCGGTGTGGGCTTACACCCGGCCAGCCAGCTAAAGCTTAGCATCATGCCTCCGCCAGTCAATGCAGTTACTTTCAAAAAGGAACGCCTGCTATAAGATGTTTTTATGTCCGGCATAGTCGTGATTATTGATTGGGATGAAAGGAGAACTATCTATTCGTTATATTTTATACATGCAATTCCATAGCCGCACTAACTACCAGCTGCGGTTTTAATCGCCGCCTTGATGCGAACATACGTAGCGCAACGGCAGATGTTCCCGCTCATTGCTGCTTCAATATCGGCATCGCCAGGATGCGGGTTCGATCTGAGCAAAGCGACAGCACTCATGATCTGCCCTGTCTGGCAATAGCCGCATTGTGCCACATCATGCTGCAACCACGCTTTTTGCACCGGATGGTCTCCTTTTTCAGATAATCCCTCGATGGTCGTGATAGCCTTATCCCCTACCGACGATACGGGCAGCTGGCAGGATCGGGTGGCTATATCGCCGAAATGAATAGTACAGGCACCGCACTGGGCAATGCCGCAGCCGTACTTGGTACCGACCAGGTTGAGATGGTCACGCAGAACCCATAACATGGGAGTAGCCGGGTCAACGTCCACCTGCAGCTTTTTTCCATTGATGTTTAAATTGAAAATTGCCATAGGTAAAGTTTATGCGTAAGCGTTTCTGAAATTATGAAATTTGGGGTGCTGTAAAGGTCAGCAATTTCGGTTAATGCTGCTACGGGTTATTTTTCATTTTAACCGGCCTGAGCAGATGTGAGAAAGTGAGTGACCCCATCTTCCATTTGCCGTTCTCTTTGATGTATACCTCAGTCACCATAAAAGCACTGGTTACTTCGCGCCCGCCCACCATTGCCTGCAGGTCAATGTCATTCAGCAGGATAGCGGTATTACCAAACATGTTCACTATAACTGCGTAAACCTCGGCTTTCTTATACCAGATACCGCCGCTTTTAATGGTAGTCAGTTCCTGGGTTTTTCCCCAGCTTCCTCCCATGTGAACAAACATGGATTTGTCATCAAACAGCACATTCAGAGAATCTACATTCTTGTCTGCCATCCAATCCCATTTCTGTTTTGAAAGGTTGATGATTTCCTGTTGTTCAGGTGTGTTGCTCGTGGAAGTTTTAATCGTTTCGGTGGGCTGAGCGTAGGACGATTGCACACTCATGATTAGTAGAAACAGTCCCAGAATTTTTGTTTTCATGTGTTTGTTATTTTAAGTTTTTATTGTGTTTAGCGGTCAACCAGCTTTTGCGCCTGTTCACTATAGCGCGCACCCTGCACTTCAATCTTTGCAAAGGTTTTATTGATGTCTTTAAGGTCTGTAGCACTAAGCGTAACAGCTGCTGCGCCAACATTTTCTGTAAGGCGATGCAGTTTTGTTGTACCGGGAATGGGAACAATCCAGGGCTTTTGTGCAAGCAGCCACGCCAATGCTATTTGCGCAGAACCTGCATGCATATCTTTTGCAATCTTGTCAAGCAAATCAACCAAAGCCTGGTTGGCTTTTCGATTCTCTTCCGAAAAGCGGGGAACTGTGTTGCGAAAATCATTTTTATCAAATGCAGTGTTCTGATTTATCTTGCCTGTAAGAAAACCTTTACCCAAAGGACTAAAAGGCACAAAGCCAATTCCTAATTCCTCCAGTGTCGGAATGATTTCTTTTTCGGGTTCACGCCACCATAGTGAATACTCACTCTGCAAGGCTGTTACGGGTTGCACTGCATGTGCTTTACGAATAGTTTGCACGCCCGCTTCAGATAGTCCGAAATGTTTCACCTTTCCTTCCTGGATCAGCTCTTTCACTGTTCCTGCAACATCTTCAATGGGAACGTTGGGGTCAACACGATGCTGGTAAAATAGATCAATAACATCTGTCTTCAAACGTTTCAGTGCTGCTTCTGCAACGGCTCTTATGTTTTCAGGACGGCTATCTGTTCCCAGCGCTGTTTTACCTTCTTTGAAACCGAATTTTGTTGCGATCACCACTTTGCTGCGAAACGGCTCCAATGCCTCGCCAAGCAGTTCCTCGTTTGTAAACGGACCGTATGCTTCTGCGGTATCAAAAAACGTGACGCCCAGCTCGAAAGCTTTCCTGATCAAATTGATTGCATCCTGTTTATCAGTCGCGGGACCATAACCAAAGCTCAATCCCATACAACCCAGACCAAGGGCGGAAACTTCCAGGCCGCTGTTACCTAATATTCGTTTTTGCATTGTTTTCTTTTAAATGATTTAATTTTCAATTTTGCTTCCTGCTGATGTTGTCCCTGCCGAAAACGTACCCAAACAGATGTTTAGTTTTTCAGTGTTCTTTCCCCCAGCCATTTTACCATTTTAGGGTCGCGATGGTCGAAGAACAGGCTTCCATTTGTGTCCAGTGTTTTGATAGCTTCCATATCTTCAGCGCTTAAGTCAAAATCGAAGATGTTGAAGTTCTCCTCCATTCTTTCCCTGCGAACTGATTTTGGAATGGCAACCACCCCTCTCTGTGTAAGCCAGCGAATGACCACCTGTGCAATGGTTTTATTGTATTTCTTTCCAATTGAAGCAAGCAACCCATTATGAAAAAGATTGTTTTTGCCTTCTGCAAATGGCCCCCAACTTTCTATCTGTACATTATTTTCCTGCAGGAATTTTTGTGCTTCAATTTGCTGGTGAAACGGGTGGGTTTCAATCTGATTGACCGCCGGAACAATTTCGTTGTGAATGAGCAGGTCGATTAGTCTGTCCGGCTGAAAATTGCTTACGCCAATCGCCCGAACCCGGCCTTCTTTGTACAGGTCCTGCATTGCTCTCCATTCGCCATACACATCACCAAAAGGCTGATGAATGAGATATAAATCCAGATAATCCAGCTGCAATCTTTTTAGCGAATTTTCAAAAGCCTTTTTTGTTCCGTCATAACCGTTTGACTGTATCCAGAGTTTGGTTGTGATAAACAAATCTTCTCTCTTTACAGCACTTCTTTTTATTGCCTTACCAACTGCTTCTTCGTTTTCATAAGATTGCGCTGTATCAATCAAACGATAGCCTGCAGCAATTGCATCTGACACGCTTCTTTCACATTCTTCCAAATCCTTTACCTGGAAAACGCCAAAGCCCAAGACGGGTATTTCAACGCCGTTATTCAGTTTTACATTTTTCATAATTCCCCTCTGTTACAGCGCAAAGGTCGCCACTATTATCCGGCCGTAAAGTATACAGGTTACTGATTTATCTACCAATATTCCTGATTTGGGCCCCGTTATTAACCAGGGTATGAAAAAAGCAATAATTTTGAAAATCAGATAAAACGATAACGCTATGGACAACATGCGAAGATTTGAAACGATCACCCAATACAATGCGTTCAACAATAATGAAACACTTCATCCGCAGGTGAGTGTTGTTGACTTGTCGAAGGCAAGCCCGCGTCAGGGCTCCCGGATGTATTTCGGCTTTTATACGATATTTTTAAAAGATGTGAAATGCGGCGATTTAATATACGGCCGGCATGTGTACGATTACCAGGAAGGCACATTGGTTTTCATTGCACCGGGACAGGTAGCAGGCTTAAATAGCAAGGGAGAAATCTATCAGCCGAAAGGTTATGCATTGATTTTTCATCCTGATTTAATACATGGTACTTCACTTGGAAAGCATATCCAGGATTATACTTTCTTCGGCTATCAATCGAATGAAGCATTGCATTTATCGGAGCGTGAAAGAAAAATTATCCTGGATTGTTTTTCAAAAATTGAATACGAATTGGAACATGCCATTGATAAGCATAGCAAAAGACTGATCGTATCTAACATCGAACTGTTCCTGAGTTATTGCATCCGTTTTTATGACCGCCAGTTTATCACCCGTGATAATGTGCATAAAGGAATTCTGGAAAATTTCGAAAATGTATTGAATGAATATTTTCAGACAGACAGACCACAGACAATCGGCTTGCCGTCTGTAGCTTACTGTGCCGGCGAACTGAACTTGTCGGCAGGTTATTTTGGTGATTTAATAAAAAAAGAAACGGGTAAAACAGCGCAGGATTACATACAATCGAAGATGATCGATGTGGCGAAGGAAAAGATATTTGACCAGAGTAAGTCTGTTAACCAGATTGCCTATGAACTTGGCTTTAAATATCCCCAGCATTTCACTCGTCTCTTTAAACAAAAAGTTGGGCATACACCGAATGAATACAGGACGCTTAATTAGCAGTCAACAGATGTCGGGAACTAAACTTTGGGAATGATGTTTGCTGTTGCTAATAGCAAACCATAAAAATCCATTTTATGCAAAAGATCAGCCCTTTCATCTGGTTCGACAACAATGCTGAAGAAGCCATGAATTTCTATCTTTCCGTTTTCAGGAACTCAAAACTGATCAGCTCCGCGCGCAACCCGCCCGGAGGCCCGGGGCCTGAAAACGCCCTGCTGGTAGCATCCATCCAGCTGGAAGGGCAGGAAATTATCCTGATGAATGGTGGCCCGGGTCATCCCCTGACCGACGCAATCTCCCTTACGGTCAACTGCAACTCCCAGGAAGAGGTGGATTACTATTGGAAAGGTCTCCTTGCTGGTGGCGGCCAGGAGATCGCCTGTGGCTGGCTGAAAGACCGATTCGGCCTTTTCTGGCAGGTAACGCCAGTCATGCTGCCCCGGCTGCTGAGCGACCCGGACAGGGCAAAGGCAGGTCGCGTCATGCAGGCCATGATGAAAATGATCAAACTGGACATAGGTGCGTTGCAGACCGCGGCAGATGCAAAGTAGTTTGGATGCATTGCGGCATGTTATTCCGTCCTCCGGGAGCTCATTGCGATAATGGAAATTTTATCCAGGAGGTTATTTTATCTTTATGGCATCAAGCATTTTGTCAGCCACCTTTTCCCAGGTCATTTGAAGTTTCTCAATGCAGTTAAAAGTAAACAGCAAAATTTTACCGTCTACCACAGTAAAGAAATAATAGTTAAAAATAGGTTGGTCGCTTGCCTGAGATGTAAATTTGATGAAACCAATGTTCTTCCCATTAACCTTTTTAATTCCTTCCCCCAGAATTTTTACGTCCTTCCTTGTTTTCTTTAAATTATCTACACGAAAATCTTTATACGCTGCTATCTGACTTTCCGCCGCTGGTTGTTGAGTCAGGTCTATCAAAAGATTTATTTCTCCATTTTCATCCGTAAGAACAAGTTCGGGCCTGGGCAGGTTATGATATTTTAACGTCCACATTTCCGCTGACATTTTTGACAATTCCTTTGGGGCAAGGATTTCAACTTTATGGTCAAGCAAAGAGATTGTCCGATCAGGTTTGATTTGTCCAAAACTAAAAATTGGAAGAAATAATAACGCAACGAATTTCATATTGGGTTGTTTCATTTTTGAGGGTGCCACAAGGTAGTATTTACCCTACAACATTCATAACGAAAAAAGTTATTATAAACACATTTGTTAAACTGTCTGCGAAACAGCCCATTCCGCTGCCTCCATTACTTCGGCCTGTCGGGTAAAAACCTTGGTTGTCAGCACCCGGTGCACCTCCTCGTCCCTGTCGGCGCAACAATCAGAAAGAACGGTGATGGAGTAATCCTTATCGGCCGCTTCCCGCAAAGTCGATAGCACCACGCCACTGGTAGCGATACCCGTAAGCACGAGATGCGTTATTCCGAAGGATCTTAACAGCACTTCCAGGTCGCTGCCGGTAAATGCACTCACCCGCTTTTTCGTTATAATCATATCGCCGGCCCGCGGTGCAACGGAGGCATACACCCTCGCTCCTTCTTCCGTGTCAAAGTTTCTGCTGTCGTCTTGCCTGATGGCAGAAAATGATTTATTATTGGGGCTGACCTCGGGATATCCTTTCCTGAATCCGACCACCACATAGAGCACCGGGATATGATTAGACCGGGCTGTTTGTATAGCCAGGCTGACAGACTGGATAAAAGTGCTCTTATCAGGAAGCATTTTTACCGTGGCATCCTGAACATCCATCACCAGCAGGGCTGTTTTTTTATCCTTGTTATTTTGTTCCATCATTTAATGATTATTGAAATCCCAGCGCTTCAATATATCCTTTGTTGGGAGTACAGTTTTCGAAACGGCAGTTGACCAGCCATTCTTTTAATGCCTGCCGGATATGGTCCATATCTTTGGGCCTGCTTTTACGAATATCTTCGAAATTTTGTCTTGGCTCTTCTGTATAGCGGATGATCTCGTCGTAATAAGCGGGTTTTTTAATCTGTACGACACAACTGGCGCTTTCGAGCTTTTTATAAGGCCAGTAGTGCCATCCCACTGCATTCTGCTCCAGCACAGTCCGGAAACTATCTACCCAATGATCGCTGTTCTCCCCTGTCTCACCGCAATAGATGGGAACCTGGTATTTGTTGCGGAAGTCGAGATAATCCTGAATGACCTCTTTTGTTGGTGCTGTCCAGTATTTATGAAACTGGTAGATCAGCTTATTGTCAAATGGCGGACCGAAGGGCTGAAAGTTAGAATCCCATTGCGCTCCGCCCAGGATGATGATATGATTTTTATCTACCGTCCGGATAGCGGCCGTAATCCTTTTATACAGGGGTTCCAGCCTGGGATTGAAATGCGCTTTGTCGAAATAATGCGCGATCGGTTCATTCAGCAGGTCGTACCCTAAGACCGTGGTCTCATTTTTATAATGTGCCGCAATCCTTTTCCAGATCGAAATGGTTAATGCCTGATCGTCTTCGCTGTCAAATAAAAAAGGATAGCCATCACCGTCATCAATGTTGTCCCCGGTTTGTCCGCCGGGCGCGCAATGCATATCCAGCACTACGTAAAGCTGTTCCTTTTTACACCAGCTTATTAGTTTGTCCAGCAGTTCGAACCCGTGGTTTTCATTATTTTCTCCCAGGTAATCTTCTTTGGTGAATAGTCGGTAATTAAAAGGCACGCGAATGGAATTCATGCCCAGGCTTTTCAGGTAATGAATGTCCGCTTCGGTGATAAAATTATCAAGATATTGTTTCCAGAAGAGCCGGGTTTCCGAGGGGCCGGCCAGTTCCCGGAAAACCTGGTTGATGAGGCGCGGTGAATTTACACGCTGAAAGCCGAACATATATCCTTCGGGAACCAGCCAGTTACCCAGGTTGGTACCCCGCATGATAAAGGGCTTTCCATCCGGGAGAATTACTTCCTTACCCCTGGTGCCGACAAATCCCTTTTGTTGTGCCGCCGCCGGCAGGTGACAGCATAATATCAGCAGAATGCAACAGGTCAAACAGGTCAAGCGGGGCAATCCGGAAAGTTTCATAAGTTCTTTTTTATAAATTTAGAATTTTTTAACGGAGTGGGAATCTTCTGTATTGTTCAGCGACTATCCTTTGGTATAGCGCTATACTTTGTTTAGTCAATATCCTCTAATGAAATAAAGCTATGCAGCGGTTCCCTGACAGAATCCCGGCGCGATTTCGCCTCCGGCGAACTTGAACTAACTTTGCGGGATGCCTATTGAAATAATAATCGATATATCGCCGCTGATAAAAAATTTTGACAGGGAGGAAATCATCTACAATCCGGGGAGTTCAGCGCAATACTATTTTGAAGTGAAGAGCGGAGAGGTACGCGTCGTGAATTCCAATGATGAAGGAAAGGAATTTGTGCAGGGGCTTTACAAATCGGGCGACTGTATCGGATTGCCATCTCTGATTTGCGCCAGACCGTATCCCGCAGCGGCCATTGCGCACACTGATTGCGAAATGTATGTGGTTCCGGGAGAACAGTTTTTCAGGTTATTAAGTCTTTATCCGGAATTTCATCTCCGCATTTCCCGGATGCTCAGTGAACGCCTGCTGTATAAGGCGATGATGCTGGAGGAAGTGGCTATTGAGGAGGGAGAACACCGTCTGTTAACGCTCATCCATTACCTGATGCGAAAAAATGGCGCTTCAAACAGAACCCTCAAAATGACCAAACAGCAATTGGCGGACATGAGCGGATTACGGGTTGAAACGGTTATCCGCATTTTGAAAAAGGTGGAGGAAAAAGGTTTGATAAATACACACCGGGGTAATATTGTTTGCAACAACATAAGCACCCTTCTCAACTGATGGTTTTAGTTTTCGGTTATTTACTATTTCGGGAAATTATCGGCTCTTTCTCCTCTATATGATATAGCTCATAAAACCCTGGTTTCTGCTGTGATAAATTTGTACCGCAAAATTTATCAATCATGAAAACGATATCTGTCAGCGTGCACGGTCCGGTAAAAGAAGGTCTTTTTCACAGGGAATTAAATATATTAAGCGGTCTGAAAAATTGGATTGTCGAACAGGAGCCCGGCTGGGAAGACGCCCGGATAACTATCTCGGCTGTTGGAATCTTTATTCAGGTTACGATTGCCGGGATCATGATCGGTGTTTTGTCTGCACTGGGTGCTCCTCCCCTCGTATATTCCATCGGGATATTATTTGCATTTCTGGGAGACAGCATTGCATTTGGTCAGGCTCCGATGCGCTGGGTTCTCGGGTTGTTTGCCGCGAGCGTTGTCGTGAATATTTTACTAACCCTTTATTATGCAGCCTTGTATTTGATTCATTAATTTAACGCTCTGTGGAACAACGATACCGCGCGGCATTTAACTTCTTTATTTACCGAGCATAGGGAATAATCTTTTTATATCTTCCTCTCCCGGTTGTGCGCCGTATTCGCAGATTTCAAATGCTTCCGCATATTGTACTTTATCCGCCCGCTCCTTTCCGTACCATTTTTCCAGGACTGCCCGGGCCTGCGGACTGATGGGCCCTGCAAATCTCCCGGCAAGCCATTTAATGCGATCCGCCTTGCTTTGCGGAACCTCGGCTGCATAATGCCCGATCCAGGGCAGCCACTCATACTCCTGCGATTCATGTGCATCCAGCGCCGCAATCTTTTTATTGTAGGTGCCGGATATATCCACTGCTATATCGGGGTGAAAGGGATTGGGCCTTTTGAAATGATCTTCATAATATAAGAAGACCGGATTTTTCTTCAGGGCAGGTATTTCCGGTTCTATATCGGGAACCGCTACCATATAGGCTGCATCCTGTACCAGCACGCCGGTATACCGGTGATCCGGGTGATAATCATTGGGCCGGGGCGCGATCACAATATCTGCATTCCATTCCCGGATCTCTTTTATGATCTCCATTCTTACTTCCAGGGTCGGTAAGAGCAGGCCATCGTGATTGTTCAGCACGTCATACCGCACGCCCAGGCGCCGTCCTGCTTCCTGTGCTTCTGCATATCTTCTTTTTGCCAGCGCCGCCCCTTTTAATGTCTGGTGACCGGCATCCCCGTTGGTTACCGAAACAAATTTTACAGCATACCCCATCTGAGCAAAAAGGGCAGCTGTGCCGGCAGCCTTGCCGTCGCAATCATCAGGATGGGCGCCGAACATGATGATCCGTATTCTGCTGCTATCCTGCTGCGCATTTCCGGCAGCTACGAGGCAGATCATCAAACCTATTGTCATTAAAAAATTTCTGTAAGCTGTTCTCATAAAAAAGAATTTAAGCTGATGCGTGAAGGGATCCTTGGCAGAATGAAACCGGTTTTGGTAAACAATTATAACGATTTTCAGTAGATTTATCTCATAAATATCAAACAGATCAAAAATGAAAAGGTCAATGCTCAAACCGGTATTGCTAACGGGTTTATTCGTAGGCACTACAGACATAATTTCTGCGTTCATAATGGTATTTATCAGGAGTGGGAAATTTCCCGAAAAAATGTTTCATTATATCGCCGGAGGCGCACTCGGGCTGGGAACATCCATGCAGGGGGGTAATGCGGTAGCCTTTCTGGGTTTATTTTTCCATTATTTTATTGCTCTTTCGTATACCCTGTTTTTTTTCTGGATATTTCCCCGGATAAAAATTCTGTCTTATAATAAATACCTGGTAGGGATGCTTTACGCAGTTTTTGTGAATGTTAGCATGGGGCAGGTCATTCTACGGCTTACCCCGCTGCCTCCCGTTTCATTTACCCTGGCGAGTGCCTATATTGATTGGGTAATCCTTGGCGTCCTGTTCGGCATTCCAATCGCCTATAATGCCTATAAATATTACGGAGTAGGAACGAAGTAAGGATCACTTCATGGAATGCAGGCCAATCATATTTCCCTCAGTATCTTCTATCAGGGCAATAAAGCCAAACTCACCTATCGCAAGTTTTGGTCGGATTATTTTGCCGCCGGCGGCTTCGACGCGACCTAACTCAGCATTAATTTCTTCGGAAGCAAAATAGACCAGGGTACCGCCATTGCCAGGCTTCGCCTGATCAATCTTAACCAATGCGCCTCCTGCGCCGGCCCCCTTTTCATCGCCCGGAAACAGAGCATAGTCCATTTGCGAATGCCTGTCGCTTTGCATGGGCAGATCCGTTAGTTTACATTTGAACACTTCTGTGTAAAACTTTTTTGCTCTGTTAAAGTCTGAAGTATAAATTTCAAACCAGTCAATCATATTTTTCATCGTATTTTGATTTTGAGATTTGTTAATATTGTAAAATTAGACGAGAAAATCATGTTGAAAAACTATTTTAGAACTGCTTTGCGTAGTCTTGTAAAAAACAGGGCTACCAGTTTTATCAATCTTTTTGGATTGTCCATTGGAATGGCGGCTGCTGTCTTTATCTTTTTATGGATACAGAATGAAGTCACTGTAGATGATTACCAGCCCGATCATATTTACCGGTTATCTTATCAGTCCGGTGACAAAACCGGATCTTACGCTTCGGAGAGAACTTCGTTCCCCTTTTACCTCGCAACATCCAAAAACATTCCCGAAGTAACGGAAGCCGTTATCATGTCGCCTAACGCGTACATCGGTTTTACTTTTAATGTAAATAACCAGTTGTTCTCTGAAAAAACCAGCGCCTGGGTTGACAGAAACTGGTTTAACCTGTTTAACTATTCCTTCCTCCAGGGCAATGCGGCTACTTTTGAACAAAACCCGTACAGCATTATATTAACCGAATCAAAGGCCCGTAAATATTTTGGCAATGAAAATGCGGTTGGGAAGCTGGTTAAACTCGATACCGTCAATTATACCGTTGCCGGGGTGGTCAAAGATAATCCGCTTAACTCCAGTTTCCAGTTCGATATATTCCTCCAGTATGATAGCTATCTTACCGGCACCCGCCTGCAAAGAAGCCGTGTTGACTGGAACAATTCCAACTATATCGAATTTGTTAAGTTGCGACCCGATGCCTCCCCAAAACTGGCAGCAGCGAAGATGGCAGGCATTTTAAAAAGAAATTTGCCCGGCGCCAGTGATGAAGTCATGCTCGATCCGCTGAAGGAAATGTATTTTCAAACGGGCATCCATTCATCCATGCCGCAGGGCAATAAGACAGCAACCTATATCTTCGCCCTGTTAGGCGTTTTATTGTTGGCGACAGCCTGCATCAACTATGTAAACCTCACGACTGCCCGCGCCAGCCTGCGCGCAAAAGAAGTCAGCATCCGGAAAATTGCCGGTGCCGGAAAATCACATTTATTCCTGCTGTTTCTTATTGAGTCGCTCGTCATCAGCTTTTTTTCACTGTTGTGCGCACTGGCTTTCGTCCGGCTCTTGCTACCGCTTTTTAACAGTATTACGGGAAAGGATTTTATCCTACCACTTACGTCTGTCCCGCTTTGGCGGATATTATCAGGCACCCTGCTTTTTGCTACGCTGCTAAACGGTATTTACCCGGCGTTGCTGTTATCGTCCTTCAGGCCCCTGAACGTGTTCAGGGGCAAAAGCCTGCTGAAAATAAAGGATGGCGCTGTCCGCAAAGGACTGGTAATTTTCCAGTTTGCCTTGTCCGTATTACTCATCATGGGCGCTATGGTTATTTACCAGCAGCTGCACTATATACAATCTACCAGCCCCGGTTATAATATATCGCAGGTGGTTTCGCTGGCCATACCCTACCAAAGTTATGCGCGGTTACCAGATGACCAGCGGGCTTCCTTTTCTGAAGCGATGCGGCATGAATGGCAGACACAGCCGGGGGTAGTCGGTGTATCCACCGCTTCCGATGAAATAATCGATGTGGGTAATTCCAGCGGTGCAGGTAACGCTGAATGGGACGGAAAGGATACTACCTATCACCAATCGATCGCAAGGCTTGAGGTTGATGTGGATTTTCAAAAAGTATTTGGCCTGGAGCTAAGAAGCGGCCGGTGGTTTCGTACCGGTAAATCCGATTATAAAAATGTGATCATCAATGAAACCGCCGAAACCGAATTTAACCTGCATAAGCCGGTTGTGGGACAACGCTTTGTCTGGGGCGGCGATACCGGGCAGGTAATCGGCGTTGTGAAAGACTTTCACTACAAGAGTATGCACAATAAGATCGGGCCGATGGTGCTGCTGAACAACCGGGGCAGCAGTTATTTCTATTTTATAAAAATAGCGGGTGGTAATATCCCCGCCGCACTGCACGGCATAGCAACCGTATGGACTAGGTATATACCGGCGCAACCTTTTGAATACAATTTTTTGGATGACAGTTTTAACAATCTGTACAAGACAGATATTAAAACATCGCGCCTTATTTTGATTTTCTCTCTCATAGCGATTATCATATCGGCCATGGGATTGTTTGGCTTAGCTACTTATACCGCCGAACGCCGCGCCCGGGAGATCAGCATACGTAAAATATTGGGTGCAACGGTGCAACAGATCACCACACTGTTATCAAAGGAATTTATCTTACTTGTTTTGATTGCTATTTTGATTGCCAGCCCGCTGGCGTGGTGGCTGATGAATAAATGGCTTCAGGATTTTGCTTACCGCATCAATATAAACTCCTGGTTCCTCATTGCTTCCGGAGGGTTGGCTTTGTTTACTGCGTTATTGTCGGTAAGCGCGCAGGCGATAAAAACGGCAATCGCAAATCCCGTGAAGAATTTAAGAGCGGAATGACCCGGATGATGAAAAGTCGCAGATGCTGAAAGCATTGCGGTAAATAATAAATTATAAATTACACCTGAACGAAATTGCCACAAGGGAAATAACCCGGAAACCGGGGAGCTCATTCAATAAGAAACTGATTTTCTTCCTCCTTAACTTTTGCGTGCCCGAAAATGCCCAGAACCCAATCCATTAATAAGATCCACCAGTTTGCCTTCTCCTTTTGCATGGTCATTTCCGTCATAAGTCTGGATTTTTTATTTGTTCCGATAAAATACGCCAAAAACCAAAAAGACGCAAAACAATTCGGTGAATGTCCGTTGTGGAAGGATAAATAGCAGGCCATTAAGTGCAAATACTTAGGCCGTGAAAGGGAATCGGGATAGCATTATTCAATCAGCAGCCAGGTATACCCGTGCGCCGGGATTTTTGCAACATATTCCACAGAATAGTCCCTGTTTAAGGGATACAGTTTCACTGCGTGCTCTTTTTCCCTGATACGGGCGACTTTTGTCAAACCAGTATAGTACAGGGGCAATCTGATTTTCCGGGTAATGGGGAACCCAAGCGGATTATAGAGCATGACCAGCCCTTTTTCTTTTCCTGCGGGATCAACATGCATCACGGCATCATAGTCCCTCCCATCCGGGCGGCGGATATGTATCATATCGGCATTGAGTATGCGCCGGTATTTTTTATACCAGTTTACTTCCCTCTTTACCAGCGCCTCTGTAGCCGGGCTATCAAATAATCTCGGGCCGCGGTAACAGGCCTGAACCCCGCTCCCGAAATTCTGGGCAAGATGCGCCTCGTACGTATCCAGATGCTCGTGCAAAGGTTCAATGGTCGCTGCAGATCCTCCGCCATGATACTGGGTGAGCGGCACAAAGGTCCAGCTCATCCCGGAGGTCTTGTCCCAGGTGCCATCATAAATGTTTTGGCGGCCCAGCATAATCTGTCTTTCCCTTGGCAATGACCAGTTATCTTCCCGGTATCCGATGCCTGTTTTATTGGAACCATTCAGAAAATACCAGTCCGGGGCATTCAGATAAACATCTCTTTCCCTTAGCCAACGGTAAAAGTCCGCCTCCAGCCGCCATTGCTTCCATTGCGAATCGTTCAATCCGGTATGGCCCGGATGTTCTGTTGAAGCACATACATCACCCGGATAGGGCCCGTCATTTTCCAGAACATTAAATCCTGTTTTATTGATAAACGTTTTCAATTTCTGCAGATAGGCAAGTCCCCACCGGCTGCCCAGACAGGGAGCATTGCCAAAAATAGTTCCGCCGGGCCTGCCGGTTTTGGGATTGATCACATCATTTGCAGGATCAATACTGCGGCTGGAAAACAAAGAGTACCCGCCAATCTCAATTCCCCTGGAATGGGCATAGTCCGCCAGCGGCTTAAATTTTTCAATGTTGGTATTGCTGGTATCCTCCATATCCAGTCCGCTGCCGAAACTCAGGATCAGCATTTCGAAACCCACGTCCGCGCATTGGTCAATCGCCGACCTTACCTGCCCGGGATCGGTCGTGGTTAAATGAAGAAAAATCGGATTTTCGGTTACCCACGGTGCAAGCAATGCATACATTTTCCGTTCAGCCAAACCACAGCGCTCCCGGTCATAGCTGTCATACATCAATTCATAGGTATGAAATGTTTCGAAATTTTGCCCGGGCTGCAAAATCTCATCCGGACCGACGGGCGGCTTGCTTTCCAGCAAACAATGGCTCTGCAGGGTATAGTTTACCTGGGAACTGTAGAGCGAGTCCGGCAGCCAGTTGGTCGTATGATTTGCGTCCGCGTAGGAACCGCCGCCAAATGCATAATCGCTTTGCACGCAGATATGCGGGGAAGGAAAACTTCCGTCCCTGTCAATACCCGAACTTTCTTCCACCACGGCCAGCTTTTCGCTTTTGAATGAATTGATCCTGATGGTCTCCTGCCCGGCATTATGAACAACCATCCATTTGGACAGCAGCGGAATGCCGTCATACATTTCATAACATATATCTATTGTTACACCCGGCAATGCGCTCCCG
>Ga0157370_10001121_pt1 | contig 33460 bp, 30 predicted proteins | sample C35metaG_FD_113463 | JGI IMG/M metagenome (GOLD analysis project Ga0157370, IMG submission 113463) | Corn rhizosphere microbial communities from Kellogg Biological Station, Michigan, USA - C3-5 metaG | ecosystem: Host-associated > Plants > Roots > Rhizosphere > Soil | place: USA: Michigan... | reverse complement strand
GGCGCAGATGCTGGAGCCGTCACGCGGCCTCGATTCCCGGCAGCTGATCGGCGCGAACATGTGGCAGCTCTATCCGGACATCATCGGCACCGACTTCGAGCACCACATGCGCCGGGCGGCGAGTGAGCACGTTCCTGTCTCGTTCGAGGCCTTCTACGGCCCGCGCGGAGAGTGGTCGCTGCTGGAGTGCTATCCGGTCGCCGGCGGCGGCATCGCCGTTCAGTGGCGGGACATCACCGAGCGGAAACGCGTCGAGGAAGCGACACGTTATTTGGCTCGGGCACGCGACGTCCTGGGTCAATCGCTCGATTACGAGAAAACGCTCAATGAGCTGGCGCACGTCGTCATCCCACACCTCGCGGATTGGTGCGGCGTGGATATCGCGGAGGACGATGGAACCCTGCGTCGGCTTGCTGTCGCGCACGTCGATCCCGCGAAAGTCCGCTTGGCGCGCGAGCTGAACGAGAAGCATCCACCCGATTCGTCGGCACCGAGAGGCGCATACAATGTTTTTCGAACGGGACAGCCCGAGATTTATCCGGACGTTCCGGACGAGCTTCTCGTTGCGGGGGCCGTCGACGAGGAACATCTGAAGATCCTTCGGGCGCTCGGGCTCAAGTCGGCGATCGCGGTGCCGCTGACCGTGCGCGATCGAACGCTGGGTGTGCTGACACTCGTGGCGGCCGAATCGGGACGACGATACACGAGCGCCGATCTGACTCTGGCGATGGAGCTGGCGCATCGCGCGGCGATCGCGGTCGACAACGCGAGGCAGCACAAGATCGCAGTCGCCGCGCGGCGAGAAGCCGAGGAAGCCAACAAAGTGAAAGCCGAGTTTCTCACGACCATGTCGCACGAGCTGAGAACGCCGCTGAACGCGATCGCGGGCTACGTGGATCTGTTGGAAATGGGCGTCCGCGGTCCCGTCACGCCCGGGCAAAGGGAATTCCTGAGTCGTATTCAAGTCAGCCAGCGCCGACTCCTGTCGCTGATTCAGGACGTGTTGAATTTCGCGAAGCTCGAGGCGGGTCGGGTCGAGGTCACGATCGTCGATGTCGATCTGCAGCCCTTGCTCGAGGAAATGGAAGGATTGATCCTGCCGCAGATGGAACAGTCGGGATTGACGTTTGCCCTATCGAGTTGTTCGGCTCCCTGTCGGGTTCGCGCCGACCCCGAGCGATTGACACAGGTATTGCTGAACCTTCTGTCCAACGCCGCCAAGTTCACGCCGAGGGGTGGCTCCATTCGTCTCGAGTGCACTGCCGATGTCGACGGCGCGAGCATCACGGTGCGCGATACCGGGCCTGGCATTCCGGCGGACAAGCACGAGACGATTTTCATGCCCTTCGTTCAACTTCAGCGCGACGCGCCGAACGGTCACGCCGGAACAGGTCTCGGCCTGTCGATCAGCCGCGACCTCGCGCGTGCGATGAACGGCGAGCTATCCATCCACAGCGAGGTTGGACGCGGGTCCGCGTTCACGCTTCGCTTACCTCGTGGAGCCGGGTACCGGGTTGACGAGTCGCTTCCTTCCAAAGGCCTACCGGCTTGATGATCGTGTGTTTCCGGGATTCATGATAGATCTTGGGCGAAAGCGACCGTTCAAGTTTGGCGTCGTAATTCCTCGGATCCGCCGCACGCTGAAAGAGCTGGAGGTTGCAGGTGCGGCGATGTTCGAGTTGGCGGCGCGCGGACATCGCACGCTCTTCGAGCAACTCGTGGCGTGTGTCATCTCGATCCGGACCCGCGACGAGGTGTCCTTACCCGCCGCGCTCGAGCTGTTCAATCACGCCTCGACGCCGAAATCGTTGGCCAAGCTGAGCGAAGCGCAAATCGATTCGCTCATTCGCACCAGCACGTTTCACGAAAGAAAGGCCTCAACGATCCTACGAATCGCTCGGCGTACGGTCGACGAGTTCGGCGGCGAGTTGCCTTGCGAGTTCGACGTGCTCACATCGTTCAGCGGAGTCGGGCCCAAGTGCGCGAACCTCGCGCTGGGCATCGCCTGCGGTCAAGCCCGAATCAGCGTCGATGTCCACGTGCACCGCGTGTGCAACCGGTGGGGCATTCTCCGGACCAACACGCCCGAGCAAACGATGTCTGCGCTGGAGAAAATCCTCCCAAAGAAGTACTGGATCGAGATCAACAGCCTTCTCGTCCCGTTTGGAAAGCACATTTGCACGGGCCGCCTGCCCAAGTGCTCGACGTGTCCGGTGCTGGAGTACTGCAAACAAGTCGGCGTGTCCGCGCGTCGATGACGACCAGCCATCATCCCGTGCTGCACGAAGACAACGTTCCCAACATCAAAGCACTCTCATCGCCTCCACGGGCTCGACCGCGAGCGCCCGCCGAGCCGCCAGGTACGTCGCGACCAGGGTGACGATCGTCGCGGCGCTGGCCACGCAGACCAGCGTTGTCAAATCGAACGCCCGCACGCCGTACAATGATGAGGCCAGCGCCCGGCCGACCAACGCCGCGGCGAACAAGCCCACCCCGACGCCGATCATCGCCGGTCGCGCGCCCTGACGCCCGATGCTCGTCATGACATGCGCCGGCGTCGCGCCCAACGCAACGCGAACACCGATGTCTCGACGCCGATCGCCGACGGCATGCGCAATCACCGCAAAGATCCCAGTGCCGGCGAGCAAAAGCGCCGCGACGGCAAACGCGCCGAGTAAGCGCAGCTGATACGAGAGGCGCGCCCACGAGTCGTGGATGCGGTCGTCCATGGTTTGTACGTCGAACAGTGCGAGGTTGGGATCGGCGACGCGCACGGCGCGGCGCATCGCCGGCACGAGCGCGCTCGGCGACCCCCGCGTCCGAACGAGCACCATGCGGGTGGCGTACGTGAACTGCGCGTAGGGTGTGTAGAAATCCGATTGGACGGGATGATCGTCCAGCGATTGATAGGCCACGTCGCCGACGATTCCAATGATCTCCACGCTGGAGTCCGGGCGGTCGAAGCCAGTCCCCCCTCCGAACCAGACGCGTTTGCCGATCGGATCTTCATTGGGCCAAAATCGTCTCGCGGCGGTCTCGTTGATGATCGCGACGTGAGGCGCGCCGGCGCGGTCGTCGGCCGTGAAGGCGCGCCCTCGAATGACGGGCACGCGGAGCGTGCGAAAGTGACCCGGCGCAACGTAGTGACGCAGCACAAACGGCGCGTCGTCGGGCTTCGGCACCGGGCGACCGACGAGATAGAGGGTGGTATTCGCGCATCCGGTAGCCACCGGCGCGCAACCGTCGACCGATGCGGCCTCGACCCCAGGCACGCGTTCGATCTCGGCAAGAACGCGCTGAATCAATCCCGGTGCCTTCGGCGGGGGATAGACCACCTCCGACGGCCGAATCGAGAACGTCAGCAAATGCGTGTGATCGAACCCGACGTCGGTCGCGTCGAGACGACGCCAGCTCGCGAGGAGCAGACCCGCGCACGACAACAGGATCACCGCGAGCGCCGTCTCCGTGCCCACGATGAGCTGTCGTGGCCCGATGCGGAGGTGGCCGTCCGGATACCCAATGCCGGCGCCACCCGTGACGCCGTCTTTCAAGTCGCTCGTGAGATCGACTCGCGCGGCCCGCACAGCCGGAATGAGACCGGACGCGAACGTCGCCGCGACCGCACACAACACGCAAAACGCGAGGACCGGCAGATCGGTATGCGGTGTCGCAAATTCACCCAGCGCACCATAAAAGTTGCGCCCGCGCGATGCCGCGGATGGAAACACGATGTGATTCGCGATCGGCACCGCGATCAGGACAGCGATGACGCTCCCCGCTCCGGCCAGCAACGCTGATTCGACGAGCAACTGGCGAACGATGCGTCCCCGGCTCGCACCGGTCGCAACGCGAATCGCGATCTCTCGCCGACGCGAGACCGCTCTGCCAAGCAGCAGCCCGGCAACGTTCGCGCACGAGAGCAACAACAGGCAGGCGACGCCGGCGAGCAAGAGCATCATCGGACGTCGCGTCGTCGGGTCGATTCGCGCTTCGGACAAGGGCACGGCGGTCGCCGCGAATCGCGTTGCCGGATTCGACGCGGCGCTTGGCAATGCACGCTGGATTTTTTCTCCGACCAGCGCGAGCTCGGCCCGCGCGCGCTGCATCGTCACTCCGTCTCGCAGTCGCGCAACGACGCTGATGAAGTTCTGATTCGTCACCAGGTAATCGCCATAGCTCACGCGCGGCGCCATCGTCGCTGGTATCCAGAGCTGCGCACGTCCGGACAATCCCGAGAATCCGCTCGGCGCGATGCCGACGACCGTGAGCGACACGCCGTTGACATCGATCGTCTTTCCGACGAGCGAGCCATCGCGACCGAAGCGCCGGTCCCACAGCGCGTACCCGACGATCACCATCGGGTGAGCGCCGGCGCCGGTGTCTTCGTCGGGCGTGAACGCACGGCCCCGGAATGGCTCGATTCGGAGCGCGGGCCAATACGAAGACGACACGAGCTCCGCGGTCACCGGCTCGGGTTCGCTCTCGCCGCCGGTGACGGCGAGCACCGCGAGGCTGACGCTCGCGACCTGACTGAACGACGTCGCCTGCTCGGCGAGCATGCGGCTTCGCGGCCACGACCAGCGTTCGCGTCCCGGGGCCGCGTTCGGATGCTGCCGCGTGATGAACAACATCGCCAAGTGCTCGGCGCCGGGGAACGGAGGCGCGCGAAAGAGCGCCGCATCGACGATGCTGAACACCGACGTCGTCGCGGCAACGCCGAGCGCGATCGAGAGCACGGCAGCCGCGCTGAGCGCTCGCGTTCTCATGAGACTACGCCGGGCGAAGCGAGCGTCGCGGATCAGCGTGTCCAACATGATCTACTGTGGGCGAAGGCGAATCGCGCCCTTGAACGTGCGCGCCGCCACCTGCGCGCGGCCGCGTCCGAGACTCAGTCGCACCGAATGCGGCGTGGACGCGATCGGCCGGATGTTCGAGAATCCGTTCTCGATTGCACCCACGATGCTCGACAGCGTGAAGACCCCGGACACCGATCTCGGAAGCAGCAGGTCGATGGCGCCGCTGTGATTCGAGAAGTCGAAAATGGCGCCGGCGGACGGCGAGCCGGCGTAGTGCACGTCGCCCGACACGGACCCGAACTGCCCGCGCAGGATTGTCGGGCTCGCGATGCTGAGCGTGCCGCCGATCGTCGAGGCGTCGACGTCCTGCGGCTCGCCGCGCACGAGGAGATTGCCGTCGCCCGTGCGGGCGTGCACCCAGGGCGTGGTCACGTCGACGTCGACGTTGCCGCTCATCGACTGAACGTCGATCGTCGTCGCCGACCCAGTCAGGCGAACCGCGCCGGACACGGTATAGAACCAGCCGGACACGTCGCGCGCCGCGATGTCGGCGGTCACGGTCTTGAGCGAGACCCGGCTGCGCCTGGGCAGATAGATCACCAGATCGCAACGTGGCATCGCGCGATTATCAACATGCTCATCGATGCCGAGCTTCATCGAAGAATCGTTGCCGGCGAAATAGAACTGTTCCGATCGGGGCACCCGACCGCGCACGACGATCGAATCCGCGTCCCAACCCACGAGACGAACCGATCCCGCGGTGGTGAACACCTTGACCTGCGGCGCGGGGACGACGTGCCGGGCGCGCAGCAGCGGGCCGTCGGCCGCGGCGGATTGCGCCGCGACCGTGCTCGCCCAGCACGCCAAGGCTACCGCAGCCGGCAAAAATAGTTTTCTCATCGTCAGCTCGCGTTCCCGACGCGCTTGAGCACGTCGACCTTCTGCCGGTACGACGACGCCAGCAGCCGGCGGAGCGCCGGATTGTTCGGGTCGCGGGCGATCGCTTCCTCGAGCTCGGCGATCGCCGAATCGACGACGCGCAAGTCGTGATCGATGGCGGCGGCGGCTTCCGGCCGCAGCATCGAGCGCCGGAGCTCCAGCTGGTTGAGCAGCATCTGCGCCTCCTCCTCGTATGCATGCGCCGAATCCGCCACGGCGATGAGCGACGCGGTGTCCGCGACCGCCACGGCCGGCGACGCGCGACCCCAATTCGTATGGACTCCGAGGCCGGCCGCAGCCACGATCGCCGCCGCGATGGCGACCCACGCGCCAACGTGACGAACACGGCGACGTGCTTGGGTCTGGAGCGCGACCGGCGGCAGCGGAACGACCTTGCTCGCCTCGATCCGCGCGCGGATCGACGGCCAGAGCGCGTCGAGCGTGGCCGGAGGGACGGGCGCCGGCAGGCCGTGCACGCGCGTCATGAGCGTTCTGATACGAGCGACGTCGCTTGCGCACACCGCGCACGCGCGCAGGTGCGCCTCGGCCGGCGGCGCTTGCTCCGGCGGCAGCGAGCCCTCGGCGTATGCATGCCGTTCCTCCTCGGTCAGATGCGAACGTGCGTCGAGCATGTCGATCATAAGTCGAGCAACCTCATGAGGGCGCGGCGGGCGCGCCACAGTTGCGCGCGCGCCGTGCCGGGAGCGATGCCGGTCATCTGCGCGATCTCGTCGTGCGAGTAACCTTCGATGTCGTGCAACACGAACACGGTGCGGGCACCGCCGGGGAGCTGCGCCAGCGCGGCTTCGAGGTCGATGCGCGCGTCGATCTGGCCGCCCGGAGACCGGGAGCCGAAGGTGCTGTCGTCGCCCTCGACCAACCGGAACGCATCGCGCCTCGACGACCGGAGTTGCTCCAGCACGACGTTCACCCCGAGGCGATGCAACCAGGTCGCCAACGAGCTCTGTCCGCGGAACGTCGTCAACCGCTCCCAGGCGCGAACGAACACATGCTGCACGAGATCGAGCGCCTCCGCGTCGTTGCCGATCATGCGGCGGCACAGCGCGAAGATGGCGGCCGCGTGCGTGCGATAGAGCGACTCGAATGCCTCGACGTCGCCCTGCTGTGCGCGGCGAACGACGCCATCGATTACCTCGACGTCGTTCACCGGTGCCATCGCATCCGTCGATCCGCGCACGCGAGCGTTCATGTTCCAATCAGGTGGTTACCGTCTCGCCGCTTCGGCCAGCGTGGAATCAATCTCTCGTGCAGCGACAGGGCGAGGGATGCGGTCTCCCGACGCGAGCGCCGTTGGCACGCGGACGGATGCGACGTTGCCATCGCGATCGAGGGTGACGAGCGCCGTTGTCTGTCGCAAGGCGATCCGAAGCAGCCACACCCCGTCGGTCGGCCACTGTCGCCGAACGGCGAACACACCCGGCCGGCTGGTGGCATCGAAGCGAAGCGGAACGCTGCGTCGCACTCCGTTCACGAGCCCTTCGGCTGTGCCGTTCACGTCCGAGACCTGCGCCTGACCCTCGCGGAACACGGCGTGAACGAGGAACGCGGCACCCCGCGTCCCGGCGTCGAACGGGTTGACGGGCGATTCGATCGAAAGCCACGGCGGCCACTTGGCGGTCGCGGGCGTCGAGAATGCTGCCGTTACCGAGGCGAGCGCGAGTAGTGCAACGGGAAGGAGCGGGCGGCGAGTCATGGATCCTCCAATCGGTTGAGATGTGGTCTCCTCTCTCTCAACCGATTGGATGATCGAATGCCCGGATTTGCTTACGTCGTTGCTTCCGGTGGCCTCACGATCGTCTCTTTCGTCCGCCCTTCTTGCGGGGAACCTTCGCGCCCTTCTTGCGCGCCTCCGACAGTCCGATCGCAATCGCCTGTTTGCGGCTCTTTACCTTGCCGCCTTTGCCGCCCCGACCGCTCTTGAGGGTGCCTTTCTTTTTTCTGCGCATTGCGCTCGCGACGCGTTTGCCCGCCGACTTCCCGTACTTTCGACCGCCCGACTTTTTCCTCGCTGCCATGGGTCGCCTCTCGTTGAGGAATCTGTCTTCCCCGCGATACTCCTGATCGCGAACTCGGCCGCGGACCGATTCAAAACGCGTTCCAGCGAGGTCGGCTATGACGAAGGCGCGGCGCCCTTCGGCGCCGGCCGTTCCTCCTCGAGCAGCTGCGGCGCGTTGCGCTTGGCGTAGAGCTGCGCGGCCTCGAGCACCGCCATGCAGAACCCCGCCCAGGCGAGCCCGATGATCACGCCGGCGAGCACATCCGACGGATAGTGAACGCCGAGATACAGACGACTGGTGCAGATGAGCAGGATGATGATGGCCGCCATGCCCATGGTCAGAATTCGCGACGCGACGTTTTGCTGGAGGCGCGCCGCCAGATAGGCGACCGTACCGTACACGATCGTCGAGGCCATTGCGTGACCGGACGGGAATGAGGAGCTGACGACCTGCGTTCCCCACTGGAAGATCTGCGGCCGGGGGCGGTTGAATCCAATCTTGAGCAAGTCGTCGAGCACCATCCCGCCGAGTGTCGCGGCGATGAGCAGGATCGCGGAGTGTTTGTGGTGATTGAGCCAGAGGAAGAGGCCGGCAATGAACACGATCATCGCGACGACCGCGCTGGTGCCGAGCGCGGTAATCTCGAGCATCGCGCTCTGCACGCCCGGCGACTGGTGCGCCGCCATCCAGTGCATGACTGCGTCGTCCACGCCCTGCGTGCTGCCGGCGCGAACGCGCTCGGCGACCTCGGAAAACGCCCACGTCAGGAGAATCGCCACGGCGGCGCCCGACAGGAGGAAGATGCCGAACATCGCGTAGACGTTTCGGGCGTACTTCCCGATGAACCGGAGGGCGTGGAAGATGAGATCCCAGACGATCCGGAGATGTCCCCGCGTCGGTCCGGGCGAGGTGTCTCGTCGATCGCTGGTCGGCGATTTCATGGGCACACCGATGGCTCATTCAAGAGACGCGCCGCTCCGGCACGGGTCGGCGCGCACTTTTTGCGAGCAGCGGTGGATCGCGGCGGACATGGCGCGCTCGACAAATCAGGGAACCGCAAAACGAGTGAATGAGGAGTTGGCATGGGGACGGCCGCCCCGACGACCCAGGACGTACAGCGCGGATCCGAGCAGGCAGCGCACGAGGAGGAGGTCAATCAATATCGCTGGTTGATCCTTCTGGGGCTGATCACCGCCGCGATCATGGAGGTGCTCGACACCACGATCATCAACGTCGCGCTGCCGCAGATGGCGGGCAACCTCGGCGCGACGACGCAGGAGATCGCCTGGGTGGCCACGGGCTACATTCTGTCGAACGTCGTGGTCCTGCCGATGACGGCGTTTTTCACGGCGGTGTTCGGGCGACGGAATTACCTCTCGGCGTCGATCGTCATCTTCGTCGTCGCGTCCTTCCTGTGCGGCACGTCGCACAGCCTGGGCGAGGTCGTCCTCTGGCGCGTGGTGCAAGGGGCGGGCGGGGCCGCCCTGCTGTCCACGGCGCAGGCCACGCTGCGCCAGATCTTCCCGCGAGAGCAGCAGGGCATGGTGCAGGCGATCTTCGTCCTCGGCATCATCGTGGCGCCGACGCTCGGACCCACGCTCGGCGGATGGATCACCGACAACTACAACTGGAATTGGTGTTTCTTCATCAACATTCCGATCGGCGCGCTGTCGGTCTTCCTGGTGAGCGGATTCCTTCGCGACCCGCCGGGGATGCGCCGCATGCCGGCCTCGATCGATTTTTTTGGCATCAGCCTGTTGATCGTCGGGCTGGCGTCGCTGCAGTACGTGCTCGAGGAAGGCCGGTCGAAGGACTGGTTCAGCGACGTCGTCATCCTGCGGCTGAGCGTCGTCGCGGCGGTGTGCCTCGTCGTCTTGCTCTGGTGGGAGCTGTCGTCGCGGAACGAGCACCCGGTGGTCGACTTTCGCGTGCTGCACAATCGCGACATCGCGGGGTCGATCTTCCTGTTCGTCGCGCTGGGATTCGGATTGTACGGCGGCGTCTTCCTGTTTCCCCTGTTCACGCAGAACCTGCTGCATTTCACGCCGACCGAGACCGGCCTCACGCTCATGCCCGGCGGAATCGCGACGGGCGCGATGGCCATCGTGTGCGGCCGTTTGTTGAACGGCAAGCGTCCCTTGGTCGATCCGCGAATTCTCATTTATCTCGGCGTGTCGCTGTTCGTCGTTTCCATGTGGCGGCTGGGCCACCTCACGACGACCGCGGGAGAAGCGGACGCACGCATGCCGCTCATCATTCGCGGGCTGGGGCTGGGATTTCTCTTCACCCCGATCAACAACGTGGCCTACGCGAACCTGAAACCGAGCGAGGCGCAGCAGGCGTCGGGACTGATCAATCTGTCGCGCCAGCTCGGCGGATCGTTCGGCATTGCGCTCCTCACGACGCTTCTCGACCATCGGATTGCCGTGCACCGGGCCGACCTCGTGGCGACGACCTACGCGGCAAACCCGTTGTTCGTCCAGCGCCAGCAGGACGTCGCGGCCGGCTTGATGGCCCATGGCTACACCGCGATCCAGGCGCAACAGGGTTCGCTCGCGGTGATCAACCAGCTCGTGACACAGCAGGCGAGCATGCTGGGCTACAATGACGCCTGGATGTTCATCCTGGTGACGTTCGTGCTGGTGTCGCCGGCGATTCTGATCCTGCGGAAGCCCGCGGGGCACGGCGCGGAGGCGGGGGCGATGCACTAGCCGGGGGCGGGCGACCCGGTCCGTTCGTGTGTCAAGGCGCCTCGGCCGCTTGAGGAAGCTACTGCCGTCTCATAAGTTGCAGTTCCTTCTGGCGCGGTAGCCAAGTGGTAAGGCAGCGGTCTGCAAAACCGCTATTCGCCGGTTCGATTCCGGCCCGCGCCTCTCCGTGAGGATCTACTCACTCACAGTCAAGAATCGCCTCAGCGCGATCGCACTCGCCGTTGGCGTCGTCGGCATCGGCGCGCTCATCGTGTTCGTCGGGTTTGCGCTGTTCGCCGCGCTCGCGATCGCCGGGGGCGTGCTCGGGAGCGGATTCGCCGCGTATCGATGGCTGCGCGGTTCGAGACCGGGGTTGCCGCATGGGGACCACCGGCTGGATCCTACGTTGGAGGTCCAACCGCGCCGCCAGCCGATCGCGCCGCCGCCCGAAGATCCGCGCGACCAGGACGACGGCAGTCCACCGAGCCCATAGGGTACAGGAACCGCCACCAGCAGCCGTTCTCATAAACAGACCGGTTGTCCGGTTTGAGATCATGCGCTAACGTTACGCGTCCCGGACGAAGATGCGCAAACCGTTATGAACACACGAAATACGCGAACGAGAGGCGTCAACGATCCGGCTGGTCTGCGAGCCAGAATCCTCGACGCCGCCGCCGAGCGTTTCCAGTCCCGCGGCTACAACGCGACCAGCATGCAGGACATCATTCTGGCCGCCGCGGCCACCGGCGGCGCCACGTACCATCACTTTCCAACCAAGAAGGCACTCGGTATCGCGGTCATTCTGGAGCGCGTCGGGCCGGCGGTCGAGGAGACGTGGGTCGAGCCGATGCGGTCCGCCCGCTCGACCCTGGACGGCGTCCTTACCGTCTTCGCCGACGTCATCGCCTCGCTCGATCATCGCCAGCTCGTCTCCGGCTGCCAGACCAGCAATCTCGCGATCGAGCTCGCCCTGGCCGATGAGGATTTCCGCACCGCCCTCCACGGGGTGTTCGAGCGGTGGCGGGCCGCGATCGCCGACCGGATCCGCGCCGAGCAGGCCACGGGGGCGCTCGACGACACTGACCCCGACGAGCTCGCGACGCTCGTCGTCGCCTCGTACTCCGGCGCCATGGCGATCGCGAAGGCCGCGCAGGACTCGGCGCCGCTCAAATCTTGCGCGCTGCAGTTGGCTCGGCTGATGGCGCGGCGCCGCCCGACGGTTCGCCGCGGCTAGGCTCTATGCTCGCCGCCGGCCCAATCAGCCCAGCTCGATCCGAACCTGCACTGACGCGTCCTCGGACTCGATGGCGAGGACATTGACGAGCGTACGCGTGGCGTGACGGGCGAAGTGAAGCGACACGCGTCCGCCTCCCACCGCGAGGTTCGTGATCGTGAGCTCCTGCAAGTGCGATGGTAGCACTGGATTCCGAACGTGCAACACATGGCGCGGTGCGTCGGGGAGAATGCCGAGCACGCCCTGCAGCATGAGAAAGAGCGCGCCGCTCGCCCAGGCCTGCGGCGAGCAGCTCACCGGATACGACACCGGAACGGCACCTCCATCGCGGCTGATCCCGCAGTAGAGCTCCGGCAAGCGATTCAGGTTCGCCACGGCGGCCGCGTCCTGCATCGCCGCGATCACCGGCAGCGCATCGGCCGCGAGCCCGTAGTGCGACAGACCCATGATGGCGAGCGCATTATCGTGCGGCCAGATGGAGCCGTTGTGATAGCTCATCGGATTGAAGATCGGATGCCGCGAGCTGAGCGTGCGAATGCCCCAGCCGCACGACATGTCCGGCGCGAGCAGCGTGTGGCCGACGCGGGTCGCCTTCGCCGCGTCGGGCACCCGGCTCCAGAGCAGATGTCCGGCGTTCGATGTCACCGTCGGGAGCGGACGCTTGTGGCCGTCGAGGGCGAGGGCGAACGTCCCCAAGTCCTCGAGCCAGAACCGATCGATGATCTGCGCCCGAAGGCGTTCAGCCTCCACGCGCAGGCGAATGGCGGTCTCGGTCTCGCCCGCGTACTCGAACAGCTCGGCGACGCGCGCCTTCGCGTCGTAGACGTAGCCTTGCACTTCGATGAGCGCGATGGGTGGATCGGGCAACCGCCCGTCGGGAAACGGAACGCCGTCGCCCGAGTCCTTCCACCCCTGGTTGACCAGACCGCGCGCCGACGTCCGCGAGTACTCGACCAGCCCGTCTCCGTCGAGATCGCCGTAGCGATCGATCCACTCGAGCGCGCGACGCGCGTTCGGAAGCAGCTCCTGCACGAGGTCGAAGTCGCCGGTCCAGCGCCACGTCTCGTGGAGGAGCACGAGCCAGAGCGGCGTCGCGTCGATCGTCCCGTAGTAGGGCACGTGCGGAATCTCGCCGCTTCGGGCCAGCTCGCCGCGGCGGAGTTCGTGCATGATCCGGCCGGGTTGCTCCTCCGTATATGAGTTCTCTCGTTGCCCCTGCCGCCGAGCGAGGTAGCGGAGCGTATCGACGGCGATCTGCGGATTGAGCGGGAGCGTCTCGATCGACGCGATGATGGAATCGCGGCCGAACGCGGTCGAATACCACGGGATGCCGGCGGAAATCACGCGCCCCCCGTCGCTGGTCACGTAGAGGGAACAGAGATCGTCGACGGCGCGCGACAGCGCGGCGTCGAACACCTCGACGTCGCTCGTCCAGCAGGAGCAGTGCTCCCGCCACGCATTGTAGACGCCCGTGAGTCGCTCGCGCCGCTGCTCGAAGCTCGTGCCCGCGGCGACCGCGGTCCGCCGACCGCCCCGCACCTCCCACTCGAGCGTCACGGGAACGTTCGGCATGAGCTTGAAGGACCAGCGCGCGCCGTGCGGTCCGATCTGGTGTGGGCGGTCGCGAAAACACACCGCGCTCTCGATCACCATGCCGTCGCGACCGCGGTACGCGAAGCGGATCGCCCGATCGTCTACCGTGGGCCGAAAAAAGTCGCCGCGCTCCTCGCGCTTCCACCCGCGGAGCTCGAAGATGTCGGCGAAGTCGCACCCGACGGCGAGCTCCAGCCAATAGTCGATCGGACGCAGCAGATAGTTGGTGAGCGTCAAGCGCTCGATCAATGAATCGTCGACGATGAGCTCGCGTTGAAGATAGATGGCGTGCTTCGGGTCCCAGGTGTCGCCGCCGAAAGCCCGATCGTTCACCGCCAGATCGATCCGCGCCGTGAACGGCTGCGCGGCTTGCGTCGACAGGCGGACCGGTGGCGTCCCCGCGCCTCGCAGCTCGTAGTGGCTGAGGATACGCGTATCGTCCTCGAACAAGCCCAACGAGCATTGACCGGCCGGCGCGATGTTTCCCGACCGGTCGACGAGAAGAAACACGCGGTCGTGCTTGAGGGCGAGCGCGTCGGCCACCGGCATCTCGTGCTCGCACGGCAGCGTCGGGTAGCCGACGGCATCCTGCATCGAGACCATCTTGTCGCTGGGCGCGCGTCCGGCGGCATCGAGCCCGGCCTCGGCGACCTGGTGATCCGGGTTCGACCGAGCGGTCTTCATGCCGGAATGCGCGATGCCCGGCCGGCTCGAGAAAACGGCAGTGTCGACGAGCGGCGAATGCGCTCGTACAGCCCGATGTGATCGTCGACCATTCGGGCGCGGCTGAAGCGTTGAACTGCCCGCTCTCGACAACGTCGTCGGTCGAAGTGATCCACTGCGCCGCCGGGGCGAATGAGCGACGCCATGTCGTCGACGTCTCGGGCGACGTATCCCGTCACGCCCTGCTCCACCAGCTCGGGAACGCTGCCGCGTGGAAACGCGACGACCGGGCACCCCGACAGCATTGCTTCGATAATGATGAGGCCGAACGGTTCGTTCCATTCGATCGGCAGCAGCAGCGCGCGAGCGTCGCGAAGGAGCGGTCGTTTTTCCTCCAGGCCGATCGAGCCCATGTAGCTCACATGCGTCTCGACCAGGCGCGGCCGAAGCGCCTCGGCGACCCACGACTCGTCGGGCGGGTGCACCTCGCCGGCGATGCGGATCGGAACGCCTGCGCGGGCGGCCGCTTCGATCGCGGTCTGCGGTCCCTTCACCCGCGAGAATCGACCGACGAAGCAGACGTAGTCGCCCGACGGGCTGGTCGACCACGCGTACTTGGACGGCTCGATCCCATGATGGATGACGTCGATGTGCTCGAGGGGGATCTCGCGCCGCCGCTGGTCGTGCGAGATCGCGACGTAATGGACGGTGCGGCAATGCCGGTAAAACGCCGACAACTGCTCGTCTCGCTCGTGATGGAGCGTGTAGACGAGGGGGATGGCCGGAAGCAGCCGCCCGCATCCCAACGCCACGGCGGAGTGGGCGTGAATCAGGTCGAACTTGCCGTCCTCCGCGATTTCCCGCATCGCCCACGAGACATGGTTCAAGTCGGTGAGCATCTCGGGCGGCCATTGCGCCTGCGGATAGACGGACCGCAGGTCGGCCGACGTTCGGGAGTCGCCGGTCGCGAAGAGCACGACCTCGTGCCCGCGCTCGACGAGGCCCTCTGCCAACTCATGGACGACGAGCTCCGTGCCGCCGTAGAGGCGCGGCGGCACGGCGAGAAATGGGGTCGATACGATGGCAATACGCATGTGAGAATCGGCCCGACGACCGGAACCACCGGTCTCGGCTGAGAGAAGATGAATTGAAGAGTTGTCTCTCTCATTGGACCGCACCACATATGCCATCACGCGCGTTGGATCAGCCCGCCATTCGGCGGAGCGTCTCCTACAGCGTTTTCAAATACTCGATCAGATCACTCCGTTGTTGCGCCGTCAGCGCCAGATTCTGCAGCTTGACATAATGATCGATGACGGCTCCGAGCGATGTCGCGTGGCCGTCGTGGAAATACGGACCCTGCAACTGCGGCGGATGCCAAAGGCCGCGAAGCGGCGTCGTGCGATAAAGCTTCGTCGCGCTCCGAAGCGCGTAGGCCGGATCTTGTCCGTCCTCCGCCGGCGTATGAAGCACTCCCTGATTCACGTCGGTGTACACCGAGCCGACATGACAGTTGTTGCACCCCGCTACGGTGTTGAAGACGACGCGTCCGCGCCGGGCCGCACTCTCGTCGAACGTGCCGGCCAGCGGCGGCGGCGCGTCAAGACTGAACTGATAGGTACGCAGCGCGGCGAGCTTCGTCGAAACGAGGTCCGGCGGATTGTTGACCTCGACGCCGATGCGCGGATCGGAAAAATGTCCGTGCCCGTGCATTTGCGTGATGGCGACGTAGGCATTCCAATACGAGATCGTGTCGTCGCCCGTATAGATCTCCCGCTTCACGTCGCGTAGCCCGAACGCCGGCGGAATCACCACCGGCATGTTCAGTCCGTCGATATTGAAGCGCGGATCGTACATGCCCGGGCCCCACGATTGATACACGGCCTTCGACGCTCCCGTCACGGCGGGCGAGAGCGCGATGATGGCGCCGACGTTGAGGTTTCGATTGGGCCAACCGTCGAGGCGGTGGCCGATGCCCGGCGCGAGCGAATTGTCCACCGTCGAATGGCAGAATGCGCACGTGATGCCAACCCGCGTGAGCGTGTTGCTCGCGTCGACTTCACCGACGACGCCGAGGACCGCGTTGAGCTTGAGCAGGGCGACGGTGGTCGCGGGATCGTTCAAGTCGATGGTCCCGTTTCGCAGGGCCGCCTGCACGGCGGCGGGGAGTGCGTCGACGTCGACCTTGAGGCCGACCGAGAGCGCCGTGGCCGGACTCACCGACGTCCGGATCACCTCGTGCATGCGCAACGTATCGGTCCAGAAGGTTTCGTCGCCGTAGGTGTCGAACCGGAAAATCGCCTTCCCGGCGGTGATCAGCGCCGGGTCCATCGGGCCGCGGCTCGCGGCGGCTGTGGTCCCGCTGGCTCGCGGCGCGACTGGTTGGTCGCTTCTGCATCCGGCGATCATCGTGACGATCGCAATGGTCGCGACGGTCCCACGTGTTTTCATCAGCATTCTTGAATCCTCCATCGCACTGGCAGCAAGAGCGCCGTCACGATGATTGCGCCGGCGAGAACCACGAACGCCCCCGGTTCGGGGCGCGCGAGCATGAACGGATGGTGGCCGAGCGAGCGCGTCGTGTCGCGGAGCCCGACCAGGATCCAGCACGCGAACAGCGTGAGTCCGGCCCCAAGCCCGCCAACGCCGATCCGCAATCGGCGGGCCGGCCGCACGAAAATCACGAGTCCCGCGAGTACCGACAGCACGCCCCCGGCGAAGGCGATACGCCCGTACAGTCCGCTCAAGCCGGAGTAGCGCTGCAGGCCGGCAAAGAGCGACATCCACGGCAACGCCGAGCCCGTGGCGACGAGCGCGCCGCCGCCGACGGCGACGAGACTGTCCCACCAGTCATGCCGGCTGTCGGAATGCATCACTTTGGCCGCACGCCGAAGAACAGGTACACGTTCGTCTCAATGTCGTCGGTGATGCCGACGCCCTTTTCTTGCAGCGCACGCACGGTCGCGAGGCTCTTGCCGGCGACGATCTGATCCCACACGGCGGGATCGCTGACGCCGATGACCTCGAGCTCCCACCAGCCGGCTTCGCCGCCATTGGCTTGCGACTCCGGCAGACTGGAGTCGATGACGTGACTGTGCGCGGGAAGCGGAACGTTCGCCGAGCCGGGGCCAAAGACGCGCGAAAGGTCGATCGTCGAAGGGTGATCGATGCAGTTGCCGACGATCGGGCAGTGCAAGGTCGACGCGTCGGGACGGAAGCCCGTCGGTGTCACCACATAGAGGACCGGAATCTTTCCGGGGCGTGGGTCGACCGTTCCGTCCTCTCCGGCCTCGCATTGGCTTGGCGCGCCGCTCTCTGGCGGCTCGGCGCAGAAGAAGGATTTGGTGTAGAAGAAGGAAACGGTCTTGCCGTCTTGCCAGCCGTCGGTGAATCCGACCGACGCGCCACCGTGTGCGTCGTGAGATGCTCCGAGCGCGGACGGGCTCGAAGGCTCGTTTGGCGCGCGCCGGTCGGTACATCCGATGATTGTGGCCGTTGCAGCGACGGAGAGAAAAAAGAGCGGCAGCGAACGCGAGCGCATGGGGACCTCCCGATCAACGGTGATTTTGAGGATCGCGGATCGGTGCAGGTGACGTGCCAACGATTTACATGACAACTAAAATCCCGGACGAGCACGCGTGACAGCTATGACAATCGGGCCGCCATACGGAACCCCTACGGCCGGATCGGCTTACAACGGCGGACGACGCAGGCGCGTACCTTCATATGCATGAACGCGGCGGCGCCTCCGTTCGGGGCGCCGCTTTATTTCCAGCGCATTTCCAGTGGATTTCCAGCGCATTCCGGCGACCACCTCCCCAGCTTTCCACAGCGCCTCAGGGCCCTATTCTCGCGCTATGCTCCTTCGTCGCACGACACTCGTCTTCGCCCTCGCCGCGGGCGCGCTCTCAGCCTGTAAGAACAAGGCAGCCGGACCCGCGCCGCTGCCAACAACGACGGTTACGCGCGGTGACATTGCCGTGCGTGTGCAAGCCACCGGCAGCGTCGAGCCAATCGACCCCGTGGACATCAAGTCCAAGGCGCAGGGGATGATCCTGCAAATGCCGGTCGAGGTCGGAACCCGGGTCGAGAAGGGCGCTCTGATCGCGCAGATCGATCCCAGGGACGTCAAGAACCAGTTCGACCAGGCAATGGCCGACGACGTCGTTGCCGCCGCCTCGCTGACCAAGGCGCTCCGAGACCGCGCGCGCCAGGACTCGCTGTTCGTCCGGCATGTGATCACGGCGGCGGAGCACGACAGCTCGAAGGCGACCATCGCCCAGGCGCAGGCGGACATGGTGAACAAGCGCGCGAATCTCGATCTGGCCCGCCAGAAGACCGAGGACGCGACTATGGAAGCGCCAATCGGGGGCACGATCATCTCCCGCCCCGTGACGCAGGGCCAGATCATTACCTCGGCCACGTCGGCAAACGGCGGAACGACGCTGATGACGATCGCCGATCTCAACCGCGTTCGCATGCGCGTGACCATCGACGAGGTCGAGATGGGCAACGTGCGGGTTGGCGAGCCGGCGAGCGTGCTGGTCGACGCCTTCCCTGACCGCACATTTCAGGGTGTCATAGAGAAGGTCGAGCCGCAGGCGGTCGTGACGCAGGGTGTGACCTTTTTCCCGGTGCTCGTGAGCATCAGCAACAAGGACGGCCTCCTCATGCCCGGCATGAACGGCGAGGTCACCATCAAGGCCGCCGACCTGGCCGGTGTGGTTCAGGTCCCCATCGACGCCGTGCGGCCGACCAACGAGCTTGCACCCGTCGCCCGGATGTTCAGCATCCCGGTGGATACCCTGTTGAATGAATTGCGACGCGATCTGGTCGGGGGTGAAGGCACGACCGGGGTTCCGGGCCGTTATGTCATCGTGGCGCTGCCCACGGGCGGCTACGAGATGCGCCTCGTGAAGACCGGTCCGACCGACCTCCGCGTGATGGAGATCGTCGGCGGGGTCAAGGAAGGCGATCGCGTCGTCATGCTGGGCGCCATCATGACGTCGCGCCCGGTGGTTCCACCCAAACTGCAGATCGCCGACGAGATGAAGCGAGGGGCTGCGGTGTCTAGAACGGTCGAAGCGAAGACAGCACCCACACAAGCCGGCAAGCCGGCGCCGTCCGGTACGCCGCCCCGGGCGCGAGCGCCTCGCAGGCCGTGAGGCGCGCCGTCGTCGTCGCGCTCTGCGTTGCCGGCTCGGCGTGCGTTCACGCGCCGCCGTCGATCAACGGAGTCGCGCCGACGCCGGCCACTCCGAGCTCGCTCTGGACGCCGCCGTCGTCGGTCACCACCGCGGCGGCGCGCGATACGACGCATCTGGTTCTGTCGACGGCGGCCGTTCGCCAGTTGACGCTTCCGGAGGTCGTCGATCTGGCGCTCCGGAACAGTCCGGCGACGCGGCTGTCGTGGGCGCAGGCACGCGCGGCGGCAGACGCGTACGGATCGACCGAAGGCCGGCTGTATCCGACGTTGAGCGCCGGACTCAGCGTCAATCGTGCGCTCTCGCAGGCTACACCGGGACGGCCGGCGATCGAGCGATCGCAGTACGGGCCATCACTCACACTCGCCTACACGGTGTTGGACTTCGGCGGCCGCTCGGGCTCGATCGACGTGACGCGTCAGACCGCGATCGCGCTCGACTTGTCGCACAACGCGACGGTCGAGAACACGATTCTCGGGGTGGAAGCGGCCGCGTTCGGGTATTTGTCGACGCGCGCGCAGCGCGACGCCCAGAAGTCGTCGGTCGAGCTGGCGACGGCAGCGCTCGATGCGGCGAACGAGCGGCATCGTGTGGGGCTCGCCACGATCGCCGACGTGCTCCAGGCACAAACGGCCCGGTCACAAGCCGAGCTCCAGCTCGAGACGCTCGAGGGCGCGTTGCAGGTGGCGCGCGGCAGCCTGGCCGTGGCGATGGGGGTGCCGGCGAACAGTCCGTTCGAGATTCCTGACGTGCCGGCGAGCGACTCCGTCCATTTCGTGGCGGAATCGGTCGATTCACTGATTGCGCTTGCGGTGCGCGGCCGCCCCGAGCTTGCGTCGGCGCGCGCAGAGGCGGCCGCATCGGCCTCGCAGATTCGCGTCGCACGTTCGGGCTACTTGCCGGCGCTGGCGATCGGAGCGACCGGCGCGAGCAACGGCTCGAACGTGTCGACCTTTTCCGGCCGCACCTATTCGGTCAACATCGGTGTACAGATGCCGGTGTTCACCGGCTTCTCGAATCAATACGAGGTCGCCGCGGCCGGCGAAGAGTATCAGGCCGCGTTGGCGCGCGCCGAGTCCACGAAGCAACAGATCATCCAGCAGGTGTTCACGGCATACTATACGTTGCGTACGGCGACGAACCGCGTTCACACGGCGAGCGATCTGCTGGCGAGCGCGACCCAGTCCGAAACGGTGGCGCGCGAGCGTTATCGCGAGGGGGTCGGCAGCATCGTCGATCTGCTCGTGGCGCAGAGCGCGCTGGCGAACGCGCGGGCGCAGTCGGTGGACGCGCGCTGGCAGTGGCGGACGGCGCTGGCGCAGCTCGCGCACGACGTCGGCGTGCTCAATGCGCGCGGCGATACCACGTTTGGACCGTTGACGCCCTTGCCGGACGTCAAGCCGTCGCGATGACTTCGAGTCTATGATGATGATTCGTTTATGATGATGATTCGTTTATATGGAAAATTTGTCCCCGTGCTCGCCGCGGCGCTCACGGCCGTGGCGTGCTCGAAGCCCCCGGAGCGGCCGACGCCGCCCGTGCCGGTTCAGGTTGCGCCGGTAACGCAGATAGCCGCCCCGCTGACGATCGACGCCAACGGCGTCGTCGAGCCGCTCCAGACCGTGGCGGTCGAGGCGCAGGTGGGCGGCACGCTCGACACCGTGGCGTTCAACGAAGGCGACGACGTTCGAACCGGCCAGGTGCTGTTCCGGCTCGATTCGCGGCCCTTCGAGGCGGCGCTCCGACAGGCGGAGGCGGCCCTGGCGCGCGACGAAGCTCAGGCGCAAAGCGCGCAGCGCGACGCCGAACGGTACAGTGCGCTCGCCGGCAAGGACTACGTCACCAAGTCGCAGGCGGATCAAGCGCAGGCGCAAGCCGCGGCGTCGGCCGCAACGGTGCTGTCGGACAAGGCGGCGGTCGACAACGCCCGGCTCAACCTCAACTACACGACCATTCGCGCGCCGATCGCCGGCCGCACCGGCCGGCTCCTCGTCCGCCGGGGCAACCTCGTCAAAGCCAACGGCGACCCGCTCGTCGTGATCAACCAATTGCGTCCGATCATGGTGCGTTTTCCGGTGACGCAGCATGATTTCCCTGGTCTGCAGCGGCGCGACATGCGCGGCGAGGTGCCGGTGCGGGTCGTCACGGCCGACAGCGGCAAGGTCGGCGAGGTCGGATCGCTGGCGTTTCTGGACAACGCCGTGGATTCATTGACGGGAACCGTCGTGGCCAAAGCGAAATTTCAGAATCAGACGAACAGCTTGTGGCCCGGCGAGTACGTTCGCGTGAGCGCGCAGCTCGACGTCGAGTCGGGGGCGATCGCGGTCCCGACTCGCGCGGTGCTCGCCGGCCAAGAAGGGAACTACGTTTTCGTCGTCGGGAACGACAAGCTGGCGCGGCTCCGTCCGGTCTCGGTCGGGCGTCCGGTCGGCGAGATGACGACGATCGCAAAGGGATTGACGCCCGGCGAGCATGTGGTGGTCGACGGGCAGTCGCGGCTGACGCCGAACGCGCGCGTGGAACTAAAACCGTCGGGCGCGCCGGCGACCACGCAGGCGGGGGCGGAGCGATGAACTTCTCCGAGCTGTTCATTCGTCGACCGGTCACCACGGTTCTCGTGATGAGCGGCATTCTGTTCTTCGGCATCACGGCATACCGCCGGCTGCCGGTGAGCGACCTCCCGACCGTCGACTTTCCGACGATCACGGTCAATGCCAGCCTTCCCGGCGCCAGCCCGGAGACGATGGCCTCGGCGGTCGCGACCCCCCTCGAGAAGCAGTTCTCGACCATCGCCGGCATCGACAACATGACGTCGTCGTCGGCGCTCGGCTCGACGACGATCACCATCCAGTTCAGCCTCGACCGGAGCATCGACGCGGCCGCGCAGGACGTGCAGGCGATGATCGCCAAGACGCTGCGCGATCTTCCACCGGGGATCATTCCGCCCTCGTATCGCAAGACGAATCCGGCCGATCAGGCAATCATCTACTACGGATTCACGTCCGACCTGATGCCGCTGTCCGCGCTCGATGAGTACGCCGAGACGTTCATGGCCCAGCGCATCTCGATGGTGAGCGGCGTGGCTCAGGTGAACGTGTACGGGTCGGCGAAGTACGCGGTGCGCGTGCAGCTCGATCCAAACGCCCTCGCGCAGCGGCAAATCGGGATCGACGAAGTCGCCAATGCGATCGACGCGCAGAACGTGAATCTCCCGACAGGCGTGTTGAACGGGCCGAACCGGACGTTCACGGTGCAGGCGAACGGACAGCTCAAGGATGCCTCGGGCTTTCGCCGGCTCGTCGTGACCTACCGCAACGGCTCGCCCGTTCGACTCGGCGATTTGGGCGAGGTGTTCGACGACGTGCAGAACAACCGGGCGGCCGCATGGTACACGGGCACGCGCGGGGTCATCCTGGCCATTCAGCGGCAGCCTGGCACCAACACCGTCGCCGTGGCCGACGCGGTTCGCGACCTGATGGCGGAGCTCAAGACGCAGGTGCCGGCCAGCGTCAACATCGAGCTGATGTACGACCGGTCGGCGACGATCCGCGAGTCGGTGTCCGACGTGAAGTTCACGCTCGTGCTCACGCTGTGTCTCGTCATCGCCGTCATCTTCCTGTTCCTGCGAAATGTGTCGGCGACAGTCATCCCGAGCCTGGCGCTGCCGATCTCGGTGATCGGCACGTTCGCGGTGATGTACATGCTGGACTACAGTCTCGACAACCTGTCGCTCATGGCGCTGACGCTCGCCGTGGGCTTCGTGGTCGACGACGCGATCGTCATGCTCGAGAACATCGTCCGGCACATGGAGATGGGCAAACCGCCGATGCGCGCCGCCATCGACGGCGCGGCCGAGGTGGGCTTCACCATCATGTCGATGACGGTGTCGCTGACGGCGGTGTTCATCCCGATTCTGTTCCTCGGCGGCATCGTCGGCCGGTTGTTCCACGAGTTCGCCGTGACGATCGCGGTGTCGATCCTCGTCTCGGGCTTCGTGTCGTTGACGCTCACGCCGATGCTATCGAGCCGCTTCCTGCGGCCGCATTCGGCCGAGAAGCATGGCCGCGCCTATCAGGTCACCGAGGCTGGGTACACCTGGCTGGTGAACCGGTACGAGCGAAGCCTGACGTGGGTCATGCGCCATCGCCCGCTCACGATTGGCTTCTCGGCGCTCATCCTCGCCGGTACGGTCGTGCTGTTCTCGCTCGTGCCCAAGGGCTTCATCCCGAGCCAGGACAACGGGCAGCTCTTCATCACGACGGAGACCGCGGAGGGTACCGCGTTCGACGACATGGTGACGCATCAACGGCAGGTGGCGGACATTCTGCAAAAGGACACGAACGTCGCGGGCTTCATGTCGGCAGTCGGTGGCAGCTCGACCGTTTCCGCCACCAACCAGGGCCGTCTGTTCATCGGGCTCAAGCCGTACGGGCAGCGCGAGGGCGTCGACGACATCATCAAGGAGCTCCGCCCGCAGTTCGCGAAAGTGCCCGGAATCGTCGTCTACATGCAGAATCCGCCGGGCATCCAGATCGGTGGCCGCGTATCGAAGGGGTTGTACCAGTTCACCATGCAGAGCTCGGATATCTCGGCGCTCTATGCCGCGGCGGACAAGCTGGTCGCCGCCGCGGGCAAGTCGCCGCTGCTCATGGACGTCACGAGCGACCTGCAGCTCGGCAATCCACAGGCGAGCATCGAGATCGATCGTGAGCGCGCCTCGTCGCTCGGCGTCACGGCGGAACAGATCGAGACGGCGCTGTACGATGCGTACGGTTCTCGCCAGGTCTCGACGATCTACACGCCGAACAACGAGTATTGGGTGGTGATGGAGATGCTGCCGCAATATCAGCGGGATCTCGCGGCGCTCAGCCTCTTGTACGTGCGGGCGAACACCGGCACGCTCGTGCCGCTGAGCGCCGTCTCATCGGTGACGCAGACGACCGGCGCGTTGAGCGTGAATCATTCCGGCCAACTGCCGTCGGTGACGCTGTCGTTCAACCTGCGACCAGGCGTGGCGCTCGGTCAGGCGACGAACGAGGTGCAGCGCATCGCGGCGGCGACGCTCCCGGCGTCGATCAGCACGGCGTTTTCGGGCACGGCCCAGGTGTTCCAGTCGACGCAGGCCGGTTTGCTCGCCCTGCTCGGCATCGCGATCTTCGTGATCTATGTGGTGCTCGGCGTGCTGTACGAAAGCTTCATCCACCCGATCACGATTCTCTCCGGGCTGCCCTTCGCCGCGTTCGGCGCGCTGCTCACTCTGCTGATCTTCAAGATCGACCTCAGCGTGTACGCGTTCGTCGGCATCATCCTGCTGGTCGGTCTCGTGAAGAAGAACGCGATCATGATGATCGACTTCGCGCTCGAGGCGGAGCGCTCGGAGGGTCGGTCTCCCGAGGACGCGATCGTTCATGCCTGTTTGATTCGCTTCCGCCCCATCATGATGACCACGATGGCGGCATTGATGGGGACGCTGCCGATTGCGCTGTCGACGGGCGCGGGAGCCGAGTCGCGGCGTCCACTCGGCATTGCGGTCGTGGGCGGCCTGGCGTTCTCACAGATCATCACACTCTATGTCACGCCAGTGGTCTATACTTATATGGACGCGGCGAGCCACCGAATCGGGCAGCGCTTGAGCCGGCTCGGCCGGAAGAACGCCGACGAGGGCATCACGGTTCCCGTGCCCGCCGGTGCAGTCGCCCTCGACGCGCGCGGCGTTGCGAGCTCGAGCGGAGATGCGGCGGACTGAGCGCCGGGCGGCGCGAATCCGTCGCGTGCGTTCTGGCGTACTCCTTGTACGAGGCGGTACGAAACGACGCGCAATGACGATCGCGCCAAGCTGGAGACGAAGATGATGAACCTGGCCAGTATGACGAAGACGCGAAATGCGACAACGACGGGCATGCGGCGCCTGTACGTTCTGGCGATCGCCCTCGTGCTCACGAGCGCGGGTGGCGCCGCGGCGCAGTCGTCTCGGTCGACGTCAACCGGAGGTCATTCCATGAGCGGATACAAGAAGCCGGCTGAGGCCGAGCTCAAACACGAGCTTTCACCGATGCAGTACGAAGTCACGCAGCACGCGGCGACGGAACGTCCGTTCCAGAACGAGTATTGGAACAATCACGAGGCAGGCATCTACGTCGATGTCGTTTCGGGCGAGCCGTTGTTCAGCTCACTCGACAAGTTCGACTCGGGCACGGGTTGGCCGAGCTTCACCAAGCCGCTCGTTCCTGAAAACGTCAAGACGAAGACTGATCGCAGCCTCTTCATGACGCGCGTGGAGGTTCGGTCGGCGCACGCTGATTCGCACCTTGGCCACCTGTTCGACGACGGCCCGAAGCCGACTGGCCAGCGATATTGCATGAATTCCGCCTCGATGCGATTCATCCCGGTGTCGAAGCTCGCGCAGGAAGGATACGGCGAGTTTCTCCCGCTCTTTGAGACGGCGAGCAAGAAATAATCGTGCGCTTCCGGCCTTCGGCGCGTCTCGCGGCGGCGATGTGGAGCATCGTCTCGCTGTGGCTGTGGTCGGCCGCGGCGGGACAGCTTGTGCCGCGCCCGAACGCCGAGCGGCTCGTCCGAGCGGCAGCCGAGGCGGTTCACGTTTATGCGGCGCGGGTTCCAGCGCAACTCGAGGGAATCGAGCGCCTACCGCGCGGGAACGCACGAGAGCGCTGGAGTCCAGCGGCGCCGCCTGCCGCGATTCCGGCTCGGGCGGTCGCCATCACCGGCGCCGATCTCGATCGCCCGGGCGTCGTCGCAGCGCGTGACATCGCGCCGCGGCCTCGCCGATCGGTCGTTCGATACGACGCGACAGCGCCGCCCGCCACCCTGTAGCTCCCGACACCACAACTGACCCAATGCTGCGCGACGCCCGGCGACCGCCGGGGTGCTCGCGCACGCCGGTGCACCGTACCGGACACGATCCGTGCTCCTGCTACGCGCCCGGTCGGTCAAACCAAGATACCATCAGCGTGCCGACGAATCGGCGCGCGGGAGATTACAGTGGAACAACCAGTCGACATTCCGGCCGCGAGGCACCATGATGACCACGGGGTGCCGCGGTTCGAGCCGTGGCTTGGCGTTGCGGCAGCGGCCTTCATCCCGATCGGCGTGATGTTCATGTTGCCGCAATCGTTCGTGGGGCCAATGATTGTCCTCGCCGGAGTCTTGCTTCTCAGCGGCGTGGTCATGCTCGTCCGGCAGGAGCGGGGAGTGAAGCCAGAGGCCTGATGCACGACGCGCATGCCTTCTTGCAGAATCTCGCGCTGGTGCTGTGCATCGCCGCCTTGACGACGGTGGTCTTTCATCGTCTGCGGCAGCCGGTGGTGTTCGGATATCTGCTTGCGGGCATGATCGTCGGTCCACAGATCCCGCTCCCGGTCGTGGCGGACGAATCGACGGTTCGTGCGCTGTCCGAGCTCGGGGTCATTCTGTTGATGTTCTCGCTCGGGTTGGAGTTCAGTCTTCGCCGCGTCATGAAGATGGCCGGCACGTCGGGTCTGGCGGCGCTCGCGGAAACGAGCGTGATGCTCGGGCTCGGGTTCATGATGGCGCGAGCGCTTGGCTGGACTCCAATCGAGAGCGTGTTCACGGGCGCGATGGTGGCCTTCTCCAGCACCACCATCGTCGCCAAGGCATTCGCCGAGCGCGGCGTGCGCGGACGGGTCACCGAGGTCGTCTTCGGCATCCTCATCGTTGAGGATCTCATCGCGATCTTGCTCGTGGCCGTGCTCACGGCGGTGGCCGCGGGCGGAGGCCTTTCGGCTGGCGGTTTCGCGATGACCAGCGTTCGGCTGGTCACGTTCCTGGTCGCGCTGATCGGGATCGGCCTGCTGATCGTTCCGCGACTCATGCGCGCGGTGCTGCGTGCCGAGCGGCCGGAGATGACGCTCATCGCGAGCGTCGGGATTTGTTTTGCGGCAGCCCTGCTCGCACTCGCGTTCGGCTATTCGGTGGCGCTTGGCGCGTTCATCGCGGGCTCACTCGTGTCCGAGTCGGGCGAGGGTGCGGCGATCGAAACGCTGGTGCGCCCGGTGCGCGATCTCTTCGTGGCCATCTTCTTCGTCTCGGTGGGGATGTTGATCGATCCGCACGCGTTGGTCGAGCACTGGGGCGCGGTGCTGGCGCTCACGCTGGTGGTGATTGGCGGCAAGGTCGTCGCGGTCACCGCGGGCGCATTTCTGACGGGCAACGGCCTGCGCCCGTCGGTACAGGCGGGGATGAGCCTGGCGCAAATTGGAGAATTTTCATTCATCATCGCGGCTGTCGGGACCGCGGCGGGTGTGATTCGTCCTGCGCTCTACCCCGTAGCGATCGCGGTGTCGGCGCTGACGACGCTGACGACGCCGTGGCTCATTCGCGCGGCGGATTCCGTGGCTCTGACGGTCGATCGCAAGCTCCCACGGCCGGTCCAGACCTTCGTTGCGCTGTACGGATCGTGGATCGAGCGGCTGCGTGAGAGCTCGGCGGTGGCGGGGGGACGTGCGCGGGTTCGCCGGCTCGTGAGATTCCTCGTGATCGACGTGTTGCTGGTCGGATTCATCATCATTGCCGCCGCGGCGGAGATGGACCGGTCCACGATTCTGCTCGGCCGGTGGTTCGGATTGTCGGAGCGGGTCGCGCAGATCGTCGTGATCGTGGGAAGCACGATCGTCGCAATCCCGCTCGTGGCCGGGCTCGTGCGCACGTCATGGCTGCTCGGCCTGGCGCTCGCGGTGCGCGCGTTGCCGATGACGGATACGGGGCGCGTCGATTTCGCGCGAGCGCCGCGCGCGGCGCTCGTGAGCACGCTGCAGATCGCGATCCTGCTCGCGACCATTGCTCCGCTCGTGGCTGTGACGCAACCGTTTCTTCGCGGCGCACCGACCATCGTGGTGCTGTGTTGCGGCGCGGCCGTTTTAGCGATCGGCTTCGTCCGCGCGGCGCGCGACCTTCATGGACACGCCCGCGCCGGTGCGCACGTCATCGTGACGGCGCTGGCGAACCAGATGACGTCGGCGGCCGCGCCGGACGAGTTGATGCGCACGATGGAGCATGTGAGCGCCGCGCTGCCCGGGCTCGGCGAGCCGACGGTCGTCGTTTTGCCCGCCGCGAGCTCGGTCGTGGGGAGAACACTCGCCGATCTGGATCTCCGTGGACTCACGGGCGCGACCGTCCTCTGCATCTCGCGCTCCGATGGAGACGAGCGCGAGACGTTGGTGCCTGCCGGCCGCGAGCGCCTGCGCGCCGGCGACGTGCTTGCCGTCGCCGGGCCGCACGACTCGGTGATGGCGGCTCGGGTGATTCTCCTTCATTGAGGCGCTACTTTGTGCGCATCGCCGGGATCGACGGCGTCGATGCGGCCGGACGCCCGGTCCGTCGGGGAAGTGACAGGGCGAATCTCATCTGTACGGTGACATGAGAATTTTCTGGTCGGTCGCCGCCGGCGGCGCGCTCGGATGCGTCTCGCGCTATTACCTGACGGCGTTCATTCAGCAGCGCGCCGGCGCGGACTTTCCCGCGGGCACGCTGATCATCAACATCACGGGGAGCTTTCTGCTCGGCTTCATCATGCGGTACGCGTTGCAGTCGGGCGCGGTGAGTCCGGAGACGCGAATGTTCCTGACCAGCGGCTTCTGCGGCGGGTACACGACGTTCTCGACTTACAGCTACGAGACCGCCATGATGCTCAACGACCGCGAGTACGGCCGGGCGGCGCTGTATATCGGTGCGAGCGTCGGGCTCGCGCTCGCGGGCACCTTTCTCGGATTCGCCGCGGCGAATCGTCTCGTGACGCTGCGTCAAAGCGTCTGAATTCGGATCGAATCGGAGGCGGCATGCACGGCTTCAAGGGCGAGCGCGTCTTGATGCGCATCCACATCGGCGAGTCGGATCGGTATCACGGGAAGCCGCTGTACCAGCAGATCGTCGAGCTGCTGCGCGCGCGCCATTACGCGGGAGCGACCGTGCAACGGGGCATCATGGGATTCGGGCCCAGCTCCAAGCTGCACACCGACCGCTTTCTCGAGCTGTCGAGCGATCTGCCGATCGTGGTCGAGTGCGTCGAAACGGAGGAGAAGATCGAGGCGATTCTCCCGGAGCTCGACGCGATGCTGGGCGGTGGACTGATCACGTTGGAGCGCGCGCGTGTGATCATGTATCGGGCCGACCAGCCGCCTGAACGGCGGTCCGACGGCTGGCCAATCGACCTCGATAGCGGATCCGCGGGCCCGCGGTGACCCTAGCCGGCACTGGCCCGTCTGTGTTCACCGGCTCACGCGCCAACGCCGGAGAAACCACGAACCGCGTTCCGGCCCCAGTCGGTACATCCGGCTGAGGCCAGCGCGCCGACACCAGCTAGCCATGACCAGCCACCCTCTCCGACGATGGACTGTGTGGCCACACCCCGCCATTGGTGTGGCCGGACCCATCGCGGTGCAGCTTGGTCTCGTCATCGGCTACATCTGGGCGCTCTTGGCGCTGCGCAATGTGCCAGAGGCTCAGTCGAACCCGACATTGTGTTTGCTCTACGCACCGATCGAGATCATCTCGACGGCGATGGCGTGGCGCGCATCCCGCGCCGCCGACGGCCGGGTGAAGCGGAGCTGGGTGCTGCTTGCGCTGGGAATGGGCTGCTCGGCGATCGTCAACCTGGATTGGGTCTGGCTGTCGTTCGATACCGCGCATCATTTTTCTTGGCCGATCTACGTCGTCGCCTATGTCCAGTACCCGCTCGCGTTCTGGGCTTTCGCGTCCTTTCCGCGTGCCGGATCAGAGGACGTCGATCGCACGACGCATCTCCTCGACGCCGCGATCGTGCTGGTCGCGGCGTCGGTTCTGGCGTGGCACTTTGTGTTCAGCGACATCCTGGCGGCCAGCGGGGCCGGTTTTCTGGCGACGACGCGCGCGCTCGCCTATACGGTCCTGTGCCTGACCGTGCTGTTTGGCGCGGTCGTGCTCCTCGTGCAGCGCCCGCCCCGCCGACTCTTGCTGCCCATTGGCCTGCTGACCGTCGCGTGGGCGACGCTCACCCTCGCGAACACCCTGCAGATGCGGGCCGCGGTGTTGCAGACTCCACTCTCCGGCGTGGCGCTCAACGCGTGCTTTGCCATCGCGGCGTTGTTTGTCGCCTGCGCGGCGGCGTTGTTCCACGCGACGCCGGGCACCCTTGGCGAGACGAGCGACGCAGGCAAGCGGCCGAGCTTCACCGTGTCCCCCGTCCTATATAGTCTGCTTCCGTCGGCGGCGATCGCCAGCGTGTTCGCCGTTCTGCTTCGCCAGGCCCGATATGCGGCGGCGCAGCCATCTCACCAGGCCACCGCGCCGCTCACGGCGCTCGTGTTCGGGGCGATCGCGATCACGCTGCTCGTGGTGCTCCGCCAGATCATGGCGCAGCGGCGCAACGCCGCGCTACAGGCGCATTTTGGCGCGCTCGTGCAGCACGCGTCGGACGTGGTTCTCGTGATCGACACCGCCGGAATCATTCGTGAAGCCAGTCCCTCGGTCGCACACACGCTCGGTCACGCGCCGGAGATGCTGGTCGGCCGCGCGCTGTACGACCTGATCGCGCCCGACGACCGGGACTTGGCCCATGCCGACTTCGTGCAGATCACGGACGCGGCGACGGTCGAGGGGCGGCCGCGTCCATCGGCGCCGTGCGAGTGGCGCGTCGTGCATGCCGACGGCGCGCTCCGATGGCTCGAGGTGCTCGGGACGAATCTGGTGGAAGATCCGGCAGTGCGCGGCGTGGTCATCAACGGGCGCGACGTGAGCGAGCGCAAGGCGCTCGAGATCGAGCTCACGCACCAGGCGTATCACGACGCGCTGACGGGCCTCGTGAATCAGGCGCGCTTCCGCAAGCTCCTCGAAGGAACGCTGGATCGCCGCAAGAGCGGGCGCATATCAAACGGCGGCTCGGCGGGCCGCACGTCGGTTGCCGTGCTCTACATCGATCTCGACGAGTTCAAACCGGTCAACGACTCGCTCGGGCACGGAGCTGGAGACCGCGTGCTCGAGATCGTCACCGAGCGCCTGCTCGACGCGACGCGAGGATCGGACGTCGTGGCGCGCGTCGGAGGCGACGAGTTCGCGGTACTCCTCGAGTACGTCCGCGACATCGACGAGGCGAGAGCCGTGGCTCGCCGCGTCCTCGACTGCATCCAACGGCCCATCACCGTCGATGACGCGACGGTCGTCGTCGGTGCCAGCATTGGAATTGCTTGCACGGAGACCGGCGGCTCGCTGTCGCGCGACGAGGGTTCGGTGATCGCCGCTACGTGCGAGGCGCTGCTTCGCGACGCGGATGAGGCGATGTACCTTGCAAAGGCGAAAGGCGGCCGGTGCTACGAGGTGTACGCCGCTTGAGCCGGCGGCACGCGCCGCCGCTGCGTCACCAATCACACGAGAACCGGTATGAGCGCAGCTGAGGAACGTCTCCGTCCACATCCCTCAGATCGATTCGCCGGAACCGAGCACGAGCTCGACCTGCCGGGAGCGCTGCGGGCCTTGCGCGCCGAGACGAAGTCCGGCGCCAACGGGCATCGCCAGATCACACTGCTCCACCACGGACCCGTCCGGCTGCTGCTGTTCGCTTTCGACGAGGGCGGACGAATGCCGCAACACCGGGCGCCCGGATGGGTTACGATCCACGTGCTGCGCGGCCTGCTCCGCGTACGAACGCCCGAGGGCGAACACGTGATCCAGGAGGGGCAGATCCTCGCGCTCGCCCCCGACATTCCACACGACGTCGATGCGGTCGACGACTCGGACATGCTGCTCGGCGTGTATCCGGAGGCCCCGACAGGCTCCGCCGCGGCGACCGGCTAAACCGGCAGACCCCGAGCGCCGTAGTTTCCGGTGACTCTCGCGCGCCGAGCCTACGACCATGCCCTGTCTCTTCGCGATCTTTGCGCTCGCCACACCGCGGCTGGTGATCATCCTGCTGTGGTTGTTCTCGAATTGGTTCAAGGGACTATTCACCACGGCGCTTTGGCCGGTTCTCGGCTTCATCTTCCTGCCGACGACGTTTCTCTGGTATACGGCCGTGCAGCACTGGTGGCACGGACAATGGTCGCTCTGGCCGATCGTCGGTCTGGTGATCGCGCTCATGATCGACGCGTCGCCGGCCAAGGGTCGTCGTCGAGTGCGACCGTCGCCGGAGTGACTCGAGGGTGGGGCGATGATCTATCGCTGGCTGGCTAATCTCACGGTGCTCGTGCACGGCGCGTTCGTCGCGTTCGTGATCGTCGGTGGGTTTCTCGCGATTCGCTGGCGACGGATGATCTGGGTCCACGTACCGGCCGCGATCTGGGGCGTGTCGATCGAGTTCGGCGGCTGGATCTGCCCACTCACGCCGCTCGAGAACGCGCTGCGCCGGCCGGCCGGCGGCGCCGGCTACTCCGATGGATTCGTCGAGCATTACTTGCTGCACGCCCTGTATCCAGCCGGTCTGACGTCCCGCGTCCGCTGGACGCTTGGCGGTTTCGCCCTCGCGGTGAACGTCGTTGCGTACGGACTGTTCTTTCGCCATCGGCGCTCGTCATGAGCGTCGAGACGAGAATGGCATAGTGTCGGCGGTGGTTTTCGGTGAAGGAAGGCTCGGGGAATAAACCTGACGGCCCCGAGGTCTACTGGATGGAACGCGGGACTACCTTGCACCCTCTCAGTCGCACCGATGACGGAGGCCAATGGCGCAGCGGGACGTGGAGCGGTTCGAGCGAATCGTGCTGCCGCACCTGGACGACGCGTACACGCTCGCGCGCTACCTGCTGCGCGACGAGCACGACGCGCAGGACGTGGTGCAGGACGCCGTCCTCCGCGCGCTCCGGTACTTCGACGGATACCGCGACGGCGACGCCCGCGCCTGGCTGCTCGCGATCGTTCGCAACTGTTGTTCGACCTGGCGGCGGCGCCATCGCAGCGACCGCCTCGTCGTTCCGTTCGCCGACGAAGCGGCGGAGCGAATCAGCGATCCGCGTCAGGCCGATACGCTCGCCATCGAGCGCTCGGAGCGCGCGGTGCTCGAGCGGGTCGTAGCGGCGCTGCCGGCGGAATTTCGCGACGTGATCGTGCTCCGTGAGGTACAAGGATTGTCATATAAGGAAATCAGCGAGGTCGTCGGGGTGCCGATGGGAACGGTGATGTCGCGGCTGGCGCGGGCGCGAAAGCGCCTCGCCTCCGCACTCGGGCTCGACGTGCAGGAGGCGAGCTGACATGCGCTGCGCCGACTGCCGCGACGCGATCCACGCGTTCATCGACGACGAGCTGATGTCCGACGAAGAGCGCGACGTGCGCGAGCATCTGGCCGCGTGCGCCGATTGCCGGCGCGAGCACGACGTGCTCGCCG
>Ga0157370_10001120_pt1 | contig 33464 bp, 33 predicted proteins | sample C35metaG_FD_113463 | JGI IMG/M metagenome (GOLD analysis project Ga0157370, IMG submission 113463) | Corn rhizosphere microbial communities from Kellogg Biological Station, Michigan, USA - C3-5 metaG | ecosystem: Host-associated > Plants > Roots > Rhizosphere > Soil | place: USA: Michigan... | reverse complement strand
CTCGTCGCGGTGGGCGGGGGCGGCCTCCTCGGCGGCATCGCGGCATGGTATGCCGGGCGCGTTCCGGTGATCGGCGTGGAGCCGGAATCGGCGCCCACGCTCACGCGCGCGCTCGAGGCGGGCGAGCCCGTCGATGCGCCCGCGGGCGGCATCGCTGCCGATTCGCTCGCGCCGCGCCGCGTGGGCGAGCTCATGTTCCCGATCGCGCAGCGTCACGCGCCGCGTACGGTGCTCGTCACCGATGATGCGATTCGCGCCGCGCAGGCGGCGCTGTGGAAGTCGCTGCGCATCGTCGCCGAGCCCGGCGGAGCGGCCGCGTTCGCAGCGCTCCTTTCCGGCCGCTATCCGGCGCGCAAGGGACAGGCGATCGGCGTGGTCGTCTGCGGCGCGAACACCACGGCGGTGAAGTTCGAATAGAAAGCGGCGCGTCGCCGGCTTCTCAAGCGCGCTTCGTGCGGCCGTTGTTCCCGTTGGGGTGGCGTCCCCGAGGCCGCCGGCGCTTCTGCGCGAGATCCGGCACGTCCGTGTCGGTATCCCCGCGCTTCAACGCGAGGCGCGCGCGCTCGGCGAGCTGCAGGTAGCTCTCGCGCATCTTCACGAGATCGCCCTCATCCAGCTCTTCCAGGTCGAGCATCGCGTTGTGCGCGCCCTTGAGCGCGCGAATGACCTCGTCCAGCTTGATCTGGATCGCCGCCGCATCGCGGTTCTGCGTGGCCTGGATCAGGAACACCATGAGGAAGGTGAGGATCGTCGTGCCCGTGTTGATCGTGAGCTGCCACGAATCGCTGAAATGGAAGTAGGGTCCGGCGGCGGCCCACATCACCACCAGGGCGCACATCACGATGAAGGTGGAGGCGCGCCCGGCGAGCCGCGACGTGACGTTCGCGATGCGCGTGAAGAGCGAAGCCTTGTGCGCGGTGTTGTCGTGGTTGCTCATATCTGCGCAGACCGGCCGGGCGCCGGCGCGTTCCCGCCCGTAGCTCGCGCCGACGGCCGGTGCTCTCCCTGTCCGACAGCGTCCTTCGCTATCGCGCCAGCAGCGTCACGCCGTCGGCGAGATAGAGCGCGCCCAGCGAGAGCACGGTCCAGCGCGTCCAGCGCCGGAACGACACGTCGTTCATGCGCTCGAGCACGCGGCGCGAGAGCGAGGTTCCGACGATGGCGAGGACCACCATCATCGCGGCGACCAGCGGGTGTACCTGCCCGCCGGTGAGCGAGAGCACCGTGCCGAAGTAGAAGATCTTGAGCACGTGCGTGAAGCTCTGGGTCATCGCCTTGGTCGCCACCACCGCGTGGCGGCGCATCTTCGAGCGCACGAAGAAGATGTCGAGGATCGGTCCGGATACGCCCGACATGAGCGAGATCGCGGCGCACGCGACGCCGCACGCGAACGGATGCCCGCGCCGCTCCACGTTGAGGTGCAGGCCTTCCGGGAGCCAGAGGGTGAAGAACGGGGTGATCCCCATCGCGACGAGCGCCACCGGCTTGCTCACGACGAGCCGCACGACGACGAAGAAGGCGAGCGAAACGAAGGCGCCATAGGCGTAGCCGCGGAAGACGCGCCAGTCGACCTCCGTGCGCCAGAGGAGGGCGCGCCATGCGTTCGACGCGAGCTGGGTGAGGCCGTGCAGCATCATCGCCGCGGGCAGCGGCAGGAGCGCGAGCAGCACGCCCATGAGGATCATCCCGCCCGCCATCCCGAGGATTCCCGAGATGAAGGACGTTACGAGCGAGGAGACGGCGAGGATCGCGAGGAGCAGTGCGTAGGGCATCGCGTCGCGGATTCTAGCGCGTCAGGCGCAGCGGATCGCCCCTTCCTTCGCGAGCGCGTCGATGCGCGCGTCGTCGTAGCCCAGCCCCTTCAGCACCTCGCGCGTGTGCTCGCCCAGGAGCGGCGCGGGCCGCTTGCATTGCGCGCGCGTCTCGGAAAACTTCACCGGGTGCCCGATCGCCTTGACGCGGCCGGCCTTCGGGTGGTCGACCTCGATCACCATCTCGCGCGCCTTCACCTGGGGATCGGAGACCATGTCGGAGGTCTTGTTCACGGGACCGACCGGAACCCCTTCGGCCTCGAAGACCGAGATCCAGTGCGCGGAGGGCTTCTTCTTCAGGGCGTCGCCCAGGATCGGCACGAGCGCCTTCAGGTTCTTCATGCGATCGGTATTGGTGGCGAAGCGCGGATCGGCGCCGAGCTGCGGCATGCCGATCGCCTTCACGATGCGCTCCCAGTTGGACTGGTTCGCGCCGCCGAGATTGATCCATCCGTCGGAAGTCGGGAACGCCTGGTAGGGAGCGGTGAGGATGTGGGCCGAGCCCGAAGGCCCCGGGTTCATCCCGGTCGCGAAATAGATCGCCGCCTGCCAGTACATCTGCTGGATGCCGGCTTCCATGAGCGAGGTCTCGACGAGCTGTCCGCGTCCCGTGGTCGCGCGCGCGAGCAGCGCCGAGACGATGCCCAGCGCGGCGAAGATGCCGGCGTTGATGTCGGCGATCGGCGTGCCGGATTTCACCGGCGCTCCGCCCGGCTCGCCGGTCACGCTCATGAGACCCGCGAAGCCCTGCGCGATCAGGTCGAAGCCGCCCTTGTCCGCGTAAGGGCCGGTGCGCCCGTATCCGGAGATGGCGCAGTAGACGAGGCGCGGGTTGAGCTTCTGCAGCACGTCGTAGCCCAGCCCCAGCTTCTCGAGCGTTCCCTTGCGGTAGTTCTCGGTCACCACGTCCGCATCGGCGAGCAGCTTCTTCACCACCTCGAGCCCGCCGGGGGTCTTGAGGTTCACCGCGATGCCGCGCTTGTTGCGGTTGAGGATCATGAACGCCGCGGACTCGCCGTTCACCTGCGGCTCCGAGTAGCTCCTCGTGTCGTCGCCGCCGGGGAGCTTCTCGACCTTGATCACGTCCGCGCCCATGTCGGCGAGGAGCATTCCGCAGGTCGGGCCCGCCATGATCTGGGCGAGCTCGACCACCTTGATTCCATTCAAAGGTCCCATTTCATTCCTTCATTTGCAGGGCTGTCAGAGCCGGAAACACAGAGAGCACAGAGGGCCACAGAGGCCACAGAGAAAAGAAATCGATGTCGGCATCGTGCGCATGCGAGCGTTAGAGAGGAGAGTGAAAGCCGATCCGCACATGGAACACATCTCTGCGAAATATGCCCACTCCATCCTGTCACGCCGGATCATTTCCTGCGCGATGCGGGTTCACCGCAATCTCGGCCCAGGCCTGCTCGAGAGCGCGTATCGCTCTTGCCTTGCTCGGCAGCTGGCGCTCGATGGCCTCGCGTTCGAACAGGAAGTCCCCATCCCGATACGCTACGAAGGGCTGGAAATGCAGTGTGCGTACCGGGCTGACATCATCGTGGATCGATCTGTGTTGCTCGAACTTAAGGCGGTGGAAACGCTGCTGCCGATCCACCAGGCCCAGGTTCTTGCATACCTTCGGCTCTCTGGCTTGCACCTCGGGCTGCTGCTCAATTTCAATGCTGTGACCCTCAAAGACGGGATTCGTCGGTTCGTTCGGTGACCCATCCCGTCGTTTGGCACCCTTCGATTTTCCTCTGTGCTCTCCGTGGTCCTCTGTGTCCTCTGTGTTTCCGGCTGTAGTAACGCTAGTGGTAGAAAAGATGCACGAGCCCGAGGCCGAAGCCTTCCCAGTACGTGCACAGCATCAGGATGATGAAGAGCACGAGGATGAACCGCAGGTTCACCCGCGTGACCTCCCACACCGAGGCTTTCGCCAGCGAGCAGGCGACCATCAGCACCGAGGCGACGGGCGGCGTCTGCTGGCCGATGCCGAGGTTCACGGTGACGATGAGCCCGAAATGGATCGGGTCGATGCCGACCGCCTGCACCAGCGGCATCACGACGGGCACCACGAGGATGATCGCCGCGGCCGAGTGCAGGAACATGCCGAGGATCAGGAAAAGCACGTTGAGGAGCGCCAGCACCAGCCACTTGTTCTGGGTGATGGCCGCGACGGCGTGCGCGAGGTGCTGCGGAGCCTGGATTTCCGAAAGGTACATGCCGAGGAGCGCCGAGGCGGCGACCAGCAGCATCACCACGGCGGTCTGCACCGCCCCCTCGATCAAGGCATGCTTCAACTGCTTCAGGTCCAGCTCGCGGTAGACCACGAGCCCGATGAAGAGCGCCGCGACTACCGCCATTGCCGCGCCCTCGGTGGCGGTCACGATGCCGCCGAAGATCGCGCCGAGGATGATGACCGGCAGCGTGAACGCCCAGAACGCCTCGCGGAAGGTCTTCCTCACGCGCGCCCACTGGAACTTCTCCTCGATCGGCAGGTTGTAGCGGCGCGCGAACCAGTAGGCCATGCCCATGAGCCCGAGCCCGCCCACCGCGCCCGGCACGATGCCCGCGACGAAGAGCTGCACCACGGAAGTGCCCGCCATCACCGCGTAGAGGATCATCGGGATGGAGGGCGGGATGATCACCGCGAGCGTCGCGGACGAGGAAAGGATCGCCGCGGCGAGCGGCGCGGGATAGCCCTTGCTCTTCATCGCCGGGATGAGGATCGAGCCCAGCGCCGAGATGTCCGCGACCGCCGATCCGGAGATCTCCGCGAAGAAGAGCGACGCGCCGATCGCCACCATCGCGAGGCCGCCGCGGATGAAGCCCAGCACCGCGCTCGCGAACGCGATGAGCCGCTGCGAGATTCCCGACGCGTTCATGATCGCGCCGGCGAGGATGAAGAGCGGGATCGCGATCAGCGGGAAATTGAGCGCCCCGTTGTAGAGCGCGATCGGCACGTTGGGCAGCGAATCGGTGCCGTGCGACCAGAGCATCGCGCCGACGGCGACGATGCCGAGCGATACCGCGATCGGCACGTCGATCAGCACGAACAGCAGCACGATGCCGAAGATCACGAGGATGCTCATTGCGAGGCCGCCCCCGTGATCGCAGGCGGGTTGAGCGTTTTCCTGAGCACGCCGGGGATCGTCAGCAGCTCCGCGGCGACGATCAGCACCGCGCTGATCGGCACCACGGATTGCACCCATGCGACCGGAACGTCGGGAAGGCTCACGAGGCTGTCGCCTTCGAGCACGCCGAGGACCTTGTAGCCGGTCCACCCCATCAACACGAAGAACCCGATGGTGAAGACCTCGGCCACCACACGGAAGGCGAGCCTCGCGCGCGGCGGCAGGAGGGCCATCACCTCGGGGCAGCCGATGTGCGCCCGCTTCACCGAGGCGAGCGCCGACCCGTAGAACGTGAGCCATGCGAGCAGGATCGACGCGACCTCGTCGTACCACACGAGGGACTCCCCGAACGTGCGGTAGACCACGCCCAGGGTGACCTCGAGGAACAGCACCACCATGAGGATGATGCACAACCACTCCAGGACCTTTTCATAGGTCCCGCGCAAGCGTTCGAGCGTCATCTACTTTCCGAGCTGGATGCAGCGGTCGATCACTTCCTTGGCACCCGGCACGGCCTTGGAGAACTCCTCGTACACCGGCTTCGAGGCCTTGATGAACGCGTCCTTGTCGACGTCGTTCACCTGGATGCCGGCCTTCTTCATCTTGGCGAGCAGGTCCTCGTCCATCTTCGCGCCCGTCTCGTAGACGAACGCCTGCGTCTCCTTGGCCGCGTCCTCGAGGGCCTTCTGCACGTCCTTCGGCAGCTTCTTGAAGTGCGAGCTGCTCACCACGAGGTAGGCCGGCGTGTAGACGTGGCCGGTCATCGAGAGGTATTTCTGCACCTCGTAGAACTTGGCGCTGTAGATCTGCGCGAGCGGGTTCTCCTGGCCGTCCATCACGCCCGTCTGCAGCGCCGTGAACACCTCCGAGAACTTCATCGGCGAGGGGTTCGCGCCGTAGGCCTGGAACATCTTCACGCGCCACTTGCCCTCGGGCACGCGCAGCTTGATCCCCTGCAGGTCCTCGGGCTTCACGATCGGGTGCTTGTTGTTGGTGATCTGGCGGAAGCCGTTCTCCCACACGGCGAGCACCTTGTAGCCCTTCTTCTCGGCGGCGGGCTCGATCTTCGACCAGAAGACCGCCTTCTCGATCTTCTTCATGTGGTCGCGGCTCTTCACGAGGTACGGCATCTCGAAGACGCCGAACATGTCCGCGATCGAGGACATGACGGTGGAGGGCTCGACCATGTCGAGGGTGCCGAGCTTCAACTTCTGCATCATCTCCTTGTCGCCGCCCAGCTGGCTCGAGCCGTACACGACGACCTTGTACTTGCCCTTGAGCTTGGCGTTGGCGAGCTCGGCGAAATGGTCGGCGGCGGCGCCGATGAGCGAGCCGGGTTCGCCGACGTGGCCGAGCTTGAGCTCGGTCTGCGCGGCGGCGAGGCCGGACGATCCGGCGAGCGCGATGGCGGAAGCGACTGCGAACGCCTTCCACAGCGTGCGATGCGACATGGTGTGTCTCCTCAGGAATTTTTTTAGGGCCGGCCCTGTTTACGAAAAGGACCTGCGGAGGCGTAGTGTAGAACGACTGTCGGCGCAGCGTCGATTGATTGCCGTCAGTTGCCCTTGCGTGGCAATATCGGATCAGGCTCCGAGGCTTTTCGCCACGTCCGCGAGCGCGGCATCGACCGAAGCCGCGGCCACTCCCGGCCCATCCACCGGCACGGCGCTTCCCGCGCGCCGTCGCTCCGCGAGCTCGGCGAGACCGATCGCGAACGAACGGTTGCGATCCAGGTCCTTGAAGACGCACACGCCCTGCACGGCGCTCATCCACGTGAGCCGATAGCGGCGCATCGCGCCGTCCGGCTCGCGGAACTCGAACCAGCTGCCGCGCGCGAATCCCATGTCGGCGGAGCTCGAGCTGCGCAGCGTCGCGGTGTAGTCGTCGACCGGCGCGTCCCCCGCATTCGCGCCGGCCGGCGAGTGCGCGGCGGAGGCCGGCGCGCGCACGACCTGGTCGAGCATCGTGCGCAGCCGCTCGATGCGCTCGGCGCCCACGGGCGGCTCGATGCCCGCGCGCAGGAACGCGAGCTTCATGCGGTAGATGAGGGTCGGCAGCATCGCCGCGAGCCGCGCGCGCTCCTCGCCGGCGGCGTGCGGCACGAGCACCCACAGCAGGTCGTCCAGCAGCTGGATGTCCTGCGTCCATTCCTCGGACGCATCGCCCGTCTCGGCGTAGTCGTGGACCATGACGTCGCGCCAGCAGTCGTAGAGGAAGGCCGCCGCCTCGCGCGATGCGCGCGCCGCGTCGACGCGGTGCGAGATCGCGAGGCTCGCTTCGCGCTTGGCGGCGAAGGCCTTCTCGTGGCCGCGCAGCGCCTGCACCTGCGGGTCGGCCGCGAGCGACGCTTCGTGGTGGCGCTCGGCGGCGCCCGCCAGGCGCTCGACTTCGCGCACGTAGAGCTGCGGATCGTCGTCGGCGCCGTCGACGATGTTCTGCACCGAGGCCGCGATCCACTCCTCCGGCGCGCAGTCGTCGACCGGCACCGCGGGATCGCAGGCGCCCAGCTCCGCGATGGTGTCGATGAGGTGGCGGATCGGGTGGCCCGGGTCGTTGAAGAACGCGTGGTCCTTGAGGATCGCCTTCAACACCGGGAGCTGCAGCCGCCCGACCTGTGCCTTCGCCGCATCGGACAGGCGCGGATCGGCGAAAAGCCGGTCGAAGAGCGCCGCCACGACATCGGCGACGATCGCATCGGGTGGAGTGAGCGTGCCGGCCATGGCACGCTTGGCGCGCTGGATCTCGGCCGACGGCGGGAAGACGCCCGAGCGCTCCAGGTCCTCGGCCGACATCGCGGGCAGGCGCGCTTCGAGCGTTCGCAGTGCCGCGAGAAGCTCCGGCCGCACCTGGACGGTCACCATGCCGTCGCTGCCGGCGGCCGCCGCAGGCGCCGGCATGCGCGCGCCCGCGGCGGCACCGGCGAGCAGGCGCTCGAGCGGCGAGGACCGCGGCGCCATGCCGCCCGCGCTGCCCGCGCCCGCGATCGTCGCGCCGGGCGGGAAGGCGGCCTGCGACGCGCGCGATGCAGCGTGCGAAGTGACGCCGTAGGTTCGCTTGAAGTCGGGGAGCACGCCGCGGGCGACGAGCAGCCGGTTGGCGCCCTGGTAGACGCCGCCGACGACCTCGAGCATCGCGGGCCCGAACGCGGCGAAGACGGCGAGGCGCGCCGACGCGTCGGGCTCGAGCGCGGCGAGCGCGTCGTACAAGCCGCGCACGAGGATGCGCGGAAAGGCGGGATTGCGCTCGTCGGAAAGGTTCTCGACGTACATCACCGCGGCGAGCCGCTGCGTGAGCGTGAAGAGCTCCTCGCCCAGCTGGTCGCGCAGCCGCTTGGCGGCGTTGCCGATCGCGATCTCCTCGCGCACCTCGTCGTCGGCGACCAGCGAGAGCGTATCGAGCGAGAAGCGCGCGGTCTTGCCGAACGCATCGTCGCCCGGCGCGAGCTTGGCGTCGAAGCGCTTCGCCACCTCGCGCGCGATGCTTTCGCGAAGGGCGGCGCCGGCCCCCTTCAGCAGGGCGATCCCGGCGCGCAGCGGCTTCCATTGCTCCCGATCCTGGGCCGCGGATTCCTGCTGCTCGAGCAGCTCGACCGCCTGCGGTGCGCGTTCGGCCATCGCGTCGGCGAAACGGCGCGCGAGCGTGTCGCGCACCTCCGCGAGGATCTCCGGGGCGGGTCCGCGGGACATCGAATCGGTCATGACGGCTCCATGGGGGGGCGCTCGCAGTTTAGGGCAATATATCGCCTGCGTCCTCGCATCGACCCGTCCGTGTCCAGCGCTTCCGCCGCTTCGCCCGCCACCGCCTTCCGCCGCGACGCCACCGTCATCTCGCTGGTGGGATTCGCCCACGGCACGTCGCACTTCTTCCACTTCGTGATGCCGCCGCTCTTCCCGTGGCTCATGCGCGACTTCGGCCTCTCGTTCACCGAGGTGGGATCGACGATGACCGTCTTCTTCGTCGTGTCGGGCGTGGGCCAGGCGCTCGCCGGCTTCGTCGTGGATCGGTTCGGTGCGCTGCGCGTGCTCTGCGGCGGGGTGGCGATGCTGTGCGCCGGAGGGTTCGCGCTCGCCCTCGCGGGAAGCTTCCCGATGGTGCTCGGCGCGGCGGCGATCGCGGGACTCGGCAACTGCGTGTTCCATCCGGCCGACTACACCATCCTCAACCGCCGCATCTCGCCGCCCCGGCTGGGGCACGCGTTCTCGGTGCATGGGCTCAGCGGAAGCCTGGGGTGGGCGGCGGCGCCGGTATACGTGGTGGCCCTGGCGCAGGGCTTCGGCTGGCGTGCGGGTGCGGCCGGCGCCTCGCTGGTGGGCCTCCTCGCGCTCGGCTTCCTGTACGCGAACCGGGCGCTCCTCGACGACACCGAGCTCCACGCGCCCGAGCCCGCGCGGCGCGGCGGCGGCTCCTTCGGCTTCCTCGGGGTGGGCGTGGTCTGGATGTGCTTCGCCTTCTTCCTCGTCTCGGTGATGGCCTTCGGCGGTTTGCAGAACTTCGCGCCGCCGGTGCTCGCACGCGCCTACGGCGTCTCGTTCACCGTCGCGACCTCCGGCCTCACCGCGTACCTCCTCGGCAGCGCCGCCGGCGTGGGCGCGGGCGGTTTCTTCGCCTCGAAGGGCCAGCACCAGGAACGGCTCATCGCGATCGCCCTCTTTGCCGCCGCGCTTTGCTCGATCGCCCTCGCCTCGGGGGAGGCGCCGCGCTGGAGCCTCATCGCCTTGATGGGCATGATGGGCTTCGGCGTCGGCTTCTCGGGTCCCTCGCGCGACATCCTCGTGCGGCGCGCCGCCACCGGCTCCTTCGGCTCGGCGGCCTATGGGCGCGTCTACGGCTTCGTGTATTCAGGCGTCGACACGGGGCTTGCCATCGCGCCGCTCGCCTTCGGCATATTCATGGACGCCGGCCATTACGCGTCGGTGCTCTGGGGCGTGGCGGCGCTGCAATCGCTCGCGATCGTGGCCGCGCTCGGCGTCGGCTTGCGCGCACGCAAATCGAACTTTCCCTCGAGGAACGGCCGCTCGGCGTAGCGCCACGAGAGCGCCGCGATCGCGAAGGCCGCGCCGAGGTAGGCCGGAAACGCGAGCCAGCCCCCGATGGCGCGCGCGTACTCGTTCCAGAGAAGCAGCAGCGGCAGGTGATAGAGATACATCGAGTAGCTCCATCGCCCCGTGGCGGCGAGGGGACCCTGGCCGAGGATTCGCCGCAGGACTCCGTCGTTGCTTGCGACGGCGGCCCACAGCAGCAGCGCGAGCGCGAGCATCGGCAGCATGCGTGCGTGCTCGCGCGCGGTCACCGCAATCCCCACGGTAATCGCAGCCACGAGAAGACCGAGGGCAAGGATCGCGAGCAGGTGCGTCGAGCGCGAATCGCGCGGCGGCTCGCGCCGGCGAACCCACGCGCCCGCCAGCGCGATGCCGAGCGCGAGATGGCCGGCGAAGGCCGGAAGCTGGATCGCGAGCACGTCGCGCACGGTGCGTTCGGTCCATCCCCAATGCGCGCCCCAGGCGACCTCGGCCTGCACCCACGGCTCGAAACCGTGCGCGGCGGCCCGTTGCCAGGCGAGCGCGAGCGCGAGCGACGCCGCGAGCGATCGGCGCGGGGCGCGCACGAAGAGCGGCATCACGAGCGGCAGCAGCAGGTAGAACTGCGCCTCGATCGCGAGCGTCCAGAGCGCGCCGTTCGCGCCGAGCGAGCCGCTGGTGAGCGGCGACGTGTTCTGCAGGAAGAGCGCGTGGGCCGCCGCGTTCCACAGGTCCACGTAGACGTCGCTGCGCCAGTACTTGCGCCCGTGCAGCAGCGGCAGCACGAGCGCGAAGAGGAATACGAGCTGCAGGTAGTACGCGGGCACGATGCGACGCACGCGCCGGGCGTAGAAGCCGCGCGCGGGCGGCGCGGCGATGCCCGCGCGTGCATGGACGAACCACGGCGCCGCGAGCAGGAAGCCCGAGATGAGGAAGAAGAGGTCCACGCCGAGGTAGCCGTTGCGCGCGAGCGCCTCGAGCACCGGCGCGTGCCCGAGCGCCTCGATCCACGGATCGTGGATCCCGGCGACCGATCGCACGACGACGTAGTGGAAGGCCACCACCCAGAGCACGGCGATGCCGCGCAGGCCATCGATCGATGCGATCGTGCCGATCTCCGCGCGGACGCCGTTGCGCATCAGAAGGGCACCCGCCCGGCGTAGCCGGTGAGCTCGAGATAACCGCGCCCGCCCGGCACTCCCGCGCCGGCGATCCGCACCGCGCCTTCCCAGTAGAGCGTGCCGGTGCTCGCGCGCGCGTCGAGCTCCTGGTCGTCCATCAGCGGGTCGATGCTCCAGCGCCGCTCCCCCACCCGCACCGTCTTCGCCACCGGATACTCGATGCCCGTGCGCGGCGATTTCCAGCGGCGCCGCGGCGTGAAGCGCACCGCGTCGCCCTGGTAGGCGATCGGCGCGCCATCCTTCGCGCGCCAGGTCGCGTGCGCCCACACGACCGAGCCGTCCTTGCCGCGCATGCGAAACGCCATGAGCGCCGAGCCGTCGTCGAGGTTCGCGCCGAGCCAGTCCCATCCGGCGGCCTGCGGCGCGAGGGATTCGCTCGACCACTCGTGGTCCAGCCACGCGATGCCGGTCACCGGGCGCACGCCCGAAGAGGTGCGTACGCTCCCGGCCACTCGAAGCTGCGGCTCGCTGTAGTAGTAGCTCGCCTGCGAGGCGAGCGGTCCCTTGCGGCTGAAGCCGCGGTCGCCCTCGAGCAGCACGGGCTGCGTGGGACGCGCTTCCAGGTCGAGCGTGAAGTCGTCGCCCTCGACGTGCGTGCGATATGCGTTCGATTCACGGGTGAGCGACCAGTCGTCGATGCGCACGTCGGTATCGTCCACGCGCGCGAACACGAGATCGTCGTAGGCGCGCGCGGAGCGCTGGTCGTGCAGCAGGCGACCGCGGGCGGGATCGGCGAGCGCCGCGTGCGCGAAGAGGAGCTGCGTCGGGCTGAAGCGGCTGGGATTTCCCTCGGCCTCGGGATTGCGCACGCGGAAGAACGTCACCTGGAAGCCGAGCGGCCCCCCGGCGCTGTCGAGGTTGCCCGTGAGATACCACCACTCGATGCGATGCCCCGGATGGGAGCCCAGGTCGCGCGGAAACTCGAGCGCCTTGCCGGGCAGCACCGGGTCGAACGTCGCGGCTCGCGCGACGATGGCGGCGAGGCCGAGAAGAAGGGCGGCGGCGCTACGCATCGTCCTTCACCGCGGCGACCGCCTCGCCCCGCACCGCCACCGCGCCGCTCGCCCGCGCGCCGGCCGCGCACAACAGCACGATCGCGGCGAGGAGGGCGGCGAGCGCGGCCCACGGCCAATGCAGCTCGACGCTCCAGTGGAACGACTGGCGATTGACGACGCGCACGAGGACGAAGCTGATGAGCACGCCGGAGGCGAGCCCGATCGCCGCGCCGAGCGCGCCGGCGGTGGCGCCTTCGAAGGCGAGCAGGCGCAGGATCTCGCGCCGCGTAAGGCCGAGGAAGCGCAGCACGCCGAACTCGCGCCGCCGCGACCAGGCGAGCGCGGCGAAGCTCGACGTGACGCCGGCGAGCCCGATCGCGACGGCGATCGCCTCGAGCGCATAGGTGACGGCGAAGGTGCGGTCGAACGCTTCCAGCGAGCGGCGGCGCAGGTTGCGCGCATCCTCGAATGAGAGGCCGCGCGCCGCGGGAAGCGCCGCGCGGATCGCCGCTTCCGCTTGCTCCGCGCCGACGCCGGGCGCGAGGTGCAGCGCGAGGTCGTTCGCCGTGGTGTCGCCCGTGATACGCCGGTAGTCGTCGAGCCGGATCACCACCGCGCCCCAGGTGCGGGCGTAGTCGCGGATCACCGCCGCGACGCGCAACGGCGTCGCGTGCCCGGAGATCGCGAGCACGATGCGATCGCCGGGCTTCCAGCCCTCCAGGTCGCGCGCGGCCTCGGAGATCCACACCGGCGGCTGCGCGCCCGGCGGGGGCATCGCGCGCGGCTCGGCCTGGTACCCGGCGAGGATGCGTTCGTCGACCGGCCGCGCGATGAGGGTGAGCGGCTCGCGTGCCGGATCGAGCACCAGGCGGTCATAGCGCAGCGGCTCGGCGCTTTTCACCTCCGCGAGCCGCTCGATGCGGCGCTGCTCGTCGAGGGTGAGGTAGCCGGTGTCGCCACCCGCGGCGGTGCGCACGTAGAGGTCCGCGCCGACGATGCCGCCGAGCCAGTCCTCGAGCGAGACGCGGAACGAGAAGACGAGGATCGCCATCGCGACGCAAAGCGAAGCGCTCACGACGATTCCCGCGACGCTCGCCGCGAGGTGGCCGGGGAGGTCGCGCACCTGGGCGAGCGCGAGCGCGGCGAGCGGCGATTCCCGCGGGACGGCGCGGCGCAGCACGGCGCGGCACACGGGCGCCACCGCGAGCACCGCCGCCGCGAGCCACGCCGCGATCGCCGCATATCCGCCGAGCGGCAGCCCCGCGACGGGCGGCGCGAGGAGCAGCGGCACGCCGAGCACCGCGAAGCCGAGCGCGCGGCGGATCGAACCGGGCGCGACCGAGATGTCGATCGAGCGATCGCGCAACGCGTCGGCCACGGGAATGCGGCCCACGGCCCTGGCGACGCGCAGCGCCGCCGTCACGCAGAGCGCGACCGCGAGGAACGCGATGGCGGCGAGTGCGCGGGCGTCGGGCGTGAACGGCACGCCCTCGCCGCTGAAGAAGCCGGCGCCGAGGTCGGCGCCGACGCGTGCAAGGAGGAATCGGCTCGCCGCGATGCCGATGGCGGTGCCGAGCGCCGCACCCGCCGCGCCGAGGATCGCACCTTCGATCGCCAGCTCCCATGCGAGACCGCGCCGCGTCACCCCGAGCGCGCGCAGCAGCGCGAATTCCTGGCGCCGGCGCGCCGCCTGCAGGGCGAGCGTCGAGAACACGAGGAAGGCGCCGGTGGCGAGCGCCACGAGGGCGAGCGCATCGAGGTTCACCCGATAGGCGCGCGAGATCGCCGCGGCGCGCTGGGAGGTGGAGGCAGGCTCCGCGACGACGACGCCGGCGGGCAGGATCGACCGCAGCTCGGCGCGCACGCCGGCCGCGCTCGCATCCGCCCGCAAGCGCAGGTCGATGCGCGAGAGCCGGCCCATGCGCGCGAATGCCTGCTGCGCCGCGGCGATGTCGATCACGGCGAGGTCGCCCGCGGAGCGCAAGCCTTCGAGGACACCGGCCACGCGGAAGTCGTGTTCGCGGCTTCCCGCGACCAGGCGCAGGGTCGCGCCAAGGGCGAGGCCGAGGCGCGCGGCCGCGGCGGGCGAAAGCCAGGCGCTGCGCTCGTCGAGGAGCGCGGCGGCCTCGGGAAGCGCGGCGGCGCCGGCGCTCGCGACGAACGCGGGTTGGAGGCGCATCTCGCGCAATGGATCGACGCCCAGCACGCGCACCGACTCGCCGTCGCTTGCCGCGATCGCCGCCCGCGCCTCGACGACGGGGCTCGCGATGCGCACTCCGGGGACCTTCGCGACGCGAGCGAAGACGCGCTCGTCGAATCCGTCGAGCGGGCCGCGCACTTCGAGATCGGCGGCGCCGGCGAGGGCGCGCGTGGAGCGGTCGACCTCGGCGAGCGCGGAGGTGTGCACCGTATGCACGGCGCCCGCGAGCGCGACGCCGAGGGCGATGGAGAGGATCGTCAACGCGAGGCGCACGCGGTTCGCGGCGAGCGTGCCGCGCAGGAGCATCGCCATCGTGGGCGCGTTCACGCGCCCTCCAGGCGCCCGTGCGAGAGCCGCAGCACGCGGTCGGCGCGCGCCGCGGCGACCGCCGAGTGCGTCACCATCAAGGCCGCCGCGCCGGAGCGTTTCACCGCGTCGCCGAGGCACGCGAGGACCGCTTCGGCATTCGCCTCGTCGAGGTTTCCGGTCGGCTCGTCCGCGAGCACCAGCGCCGGACGGTGCACGAGCGCGCGCGCGATCGCGGCGCGCTGCATCTCGCCTCCGGAGAGCGAGCCGGGCCGGCGCGATTCGAGGCCCGCGAGGCCCACGGCGCTCAAAGCCTCGGCGACGCGGGCATCGCGCTCCCGCGCCGGGACGCCGAGGAGCGCGAGCGGAAGCGCCACGTTGCCGCCGACGCTGAGATAGGGCAGCAGGTGGAACGCCTGGAAGACGAAGCCCACCGCGCGCCGCCGCCAGAGTGCCAGCGATTCGTCGTCGCCGTAGTCGAGCGGCTTCGAGTCGACCAGCACCTCGCCCGCGTCCGGACGGTCGAGGCCCGCGACGACGTTGAGCAGCGTCGACTTGCCGGAGCCCGACTCGCCCACGATCGCGCACCATTCGCCGCGCGCGACGGCGAGGCTCACCCCGGCGAGGAGCGGCGCACCGGCGCCGAAGCGCTTGTCGAGCGCGCGCACCTCGAGCATGCGCGGGCGCGGCTCTAGAACCAGGCGACGATGCCGAGGACGGCGCCGGCAAGCGCGCTCACGGCGGCGCCGCCCAACAGCCAGCGCTTCTGCGTGAGCACGGTGATGGAGGCGAGGGCGATCGCGATCTGCAGCAGCGTCATCGAGATCGAGAGGTAGTGGTGCGGATGCAGCGCTCGCTCGCTCTTCTCGTTGAACTGCTTCGCCTGCGCCTCGAGCGCGCGCGCGTCCTTCTCGATGCCCTTCTTCTCGTCGGCGTAGCGTTGCGCATCCTTGCGGTAGGCGTCGGCCTTCGCGGGATCGGCGCTGATCGAGGCGGCCAGCTCGGCGAGGTTCTGCTTCATGCTCTTCGCCTGGTAGTAGTTCCACTGGTCGGAGGCTTCCGCGCGCTTGAGCACCGCCTCGTTCTTGTAGAGCATCGCCTTGTTCTGCGTGTCGCCGCCGAAGAAGCTCACGACGGCGCCCACCGTGGCGAGGATCGCCGTGAAGATGGCGATCTGCTGCCCCAGCCCGCCCTTGTGCGCTTCGTGCTCCACGGCATGATCGTGCGCGCCGTGCACGTGGATTCCGTGACCGGACATCAACCTTGCTCCCCTCGGTCGCGGCCTACTGGCCGCTGATGTAATGCTCCAGCTGCTCGATGGTGAAGTCCTGGTCCGCGATGATGTCGCTCACGATGTCGCGGATGGACACCATCCCGATCACGCGGCCGTCGTCCACGACCGGCAGGTGGCGGATCTGCTTCTCGACCATGAGCGCCATGCACTCGCGCTCCTTGGTGCGCGGGCTCACGCACACCACGTTCGCGGTCATGATCTCCTCGACCCGAGTGGTGTTCGACGAGCGCCCCTGCAGGATCACCTTGCGCGTGTAGTCGCGCTCGGAAATGATGCCGGCGAGGCGGTTGCCGGTCATCACGATGGCGGCGCCCACGTCCTCGACCGCGAGCACCTTGATCGCATCGAGCACGGTCATCTCGGGCGTCACGGAAACGACGCGGGCGGGCTTGGCCTTCAGCAGCTCGGCTACGGTCTTCATGGCGAGCCTCCTTCACGGGGTCACATGTTGGGGTAGTTGGGGCCTCCACCGCCTTCGGGCACCACCCATTCGATGTTCTGCCTCGGGTCCTTGATGTCGCACGTCTTGCAGTGGACGCAATTCGCGGCGTTGATCTGCAACCGGGTGGCGCCGCCTTCGTTCACGAATTCATACACCCCTGCGGGACAGTAACGCGACTCGGGGCCGGCGTAAACGGGAAGGTTCACCGTGGTCGGAATGGCCGGGTCCTTCAGGCGCAGGTGCACCGGCTGGTCCTCTTCGTGGCTGGTGTTCGAGACGAACACCGACGAGAGCCGGTCGAAGGTGAGCACCCCGTCGGGCTTTGGATACTCGATGGGCCGCGCGTTTTCCTTCGGCGTCAAAGTTTCGTGGTCGGCGTGGGCGTGGCGCAGAGTCCACGGCGCACGGCCGCGCAGGAGCACCTGGTCGATGCCGACCATCAGCGATCCGGTGTAAAGCCCCTTCGACATCCACGGCTTGAAATTGCGCGCCCGGTGCAGCTCCGCGTGCAGCCAGCTCGCCTCGAAGTCCTTCGGATAGCGCTCGAGCTCGTCGTGCGCGCGCCCCGCTGCGAGCGCCTCGAACGCCGCGGCGGCCGCGAGCATCCCCGACTTGATCGCCGCGTGGGTCCCCTTGATGCGCGAGGCGTTGAGGAAGCCCGCGTCGTCTCCCAACAGCGCGCCGCCGGGGAACACGAGCTTCGGCAGCGATTGCAGGCCGCCCGCCGCGATCGCGCGCGCGCCGTACGAGATGCGCCGTCCGCCCTCGAAGAAGCCGCGGATCGCCGGATGCGTCTTGTAGCGCTGGAATTCCTCGAACGGACTGAGGTACGGATTCGAGTAACCGAGCCCGACGACGAACCCCACCGCCACCTGGCGCTCCTGCATGTGGTACAGGAACGAGCCGCCGTAGGTGCCGGAATCGAGGGGCCAGCCCGCGGTGTGCACGACGAGGCCGGGAACGTGCCTTTCCGGCGTCACTTCCCACAGCTCCTTCACGCCGATGCCGTAGACCTGCGGGTCGCGTCCTTCGCGCAGCCGGTAGCGCGCCTGCAGGCGCTTGCCGAGATGTCCGCGCGCGCCTTCGGCGAAGAACGTGTACTTCGCATGCAGCTCGATGCCGGGCTGGTAGCGCGCGGTCTTCTCGCCGTTCCTGCCGATGCCCATGTCGCCGGTCGCCACGCCGCGCACGCGGCCGTCCTCGGTGAAGAGCACCTCGGCCGCGGCGAAGCCCGCATAGATCTCCACGCCGAGGGATTCCGCCTGCTGTCCCAGCCAGCGGCACACGTTGCCGAGGCTCGCGATGAAGTTGCCCTCGTTGCGGAAGCACGCCGGCAGGAGCGCATGCGGCACCTTCCATGCGCCGTCCCGGGTGAGAAAGAGGAAGCGGTCCCCGCTGACGGGTTGGTCGAGCGGCGCGCCCTGGGACTTCCATTCGGGAAAGAGCTCCGCGAGCGCGACCGGATCGATCACCGCACCGGAGAGGATGTGCGCGCCGACCTCGGAGCCCTTTTCGAGCACGCACACGGACACTTCCTTTCCGGAAGCCGCGGCGAGCTGCTTCAGCCGGATCGCCGCGGCGAGGCCGGAGGGGCCGGCGCCGACGACGACCACGTCGTAGGCCATCGATTCGCGTTCGGGCATGGGGGAAGATTCAGGGGTCGCCTTCGAGGATAGCGAACTCGGCGGGCACGCGCGCATAGAACATCCGCAACCTCGCCGACGAGATCGTCGCGAGCAGCTTTTCCGCCTCCTCGTCCGTCACGATGAACTCGACCTCCACGGTGAGGTCGCCGGCCAGCTCGAAGAACTTCGCCTCGTGCACGACGCCGTGGCGGCCGAAGCCCGCCATCGCCTTGAACGCGGTGCCGCCGTGGATGCCGAGCTTCTTCGCCTCCCCGAGCAGCCACTCGTAGAGCAGCACGCCGCCCACGCGCCGGCTCTCGTGGGTGTAGAAGCGCAGGAACTGTCCCTTCATCGCACCCTCCCGCCGAGCGCGAGCTGCGCGAGCGCCATGCCCGCCAGTGTAAGCGCGACCGATCCGACCACATGCACCGCGACGATCGCAGCGGACCAGCCGAGCTCGCCGCGCGTGACGAGCGTCGCGGTCTCCGCCGAGAAGGTCGAGAACGTCGTGAGCCCGCCGAGGAACCCGGTCGCCGCGAAGAGCCGCAGCTCCGGCGCGAGCGCTTCGTAGTGGTCGAAGAGCGCCATCGCGACGCCCATGAGGAAGCCGCCGAGCAGGTTCGCCGCGAGCGTGCCGAGCGGCAGCGTCGGGAAGACCGGATTGAGCAGCGTGCCCAGGCCCCAGCGCAGCCATGCGCCGATCGCCGCTCCCACACCCACCGCCGCGAACGATTGCATCGTCATCCCGTCTCCATCGATCCCGCGCACCACCGGTTCAGCACCGCGCGCGCCTCGAGCGCGATCTCGCCCGCGGTGAGGCCGGCGGGACCCGCTCCGCGCGCGACGCACGAATCGGCCGCCGCTCCATGCAGGCAGACGCCGTATTGGAGCGCGCGCCGCGCCTGCATTCCCTGCGCGAGCAACGCGCCGATGATACCCGCGAGCACGTCGCCGCTTCCCGCCGTCGCGAGCGCGGGGTTGCCCGTCGAGTTCACCGACCATGTTGCGTCGGGGAACGCGCAAATGCTTCCCGCGCCTTTGAGGACGACGTTCGAACGGAAGCGGCGTGCGATCTCGAGCGCGGCCGCGAGGCGATCCTGCTGCACGCTCGCGGTCTTCGTGCCGAGGAGGCGCGCGGCCTCCGCCGGGTGCGGCGTGAGGATGGTCGGCGCCCCGCGGTCCTCGCGCAGCTTGCGTTGCAGGGTCTCGTCCTGCGCGATGGCGTTGAGCGCGTCCGCATCGAGCGCCAGCGGCTTCGCGATCGCGATGAGGGTCGGCAGGATCGTGCGCTCGAATTCCGAGGGCGCGTCCGGCGAGGGCGAGCGCCCGGCCCCGGGGCCGGCGACGAATACGTCGGCGTCGAGCGTGTCGGCGTAGCCGCGCAGCATCAGCTCCGGATGCACGATGTCCACGGTCGGCGCGTCGGAGCCGAGGAGTGCGACGAAGACGCGACCGGCGCCGGCGAGCAGAGCGGCACGCCCTGCGAGGAGCGCAGCGCCCACCATGCCCCGATTGCCGCCGATCACGGCGACGGTTCCGAAGTCGCCCTTGTGCGAATCGAGCCGCCGGCGCGGCATCCACGGCGCGACATCGGCCGGACGCAGCAGGAAACCGTGCGCGGCGCGGGCGGCCTCGTCGCCGCAGCCGAGTTGGGCGAGCTCGATCGCACCGCAATGATCCGGGCCTTCCAGCGTGTGCAGGCCGAGCTTGTGGGCGATGAAGGTGAGGGTGGCGGTCGCGTTCACCACCGCGCCCCGCACGCGGCCGGTCGCACTGTCCAGCCCGCTCGGAATGTCGATCGCGAGGATCGGCGCGTTGCATTCGTTGATGCGCCCGATGAGCGTGCGCAAGCGCACGTCCACGTCGCGCGCGAGGCCCACGCCGAAGAGTCCGTCGACCACGAGCGCGAGCCTGCCGTGCACCGGCCAATCGGAGACGACCGTGCCGCCACGCGATTGGAACCGTTCGCGCGCCGTACGCGCCTCGGCCGCCTTGGGCGATCCGTTGCCCGCATCCAGCACGACGATGCGATGGAATCCCTCGTGCAGCGCTTCGGCCGCGACCCACGCGTCGCCGCCGTTGTTGCCCGGCCCCGCGACCACGAGGATCGTATCGCCGGTATCGGAAGCGAGCCGGCGCGCCGCCTCGGCCACGGCGCGGCCGGCGAGGCCCATGAGGCTCGATGCACGATCGCTCGCGTGGCGCGCTTCGACGGCGCGCAGCTCTTCGAGGGTGAGGATCGGCGATGCGCCCACGGCGCGCGCCTCAGGCCGCCGCGGTCGTCGCGAGGCTCGCCGTGGCGTCGGGCACGAGCACCGTGTCGACCGCTTCCGGGAGCGTGTCCGGATAGTCGCGGCTGAAGTGAAGGCCGCGGCTTTCCTCGCGCGCGAGCGCCGAGCGCACGATGAGCTCCGCGGTGAGGACGAGGTTCCTCAGCTCGATGAGGTCGTTGGATACGCGGAAGTTCGCATAGAACTCGTGGATCTCTTCCTGCAGGAGCTGGATGCGATGGCGCGCGCGTTCGAGGCGCTTGGTGGTACGGACGATGCCCACGTAGTTCCACATCGTGCGGCGAAGCTCGTCCCAGTTGTGCGAGATCACCACCTCTTCGTCGGCATCGGTGACGCGGCTCTCGTCCCATGCGGGAAGCGGCGGCACGGCCGAGACCGGCTGCGCGAGAATGTCCGCCGCGGCCGATTCGGAAAACACCAGGCACTCGAGGAGCGAGTTCGAGGCGAGCCGGTTCGCGCCGTGCAGCCCCGTGCACGCGACTTCGCCGAGCGCGTAGAGGTGCGGCACGCTGGTGCGCCCGCGCAGGTCGGTGGCCAGTCCCCCGCACGTGTAGTGCGCCGCCGGCACGACGGGAATGGGCTCCTTCGTCATGTCGATGCCGAACTCCAGGCAGCGCGCGTAGATGTTGGGGAAATGCGCCTGGATGAAATCGGCGCCCTTGTGCGTGATGTCGAGGTACACGCAGTCGATGCCATGCTTCTTGATCTCGAAGTCGATGGCGCGCGCTACGATGTCTCGAGGCGCCAGCTCGGCGCGCGGATCGTGGCGCGGCATGAAGCGCTCGCCGTCGGGAAGCTTGAGGATGCCTCCCTCGCCGCGCACGGCCTCGGAGATCAGGAACGATTTCGCGTGCGGGTGGTAGAGGCAGGTCGGGTGGAACTGGATGAACTCCATGTTCGCGGCGCTCGCACCGGCGCGCCAACCCATGGCGAGGCCGTCGCCGGTCGCCGTGTCGGGATTCGTGGTGTACAGGTAGACCTTCCCGGTGCCGCCCGTGGCGAGGATGGTGAAGCGCGCGGCGAAGGTCTCGACGTGATCGGCGCGGATGTCCAGGACGTACGCGCCCAGCACCCGGTTCGCGCCCGCAATCCCGACCTTTCGCGAGGTGACGAGGTCGACGGCGATGTGCCATTCGAGCACGTCGATGTTGGGATGCGTCTTCACCTGGCCCACGAGGGTCTTCTGGACCGCGCGGCCGGTCGCGTCCGCCGCGTGCACGATGCGCCGGTGGCTGTGGCCGCCCTCGCGGGTGAGGTGCAGCTCGTCGTGGTTCCCGTCGTCGCGCGTGAACGGGACGCCCTGCGCGACCAGCCATTCGACCGAGCGCCGCCCGCGCTCCACGACGAAGCGCACGGCATCCTCGTGGCAGAGCCCGGCGCCGGCCACGAGCGTGTCGCGGATGTGATCCTCGACGGAATCGGAACCTTCCATCACCGCCGCGATCCCCCCCTGGGCCCAACTCGAGGCGCCGTCGAGGAGCTCGTGCTTGGTGACGAGGGCGACCTTGCAGCGCGCGGCGAGCCGCAGTGCGGCCGACATGCCGGCCAGACCACTGCCGATGACGAGGACGTCGTAATTCTTCAACGGGGGGCGGTCAGAATGGAGGAGTCGGGGATCGCGCCTTTGTGGGGAAAAGCCCTACAAGGTCAGGAACTATTTTCCTACGCCCCTGTCTTGAGACCAATGTCCCGGAAATGCGCGCCAAAGGAATGAAAAATTTGAGCTTTATAATACCCCAGGAGGTCAAGAAGCCCTTCGTGGCGCCGCTTCCCCAGTCGGGGCTATCGGGCGGGGCCGCTCCTGCAAGAACACCCACACCAGGCCGAATGAGCGACAGGGAAGTCGACCAAAAACTGGTCGAACGCGCACAGCGAGGGGAAAAGCAGGCTTTCGAGCTGCTGGTGCTCAAGTACCAGCGCAAGCTCGAGCGGCTGCTTTCGCGCGTCATCCGCGATCCGGCGGAGATCGAGGACGTGGCGCAGGAAGCCTTCATCAAGGCTTACCGCGCGCTGCCCAATTTCCGCGGCGACAGCGCGTTCTACACGTGGCTCTACCGCATCGGCATCAACACCGCGAAGAACTACCTCATCGCGCTGGGTCGGCGCGCGCCGACGTCGACCGAGTTCGACAGCGAGGAGGCGGAGGGCTTCGAGGACGCCGCCGGGTTGAGGGACATCAACACGCCGGAGAGCGAGCTTGCGAGCAAGCAGATCGCGCAGACGGTGAACGACGCGATCGGCGCACTTCCCGAGGAGCTGCGCACGGCGATCACGCTGCGCGAGCTGGACGGACTTTCGTACGAGGAAATCGCGCAGATCATGAATTGCCCGATCGGAACGGTCCGGTCGAGGATCTTCCGGGCGCGCGAGGCCGTGGCGGAGAAGCTGCGGCCGCAGCTCGGGACGAGCAAGGACAAACGCTGGTAATAACGATACCCGGGGCAGCAACCCCAGAGCAGAAGGCCTGCACCGAAGAGTGAGGCCCTAGTGAACAGGAGCAGGAAATGACACAGGATATCTCCTCGCTGATGGATGGCGAGCTGGAAGGCCGCGAGGCCGACGCCGCGCTGCATGCTTGTTGCGGCGACGAGGACCGGATGCGCACCTGGTACCTCTATCACGCGATCGGCGAAGCCATGCGCGGGCGGGCGCCCGCCCGGCTCGACATGCCCGCCAACGTGTTCGAGAAGCTGCGCGAGCAGCCGACGGTGCTTGCGCCGCGGCCGCGAGCTCGCGCGGCCACGGTGACGCGCGTGGCGCTCGCCGCCGCCGCTTCCGTGGCGACCGTCGGCGTGGTCGGATGGCTCGGCTCGCAGGGCGGCAGCCCCGCGCCGGTGCCGGTTCCGGTGGTCGCCTCGAAGACTCCGGAGCAGTCGATCCAGCCGGTCGCGAGCACGGCGACCATCGTGCCCGCTCCCGCATTGAGCGTGCAGGAGTACCTGGTGGCGCACCGCCAGGTGCCGTCCCCCGACCTCTATCGTCCCGTGACGAATACCGCGCCGGCCGCCGTGGCGCGATGAGGAAGGCCAAGGTCCTCGCGGGCGGGCGGCGCTGGCTGCCCGTCCTCGTGCTGGGCGCGGCTTGCGGCGCCCATGCCGGGGCGCCCGCCGACGCCCTCGGCTGGCTGCAGCGCGCGATGGAAGCCGCCCGCAAGGCTTCCTATTCGGGCACGTTCGTGCACACGAACGGCGACCGCATCTCGACCATCCGCATCACCCACATCAACACCAACGGCGACGAGCACGAGCGCATCGAAGCGCTCGACGGGCCGGCCTACGAGATCGTGCGGCGCAACGACGAGATGTTCTGCTACTACCCCGATGCCAAGACGGTGCGGCTCGACCGCCGGGTGAACGCCCGGTTCTTTCCCTCGCTCTTCCGCGCGCCGGCGGACGTGATCGCGCAGAGCTACGACGTGAAGCTCGGCGGCGTCGAGCACGTGCTGGGCTACGACTGCCGCTGGATCCTGCTCGACCCGCGCGACGGCATGCGCTTTCCCGAACGCCTGTGCTCCGAGAGCGACACCGGCCTCGTGGTGCGCGCGAAGACCCTGGGCCTGCAGGGGCAGGTGATCGAGCAATACACCTTCGCCGACCTCAAGGTGGGACCGCGCGTGGCGCGCGGCGACGTGAAGTCGCTCTTCGAGGCGCGCGTGAAGCAGTGGATCACCGATTCGCAGCCGCGCGAGGAGGCGAAGGGGGTCGACACCGGCTGGTCGGTGGACAACCTGCCCGCCGGATTCCACAAGATGACGGAGCTGCGCCGCACCCTTCCCGGGCGCCCGCACCCCGTGTCGCAGCTCATCTACAGCGACGGGCTCGCCAGCCTTTCGGTCTTCATCGAGCCCAATGGCGCGCCCAGGCGCACCAACGAGTCTTCGAACGAGGACGGCACGACCACGTTCTTCGCGCGTCCGATGGGCGACGAGCTCGTGACCGTCCTCGGCGAGATTCCGCTCGCGACCGCCGAGCAGGTGGCGGCGAGCGTGGGCCACCGGCCCTGATTTTCCGTACCATCCAGCCTCTGGAAATCCTGCCCATCATCCCCAACTAGCCGGGACGGCTTCCTCCCGCGCGCATCACCATAACGACAGGATCGTCATCATGAAACGACTGCAGGCCCTCTTCCTCGGCGCGCTTCTCGCTCTCGGCGCGGGCATCGCTCAAGCGCAGGCTCCCGCACCCGCCCGCAACGGCAATCCGCACAACACGCCCAGCACTCCCGGCGCGACCGCGCAAGTGCTGCCCGATTTCGCGGACCTGGTCGACAAGTACGGCCCGGCGGTGGTGAACATCAACACCGAGACGCGCATGCCGCGGCAGCAGGCGATCCCGGGCCTGTCCGAGGACGACCCGTTCTACGAGTTCTTCAAGCGGTTCATGCCGCCGGAGCAGCGCCAGCAGCCCGACAAGGGCGACAAGGGGGACAAGGCGCCCAAGGGTCCGCTGCGTCCCTTCGGCCTCGGCTCCGGCTTCATCGTCTCCCCCGATGGATACATCGTCACCAACGCGCACGTGGTCGAGAACGCCGACGAGGTCAAGGTGCGCCTCACCGACAAGCGCGAGCTCAAGGCGAAGGTGGTGGGCGTGGACCTGCGCAGCGACGTCGCCGTGGTGAAGGTGGACGCGACGAACCTGCCGACGGTGAAGATCGGCGACTCGAGCAAGCTGCGCACCGGCGAATGGGTGATCGCGATCGGCTCGCCGTACGGTTTCGCGAACTCCGTCACCGCGGGCATCGTGAGCGCGACCAGCCGCGACAATCTCTCCACCGACCCGAACATGGACGCGGTGCCGTTCATCCAGACCGACGTCGCGGTGAACCCCGGCAATTCGGGCGGCCCGCTGCTCAACATGCACGGCGAGGTGGTCGGCATCAACTCGCAGATCTTCTCGCGCACCGGCGCCTTCGCCGGCATCTCGTTCGCGATTCCCATCGACTATGCGTACGGCGTGGCCGAGCAGCTGATGAAGACCGGCCACGTGACGCGCGGGCGCATCGGCGTGGGCATCACCAACGTGAACCGCGACCTCGCCGAGAGCCTCGGGCTGCCGAAGCCCCAGGGCGCGGCGGTGCTCAACGTCGAGGAAGGCTCCCCGGCGGCGAAGGCGGGACTCGAGGCGGGCGACGTGATCCTCAAGATCGACGGGCGCACGGTGGACGGCTCTTCCGACCTCTCGCGCTCGATCCGCGGCCTCAAACCCGGCAGCACCGTGCACCTGAGCGTGTGGCACAACGGCAAGCCGCGCGAGGCGACGATCAAGGTCGGCGAGTTCAAGGACACCGACGCGACGAAGGAGTCGTCCGCGCAGCCCTCGGGACCGCAGGCGGCGAAGCCCGGCAAGCTCGGGCTCGCGGTGAGCGACATCCCGGCGGACCAGAAGAAGGCCCTCAAGCTTCCCGGTGGCGTGGCGGTCGAGGCGGTCGAGGGGCCGGCGGCGACCGCGGGCATCCAGCCGGGCGACGTCATCCTGCGGGTGAACAACACCGACATCGCGAGCGCGAAGGCCTTCAACGAGGCGCTCTCGAAGCTCGACCCGAAGAAGCCGGTGGCGCTCCTCGTGAGGAACGAGCAGGGCACGCGCTTCGCCATCATCCGCCCGGAAACGGAGTGATCCCGAAGCTCACCGTCCTCGCCCGCGAATACTGCCATCTTTGCGACGAGCTCATCGCGGCCCTGAAGCAGTTCCAGGGCCGCTACTCGTTCGAGATCGAGGTGATCGACGTCGACCGCCATCCGCGCCTGGAGGAGAAGTGGGGCGACAAGGTGCCGGTCCTGCTCGACGGCGAGCGCGAGATCTGCCACTACTTCCTCGACTTCGAGGCGGTGGATGCGCGGCTCGCCCGGATGAAGTAGAATTGTGCACCGCAGTAAACACCATCGGGGCGGCCGTTGGAGCGGACAGCAAGCTGCCGCTCAACGGCCCGTGAGCAGATCCCGCCAGCAGGCTGCCGCTCGACGGCGCATGGCAGCTGATCAAAGAGGCCACCACGCGGTGGCCTTTTGAATTTTCAATGGATCACATCCGCAACTTCTCCATCATCGCGCACATCGACCACGGCAAGAGCACGCTCGCCGACCGGCTGATCGAGCGCACCGGCGGCCTTACCTCGCGCGAGATGGACGAGCAGGTGCTCGATTCCATGGATCTCGAACGCGAGCGCGGCATCACCATCAAGGCGCAGACCGCGGCGCTGCGCTACAAGTCGCGCGACGGCCGCGAATACGACCTCAACCTCATCGACACGCCCGGCCACGTCGACTTCTCCTACGAAGTCTCGCGCTCCCTCTCGGCGTGCGAGGGCGCGCTCCTCGTGGTGGACGCCTCGCAGGGCGTGGAGGCGCAGACCGTGGCCAACTGCTACACGGCGACCGAGCTCGGCGTCGAGGTGGTTCCGGTGCTCAACAAGATCGACCTCGCGAGCGCGCAGCCCGAGCGCGTGATCCAGGAGATCGAGGACGTGATCGGCATCCCGGCGCACGACGCGGTGCGCTGCAGCGCGAAGACCGGCGAGGGCGTCGACGACGTGCTCGAAGCGGTGATCGCGCGCATACCGCCCCCCGAGGGCGATCCCGCGAAGCCGCTCAAGGCGCTGGTGATCGATTCGTGGTTCGACAACTACGTGGGCGTGGTGATGCTGCTGCGCGTGGTGGACGGCACGCTGAAGCCCAGGGACCGCATCAAGCTCATGGCGACGGGCGCCGTGCACCTCGTCGAGCAGGTGGGCGTCTTCACGCCGAAATCGGTCGCGCGCGAGAGCCTCTCGGCCGGCGGCGTGGGCTTCATGATCGCCGGCATCAAGGAGCTCAAGGAGGCGAAGGTCGGCGACACCGTGACCCTCGCCGACGATCCGGCGCCCGAGGCGCTGCCCGGCTTCAAGGAGATCCAGCCGCAGGTGTTCGCCGGCCTCTACCCGGTGGAATCCAACCAGTACGAGGCGCTGCGCGACGCGCTCGAGAAGCTGCAGTTGAACGATTCGAGCCTGCGCTACGAGCCGGAGACCTCGCAGGCGCTCGGCTTCGGCTTCCGCTGCGGCTTCCTGGGCCTGCTGCACATGGACATCGTGCAGGAGCGGCTCGAGCGCGAGTACGACATGGAGCTCATCACCACGGCGCCCACGGTGGTCTACGAGGTGAAGACGCGCGACGGCAACGTGGTGCAGATCGAGAACCCGTCGAAGCTTCCCGATCCCTCCTCGATCGAGGAGATCCGCGAGCCCATCATCCGCGCGACCATCATCATGCCGCAGGAATACGTGGGCCCGGTGATGACGCTGTGCAACGAGAAGCGCGGCGCGCAGGTGAACATGCTGTACGTCGGGCGCCAGGTCATCCTCACGTACGACATGCCGTTGAACGAGGTCGTGATGGACTTCTTCGACAAGCTGAAGAGCACCTCGCGCGGCTACGCGTCGCTCGACTACGAATTCCTCGAGTTCCGCGGCGGCGACCTGGTGCGGCTCGACATCCTCATCAACGGCGAGCGCGTGGATGCCCTGTCGCTCATCGTGCACCGGCAGACGGCGCGCTTGCGCGGCCGCGACCTCGCCACGCGCATGCGCCAGCTCATTCCGCGCCAGATGTTCGACGTGGCGGTGCAGGCGGCCATCGGCGCCGACATCATCGCGCGCGAGAACATCAAGGCCCTGCGCAAGAACGTGCTCGCCAAGTGCTACGGCGGCGACATCACGCGCAAAAGAAAGCTCCTGGAGAAGCAGAAGGCGGGCAAGAAGAGGATGAAGCAGGTCGGGAGCGTGGAGATACCGCAGGAGGCGTTCCTCGCCATCCTCCAGGTTGAAAAATGATTCACTAGCGGAGCGTAAGAAAAATGCAAGGTGGCCTCGACTGGGAAATGATCGCGATGATCGCCGCGGCCGCGAGCGCCGCCGTGATCGCCTGGGACTTCGTCGCGGCGCGCACGGGATCGCCGCGCACCGAGACGCGCAAGGGCCTGCTCGAGGTGGCGTGGCCGGTCCTGTTCATCGCGCTGATGGGCATGCTCCTCAAGTTCACCGATTTCGCGGCGGTGCTGCTGCTCGCCGCGGTGATCACGGGGCTCATCTGGCTGTGGGACGCGAAGCTCGCGCGGCCCAGGCGCACCGCCGGCGAGCCGGAGCCGGTGCTCGTGGACATGGCGCGCGCCTTCTTCCCGGTGATCGTCGTCGTATTCCTCATCCGCTCCTTCTGGGTGGAGCCGTTCAAGATCCCGTCGGGCTCGATGAAGCCGACGCTCCTCGTGGGCGACTTCATCCTGGTGAACAAGTACACCTACGGAATCCGCCTGCCGGTGATCAACAAGAAGATCATGGATGTCGATCCGCTGCGCCGCGGTGACGTCGTCGTGTTCCGCTATCCCGACGACCCGAACGTCGACTACATCAAGCGCGTCGTGGGATTGCCGGGAGACAAGGTGGTCTACCGCAACAAGCGCCTGGTCATCAACGGCCAGGCGATCGAATGGCAACCGGAAGGCTTCTATACCGACAGCGAGCTCAACTACCTGAGGCTGCCGACGTTCCTCGAGAAGCTCGGCGGCCACCTGCACAAAGTGATGGTGGTTCCGGCGCAGCCGCCGGTGGACCTCGCGCAGGTCCGGCAATTTCCTCACCGCGACAATTGCGAATACAATGACGACGGCTTCGCCTGCACGGTCCCACCCGGCGAGTATTTCATGATGGGCGATAACCGGGACCAGAGCAGCGACAGCCGCTACTGGGGTTTCGTGCCGGACGAGAACATCAAGGGCCGCGCGTTCCTGGTGTGGATGAATTTCGGCGATCTGCGCCGCATCGGCACCCGGATCGAATAGGCCCGCGCCGGCGGCAACGCGGACGGGAGGAACATGATCAGGCAGCGCGGCTTGTCGCTCTCGGGGTTGATCGTCACCCTGGCTATCCTCGGCTTCGTCGGCATCATGGCCGCGAAGCTGCTGCCTTCGTACGTCGAGTACTGGAACGTGCGCAAGATGTTCGCGCAGATGGAAAAGAACGGCTCGCTGAACTCGCCGCCGCCGCACATCCGCTACGAGTTCGACAAGCTCAACGCGATCTCCGACGTGCGCAGCATCGGTAGCAAGGACCTCGAGATCGCCAACCAGGGCGGCCAGACGGTCGTGAGCGCCGATTGGTCCGTGAAGGTTCCGCTCGTCGCGAACATCAGCGCCTGCGTGGACTTCTCCGCGTCCACCGGCGAAAGCGCCCAGTCCGACTCCGGGCAGCAGTGACGCGCAGGGCGGCCCGCGACGCCGAGCGCCTGGAAGGACTCGCAGAGCTGGAACGCCGCCTCGGCCACCGCTTCGCGGCACCCGAGCTCGCCCGCCAGGCGCTCACGCATCGCAGCCACGGCACGCCGCACAACGAGCGCCTCGAGTTCCTCGGCGACGGCCTGCTCAACTGCACGGTCGCGGCGCTCCTCTATGAGCGCTTCCCCGCGCTTCCCGAAGGCGATCTCTCGCGGCTGCGCGCCGCGCTCGTGAACCAATCGTCGCTTTCCGAGCTCGCACGCGAGGTGGGATTGGGCGAGCGCCTGCGGCTGGGCGAGGGCGAGCTCAAGAGCGGCGGATTCCGGCGGCCATCGATCCTCGCCGATGCCCTGGAGGCGCTCCTCGGGGCCGTGTACCTGGACGCGGGGTTCGACGCGGTGCGCGCATCCGTGCAGCGTCTCTTCGCCGATCGCCTGGAGCGCGCCGAGAAGAGTCCCGTGGACAAGGATCCGAAGACGGAGCTGCAGGAGCACCTGCAGGGGCGGGGCCTGCAGCTGCCGCGATATGCGGTGATGAAGACCGAGGGCGAAGCCCACGACCAGACCTTCACCGTCGAGTGCCGCGTGGACGACCTGGCGCTCGCGGCGAGCGGCAGCGGCCCCAGCCGCCGCGCGGCGGAGCAGGCCGCCGCCGCCGGCGTGCTCGCGAAGCTGGAGAGGACGCCGCGGCGGCGCAAGTCATGAGCGAAGGCGCCTTCCGCACCGGCACGGTGGCGATCGTCGGGCGTCCGAACGTGGGCAAGTCCACCCTGATCAATCGGCTCGTGGGCGCGCACGTGGCGATCACGTCGAGGAAGCCCCAGACCACGCGCCACCGCCTGCTCGGCATCCACACCGACGAGCGCTCGCAGGTGCTGTTCGTCGACACGCCCGGGTTCCAGACGCAGCACGGGAACGCGCTCAACCGCACCATGAATCGCACCGTGGGCCAGGTGGCGAAGGAAGTGGACGCGGTCCTCTTCGTGATCGACGCGCACGGCTGGGACGAGCGCGACGAGCCCGTGCTCGCGCTGCTGCCGCGCACGACGCCCGTGGTGCTCGCGCTCAACAAGGTGGACAAGGCGCGCGACCGGCAGGCGGTCGCGAGAACCTTGCTCGAGGCCTCGCGCAAGCGCGACTTCGCCGCGCTGGTGCCGGTGAGCGCCGCCAAGGGCACGCAGCTGCGCGCGCTCCTGGACGAGATCCGCAAGCTCCTTCCCGAGGGCCCCCCGATTTACGAGCCCGACGAGATCACCGATCGTCCCGAGCGCTTCCTCGCCGCCGAGCTGGTGCGCGAGCGCATCTTCCGGCTGCTGGGCGACGAGCTTCCGTACTCCACGGCGGTCGACGTGGAGAAGTTCGAGCAGGAAGGCAACCTGCGGCGCATCTCGGCCGCGATCTACGTGGACAAGCCCAGCCACAAGGCGATCGTGATCGGCGAGAAGGGCGCCACCATCAAGCGCATCGGCACCGAGGCGCGCCATGCGATGGAAGCGCTGTTCGGATCGAAGGTGTTCCTCGAGACCCACGTGCGCGTGAAGAGCGGGTGGGCCGACAACGAGGCGGCGCTGCGGCTCCTCGGATACCGCTGAATCCTTTCGCGTTCGTGCGGACTTGGGCGCCATCGCCGCGCCGCCCAATCCGGATCGCCGCGCCTGTCGTTTAGGGGATAGGCCCAGCGAGAAAGGCAGCCGGCAGGTGGAAAAGGACCAAGGCGACGATACCGCATCGGAGATGCGCAACACGAAGGCACGGCTCCTGCAGGCCGCTTGCGACGCGGCGGGAGGCCCACAGGCATTCGCCGCCCGGCTCGAAGTGAGCGAGGCGATGTTGCGCAAGTACCTGTCGGGCGCCTTCCAGATGCCCGATCCGCTGCTCCTGCGCGCGATGGACCTGCTGATCGAGGAGCGCGAGCGGTTCTTCGAGGCGAAGCCCAAGGAGCGGCCGGGCCCGGACGGCGGCGCCGATTCCTGAGGGGCTTGTCGATGCACCAGCCGGCAGGACAAAATGCCGCATCTTGCAAGCCAACCAGCATCTCGAGGAAGCGCTTCGGCACGTCGAGCCGCAAAGGCTGGGCGACGTCCTCTATGCGAGGAAGGATCGGCCGCTCGTCGCCGAAGCGGACTGGGTGGCGCTCGTGCGCGCGGCGGCGAGCGGCGACCAGCGCGCGCTGCACGGGCTGTACGAGCGCGCGCACCGCATTGTCTACACCCTGGCATTTCGCATCACGCGCAGTCGCGAGACCGCCGAGGAGGTCACGCTGGACGTCTTTCACGACGTCTGGCGGCGCGCGGCGGGCTACGACCCCGCCAACGGCACGGTCCTCGGCTGGATCATGAACCAGGCGCGCTCCCGGGCGATCGATCGCGTGCGCTTCGAGCAGCGCGCGAAGCGGCGCGACGCGTGCGACGGCGGGCAGCCGTGGAGCGCCGCCGAGATCGCGGACCCGTGCGACCTCGCCGAGCTCGAGCAGGAGGCCCGCGCGCTGCGCGCCGCGCTGCTCACCCTGAAGGCCGACGAGCGGGAAGCGCTCGAGAGCGCTTTCCTGCTGGAATTGACGCATGTCGAGGTCGCCGGGCGATTGAACCAGCCGCTGGGAACGGTCAAGACGAGGATCCGCGCCGCGCTCCAGAAGCTGCGTCGCGCGATGGGTGTGAACGGGGCGGGGACGCCATGAACGGCGAACCCGAGAGCAATCCCTGCGCCGAGGCGGAACGCGTATCGCTGCATGCGCTGCGCGCGCTCCCCGCGCAAGAGGCCGCCGAGATCGAGGCCCACGTCGCTTCGTGCGCGGATTGCCGCCGCGAGCTCGAGGCGCTGCGCCGCGTGGTGGGCACGTTCGCATCCTGGCCGGCGGGCCTCCTGCAACCGCGCGGCTCGCTGCAGGCGCGGCTCGCGGCGCGCATCGCGGAAACCTCCGGTACCGCACCGGTCGCCCCGCCCGCACCGAGCTGGTCCGAGCCCGAGTGGGACGAGGTCTCGCCCGGCATCTTCTGCAAGCTCCTCGCCAACGACGCCGAGTCCCACCGCGTGAGCATGCTGGTTCGACTGCTGCCGAACGTCGAGTATCCACCCCATACGCACGCCGGCGTCGAGGAGCTGCACCTGCTCGAAGGTGAGCTGTGGATCGACGATCGCAAGCTCCATCCCGGCGACTACAGCCGCGGCGAGGCGCCGACCGGCGACATGCGCGTCTGGAGCGAGACCGGCTGCACCTGCGTGCTCGTCACGAGCACTCGCGACATCCTGCGCTAGCACGCCGCGGCACGCCGGCCGCTCTTCCTTCAGAATCATCCCATGGACCGTGGGTACGTCCTCCACAGCTATCCCTATCGCGAGACCAGCCTGATCCTGCAGGCGTGGACGGAGAAGCACGGGCGCATGGGCCTCGTGGCGAAGGGCGCGCGGCGCCCGAAGTCGGCGCATCGCAGCCTGCTCGTGCCGTTCCAGCCGCTCGCGCTCGACTGGTTCGGGCGCGGGGAGCTGCGCACGCTGAAGACGGCCGAGCCGCTCGCCCCCGCGACGCCGCTCGCCGGGCAGGGGCTGCTCTCCGCCTTCTATCTCAACGAGCTGCTCCTCAAGCTCACGCATCGCGACGACCCGCACGAGGGGCTGTTCGACGCTTACGACAACGCCATCGCCGAGCTGCGCCGGATCTCGAAGGCGGGGCAGGGCGGGATCGAGGTGGTGCTGCGCCGCTTCGAGCTGCGCATGCTGCAGGAGCTGGGCTACGCGGTCGAGCTCACGCACGAGGTGCGAACCGGCGAGCCCATCGATCCCGCACGCGAATACTGGTACGTCGTCGAGCGCGGCCCGGTCGCGGCCGAAGGCGAGGACGCCATCGCGAATGCGGTAAGATTGCGCGGTCTCACGCTCATCGACCTCGAGCGCGGCCGGTTCGAGGAACCCGCCACCGTCGCGCAAGCCAAGCAGCTCATGCG
>Ga0157370_10001119_pt1 | contig 33509 bp, 22 predicted proteins | sample C35metaG_FD_113463 | JGI IMG/M metagenome (GOLD analysis project Ga0157370, IMG submission 113463) | Corn rhizosphere microbial communities from Kellogg Biological Station, Michigan, USA - C3-5 metaG | ecosystem: Host-associated > Plants > Roots > Rhizosphere > Soil | place: USA: Michigan... | reverse complement strand
TGCATCGTTCTTCGACGAGCTGCTCGGCGGAACGTCGCTCACGTCGCGCACCTTGCGCGACGCCCTGCGCGAGCTCGTGGGCGCGGGTCTGGTCACCAACGATACGATCGAGTCGCTGCGGCTGGTGACCCATTGGCGACCGATGGTGTCGCCGCGCGACCGCACGCAGCCCGACCCGACGCGCTGGCTTCCGGCAGACTTCACACCGTCGGCGAACAGATACGTGGTGCAGCGTCGTCCGAACCTGCGACGGCTCCCACGCTGGCACCGCCCCGATCAGGAAGGCGCCGAGCCGACGCATTGGCCCGGCCGCTGGTCGCTCGTGCGGGTGCCGCGCGTCCTCGGGCCGGAGGTCGATGAAAGCGTGTGGGGCGAGATGATCGCCCGCCAATGGCTCGATCGCTACGGCATCGTGGCGCGCGAGATGTGGCGGCGCGAACGTCCGGCAATCGCGTGGCGCGCGATCTATCGCGAGCTCAAGCGACTCGAGTTTCGAGGCGAGGTGCGTCGCGGTTATTTCGTGCGGGGCTTGTCGGGAGCACAGTTCGCGTTGCCCGAGGCCGTCGAGATGCTGCGCGCCGTTGCGTCGAGCGAGGGCGAGCCGCCGATCGTGATGACGACGACCGATCCGGCAAACGTCTTTTCGCTGCCGATGCCGTACGATCCATCGCGCGACGCATTCGTCCGTTCGCGCGGACGTGGCTCGCTGCTGGTCACGATCGACGGCGTGCCGGTGATGACCTCCGAGCGACGCGGCGCGCGCATCGCCGTGCGTCCAGATTCCAGCGACGTGATCGTGACGCGTGCGGCCGCCGCGCTCGCGGCACATCTCTCCGCGCACACGCGCCGCGACATCGTCGTCGAGACGATCGACGGGCAGCCGGCGAGCGGCAGCCGCCACACCGATGCCTTCCGCGCGGCCGGCTTCAGGCGCGGTACGACCGGACTGCGATTCTATCAGACCGTGTAACGGGATTGGCCGCGGGAACAGGAGGGGGCCGCGGAATCCACGGAACCCGCGGAAACGGCACGGAATGGCTCCGCGGGCATGGAGCCCTCCGATGGCCATGACCCGGGATTTTTTTGCACAGCCGCTCGGGATCTTTCGCGTAGCCTCCCAAGCGGCTGTGTCGACAAAAGCATCGTCCGGCTCCTTGCGGTCGGAGCTCTCGCCTGGATGGGCGTCACTCCGTGGCAGTTTCCGTCGATTCCGCGGATTCCGCGGCCCCCTGCTGTTCCCGTGAATTCTTCGACCCCTGCTGTTCCCGGCAGAGTAGATCTCTCGTCGGGGAATCATCGTTTGGGCCGGCGAACGGCGGGCTCGGTGCTCTGTGTCTTGGGCTGATCGGCGGCATTGATGTGGAGCGTCACGCCGGACGAATCGCCCGCGGCGGGACGTGGGGCGCTGAAATCTTGGGCGATGCCGCGGATCATGTCGTCGAGCTGAGTCGCTTTCGCGACTTGCTCGACCGTGTCGAACACGGCATTCGCTTCTCGCGCCTTTCCCTCTGAACGGAGCGCGTCGGCCAGCTCGGCACCGGTGAAGATGTAAAGTGACGGCATGCTCACGGATGGCCGGTCGATCCATTGGCCTTCTCGAATCACCGATCGATGACCGGCAAACACGTCGGTCCAGAGTCGTTGCGTGCGCCCCACGTCGAGCCAGCCGTCGCCCTGGACGAACACGGTGTCTTTGCCAGGCGCCGTCGGCGGCGGCACGAACAGCTTGGACGCGAGTCCCTGCGTGAGGACATTGTTTCCCAGCCCAAGGGAGCGCGGATAGCCGCCGGCGGAGCGCGCGAAATAGAACGGTCGATCCGGCCACGAATCCTGAATCATGCGCAACACGAACGCGTCGGCGCGCTGCAGCACGCCGTACTCGAGCTGGTGTGGATCGATCGTCGCCCGCAGCGGACCGGTGCTGAACAGTGTCGGCCCGCGGAGCTCGTAGTAGGCGGGGACCGAATCGGCTTCGTCGAACGTCATGTGGATCGGAGGGGTGGTCGGCTTCACCCAGCGGGTATTCCGATAGATCGCCGGACCCTTCGCCGCGTCGTACTCGTAAATGGGCCGGCGAATGATCTGTCGCACGTACCAGTCGGTGTTGAGAAGCGACGTACAGGCGACGACCACGTCGCGGCGAATGCCCTCGACTTCCTGCGCGTACCAAAGCGGGAAAGTGTCGTTGTCACCGACGGTGATGAGCACGCCGTACGGCTCGACGGAGTTGAGCAGATCGGCCGCCATGTCGCGCGTCGCGTGGTGATCGTGGCGCGACGCCGAGCTCCAGTTGCCCAGAAGCGGGACTGCGGCCAGCAAGAGGGCCGGTGATGCGTACAACCAGCTCCGCCGAGCCGGCGCGGCGATCGCTTCGCGGCCCGACTTGACGGTCTCCATGCCGAACGTCGTCGCGAGCGACTCCCACACGTACACGAGACCGAGCGCCGCCCACACACCCCATGCGGAATAGCTCCAGATGAAGAAGTAGTCGCGATCGCGAACCTCGTGCGGTTGCGGCGAGCCAGGATCCTGCGAGCCGCCGAGCTTGAAGTTCAGGTAGTAGACGAGCAGGAGCGTCATCGTGAACATGAGCGTTCCGAAATACCAGAAGCTCCGGCGGTCGCGTTGGAAGTGCATCCAGGCGCCGAACAGGCCAAGCACCAGAAAGGCGGCGGCGAGCAGCGCCTGGATGAACGGATGCCGGCCGCCCGGATCGCGCAGCCACTGCCATTTGAAGTACAGCCACCACATGCCGACCTGTTGGCCGAACGATGCCTGCCGGTCGGCGAGATCCGGCTTGCCGTACTGCCCGCGATCAAAATTGTACATGAAGGCGTGATACGTGCTCTCCGACATCGTGCACGAGAGCGCGATCTTGGTGCGACACGCCGTCGGCTCGCCCTCGTTCATGGCCGGAAAATACGCCGCGCGAATTGGCTGCGTCGCAAAGGGCGTGAGGCCGACCACCATCGCCACGACACACGCCAGCAACAACTTTCCGCGCAGCAGCGTAGCCGGCCGCCGAATGAGGATCGCGACGGCAACCGCCGGTGCCGGAAGCATTCCCGCCATATGATTGGCGTAGCCAAGCCCGCAGAGATACGCGATCATGACGAGCATCGTTCCGGCGCGCGAACCGTCGGGACGCGCCGACCAGCGGACCGCGAGCCATGAAACGAGCGCAATGCCGGCGAGCGAGACGGTGTAGACCTTCTCGTTCACCACCGATTGATTCCAGACGGTGAACGCGGTCGCACCGATCAATGCGGCAATCGCGGCGCCGGCGAGTCTGGGCGCACGGGCCGCGACCCAGCCGCGCAAGACCTGCTCGGCGATGAGAAACCAGACGCCGGCCGCGATCGCGCTGCAGATGGCCGCCAACACATTGATCCGCGCCGCAACGGACCCGGCGATCGGCAGCAGCGAGAACATGTGTCCGACGATGACGAAGAACGGATTCCCGGGCGGATGCGGGAGCCCGAACGTATACGCCGCGGCGATGTACTCGCTGGTGTCCCACATCGCCGTCGACGGCGCCATCGTGACGAGATAGAGCGCGAGCAGACACAGTGAGACGATGGCGGCGCCGCCGTACGACGGGGCGTCGCCCTCCGGCTCCGCCGGCGTCGAGCCGGATCCGCGGCTCCAGATCGCCATCGGGATGAGCACGCAATACGCGGCGGCGAGGAGAAAAGCCGACGCGGTCGTGCCCCCGCGAGCCAGATCGGTGAACCCGAGAACGAGCACGCCGGCGGCAACGACATAGAGAGAAATTTTTGTCCCGTTGGAGCGCGAATCTGTCGACATAATTCCTCGGGATGGTGATTCGTCAGCGTTCGTTAATGAACGAGCGCAGGCCGGCGGCACTCGCGCGATTGCCGAGCGCATACCGTGCCCACGCCCGCACGCGCGGATTCGGATCGCGCTCGGCGACCGATCGCGCGACGGCGACCGAATCCGGCCGCTGCGCCAAGCCGAGCACGGCGTAGGCGCGCGATTCCCAGCGCGCATCGCGCACGAGCATCGTCAACACATCCCGCGTCGGCGCCAGTCGAACCGCGCTCGTCGGCGCGGCGACGACGAACGTCGACATCGCCGCTACGACGAGCCAGCCGTGCGCCAACGGACGCGTGACGTGCCGCGCGTCGAGCACCGCCGCGAGGCGCGCGCGGAGCCCGGCACGCTCGGCAAGGGCGAAGGCGCCGGCGGCGCGCATCGACGCGTGCCCCGCCAGACGGTCCACGGCTCCGACGAGCAACTCGGCGTATTCACTGCGCCGCACGCCGGATTCGATCACGCGATCATCGCACGCGAGCTCGCAGTCCTGGCGAAGCCGACGCGCGATCCACCAGACGCCGGGGTGAAACCAGTAGAGGGCGCAGGCAACACGGGCGCCGAGGTTGAGCAGCCAGTCCGCGGCCCGTACGTGCGCCAGCTCGTGGAGCAGCACGATGCGCCGCTGCGACGCGTCCCACTCGTCGGCCGACAGCGGCAGGGCGATCACGGGACGGAGGAATCCCATCGTCATCGGCACTTGAACGTCGGGGCTCATGATCAGACGAATGGGGCGATGGACGCCGAGCACACGCCGCGCGTCGTCGAAGGGCATGGTCCATTGCTCGTCGTCGTCGGCCGCGAAACCGCGCCCGATCAGACGCCGCACACGAAGCGATGCGATCACCGTCGGCACCAGCACGACGAGCACGCCTCCGACGTACAACGCCAGCAGAAGCTCCACGACCACCACGGGCTCACTGGCGCCAGGCAGCGTCGACGGCGCCATGGCCGCCGTGACCTGCACGCGTCCGAGCGCGATGAGCGGCGCCGCGAGCGCCGAGGGCAGAACCCAGTTCATCCAGTGGATGGCGAGCTGCCGGCCGACGTACACGAGAAGGAGCGCGATGACCGCCGATCGCCAGACGAGCGCGCGCCCTTCGGCGCTGCGGCGCCGCATCGCGAGCGCAACGATGATGGCGACCGCGATGGGCAGGATCGCAAGAAGCGACGTCGCGTACACGGTCGACACCGCACGCGCGCTGTCAGCCGGCGTGAGGAGCGCGGTCCCGGCGATCGGCATCATCTCGGTTGCCTTCTCATTTGCCCTCGGCGCGGAGACGGCGGATCACACCGGCGAGCTCGGCGCGCTCGGCGTTCGAGAGCGGTCGCGCGGATTCGTCGACGAGCGCGGCGATCGCGGCGGCGCGAGAGCCGTTGAAGAACGTCCCGAGCAAGTGTCGCACCGCCGACTGCTGCGCGACGCTACGGGGCGTCGTCGGAAAGTAGATGTGGCGCGGTCCGTCCTTCTCGTGGCGCAAGTGCCCCTTCTCCTCGAGAATCCGAAGCAGCGTGCGTACGGCCGCCGCGACCGGCGGGTCGGGCAACTCGTCGCGAATCTCCGCCGCGGTGGCGTGTCCGCGCCGGTACACGACGTCCATGATCTGGCGTTCGCGGCGGCTGAGGTGGGTTGCTTGCGGGGCGGGCCGGGGCACGATGCGAAACCGAATCCGGTAATGGGATAAGATCTTCTCTGCTTGGAGATAATATTTTGTCTACGTCCCGCTGTCAAGTCGCAGCCCTGGCCGCACGCTCCATTGCGAGCTCCCCCCGCAGGCTCTCGTCGTCGCGAAACAGTGTCACGAGCGCGAGAAGCTTGTCGCCTCGCATGAGGCGTACGGCGACATCATGCTTGGCCGCGTCGCCATCGACCGCGACCCGGTCCCACGTCTCGGCGTGGCCGACGTAGTTGAAGCTGACGTCGTAGTGCGCGCTCCAGAAAAACGGCGCTTGGTCGAAGCGCTCGCGTGCCCCGAGGATGTTGCGCGCCGCCACCTGACCCTGCCGCTCGGCCACGACCCAGTGCTCCACGCGAATGCGCTCGCCGCTGTGCGGATCGGGCCAGCGGGCGATGTCGCCGGCCGCGAACACCCCCGGCGCGCTCGTCTCGAGAAATTCGTCGACCGTGACGCCGCGGTCCATTGCCAGCCCTGCCGACTGGGCCAGGCCGAGTCGGGGTTTCACGCCCACGCCGAGCACCACGAGATCGGCGCCGAGGCGGGTTCCGTCGTCGAGAACGGCCGAGTCGCGCTCGACGCGCTGCACCGTGTGTCCCAGGTGGAACGCGACTCCCTTCTCCTCGTGCAACGATCGCACGTAGTTGCCGAGATAGTCGCCGAGAACGCGGCGGAGCGGGATCTTTTCCGGCGCAACGACGTGGACGTCGACGTTGCGGGCGCGCAGCGACGCCGCGACCTCGAGTCCGATGAAGCTCGAGCCGACGACGACGGCGCGCTTGGCCGTTTTGGCCGCGGCCACGATCGCGCGGCTGTCGGCGAGTGAGCGAAGGTAGTGAACGTGCGGCTGGTCGTGACCTGGCATATCGAGCCGGACCGGCTCGGCGCCCGTCGCGAGGAGTAATGCATCGTACGACAGCGCAGCGCGTCCTTCGACGTCGAGCGTCCTGGTCGCGGTGTCGAGGCGCGTGGCTCGGCCGCGTACGACGTCGATCTTGTGGTCGGCGTAGAATCCGTCGGGGCGAAGTGGGATCCACTCCTCCGGTGCGCTTCCGGCGAGGTAATCCTTGGACAGGTTCGGCCGATCGTACGGCGAGTCCGTGTCGTCGTCGACGATCGTGACCGGCCCGTCGTAGCCGCAGCGCCTGAGCATCTCCGCCGCCGCCGCGCCCGCGGCTCCCGCGCCGACGATCACGACGCTGCGCGGCGTGCGGCGCCGGTCGCCGACGATGGGAAAGCTCGGCGCCAGTGGATCGCGTTCGACCTTGCCCGTGACGACCACCTTACCGCCGCGCCGTTCCGTCTTCCAGCAGGCGACGGGCGACAGCGCAGGAGCGCGCAGCGCTTCACCGGTGCGCAGGCTGAAGCAGGCATGGTGCCATGGACAGCGCACGGTGTCGCCGTCGATCACGCCTTCGGCGAGCGGTCCGCCATAGTGGGTGCAGGTCGCGCCAATGGCGACGTAATCGTCGCCAATCCGGGCGAGCAGCACTGCTTCGCCCTGCGCGTGGCCAAGGAGCTTGTCGCCCGCGTTCATGCTCGCAGGGTCGATTCCGGCCGCGAGGTCGGGCCCGGTGAGTTCCGTTTCTCCGCCCATCGTTGGGTCTCCGAGTCAGGGTCTTGCTGGCTCCTTCAACTTACGATACTCAGACAGCGGGTTCGCCACTCACTTCTCCAGCCGACGGACTGACGCCATGGAAGATCTTCGCTACCCGGTCGGACGCTTCCAGCGCCCGGCCACGCTGTCCGACGCCGAACGGCGCGCGGCGATCGACGCCATCGCCGCGGCGCCGGCGAACATGCGCGTCGCCGTGCGCGGTCTGGACGACGCACAGCTCGACACGCCGTACCGGCCCGAGGGTTGGACTGTTCGGCCAGTCGTGCACCACGTACCGGACAGCCATGCCAACGCGTACATCCGCTTCAAGTGGACGCTGACGGAAGATACGCCCACGATCAAAACGTACGATGAGGCCGCGTGGGCCGCGCTTGCCGACAGCCGGACGACCCCGATCGAGACGTCGCTGACGATGCTCGAGATGCTGCACGACCGGTGGGTCCGCCTGCTCCGGTCTCTCTCGGCGCAGGATTATTCCAGAAGACTCATCCACCCCGAGAACGGGCCGATGACGCTCGACGACCTGCTGGCGACCTATGCCTGGCACGGGAAGCATCACGTCGCGCACATCGTCAATCTCCGGACGCGGAATGGCTGGACGGCCGGGGGTGGGGCCGGTTCGCCGTGAGGCTCCTCGCCGCGGGCAAGGTGCGGCCGGCCATCCGGACGATTTTTTCCCATTAACGCCCGAGCGACGGACGCGTCAGCCAATGTGAACGGGGCACCGATCGCCTCGACCGAGCGACGCAGCTCATGCCGTTTCACAGATGGACCGACCGCTGGAGGCGTATATGAGGAGCATCAAGACGTTCGTGCTTGGAGCCATGATGGTGGTGGTGGTCGCCGGGGTTTCCGCCGCGCAGAGCACGCCGCCGATCACCAAACACCAGGTGCGCGACCTGCGGCGCGATCATCGCGACGTCGTGCGCGACACGCGCGAGGCGAAGACCGACGTTCGCGATCTGCGCGCCGACCGGCGCGATGTCCGCCAGGATCTCAGAGACGGTGAGAAGCGCGAAGCCAGGCGAGACCTTCGCGAGGTCAAAGGCGATCGCACGGATCTGCGTCAAGACCGGCGCGACCTCGTGGCCGACAAGCGAGACATCCGCCACGACCGGCGCGAGATTCGCCGGACCGTCACTCCGTAACGTCGGTCGCCGTCTTCACCCAGCAGCGCAACACCTCCGCCACGCTCCAGGCCTGCGCGATGCAGCCCCGGGGTGTGTACGGGGGTTCGGCGTCGAAGATCTCGCCGATCGTTCCCAGCCCGAACGCGCCGAGCGCCGCGACGCAGCCGTCGAGAAAGCGCCGTGCGCCGGCGCGGTCGTCGGGATGGACTTTGAGCCAGGCGTCCACCCACGGGCCGATCAGCCACGCCCACACGGTGCCCTGGTGATACGCGGCGTCGCGCGAGCGAAGGTCGCCGAAATATCGATTCTTGTAATCGGGCTCGCGGGGCGCCAATGACCGAAGGCCCACTGGCGTGAGCAGCCGCGCCTCGACGACGTCGAGCATGGGCTTCCACCGAGACGGGTCGAGCACCGGATGGTCGAGCGATACGGTGAGCACCTGGTTCGGCCGGCACTCGGCGCTGTCGCCGTGGTCGCCGTCGACCACGTCGTACAGATAGCCCTTGTCCGGTATCCAGAAACGCTTGTTGAAAGATTCGTACACACAATTCGCGCGCTCCCGGATCTCCGCCGCGGCGTCGGGACCGCGGACGTCGACGAGCCAGTCCTGCAGGAGGCGGAGCGCGTTGTACCACAGGGCGTTGATCTCGACCGCCTTGCCGCGGCGCGGCGTCACGACCCATCCGTCGACTTTGGCGTCCATCCACGTGAGCTGATAGCCCTCGGCGCCCTGGCGGAGCAGGCCGTCGCCCGGATCGACGCAGATGCCGAATCGCGTTCCCTTCACGTGATGGTCGACGATGTCGACCATCGTCGGCAGCAGGTGCATCAGGGTGACGTTGTCGCCGGTCCGCCGCACGTACCGCTCCACGGCGTGAAAGAACCACAACGACGCGTCGGCGGTGTGGTACAGTCCCTCGTTGCTTCCGTCCGGAAACATGTTCGGGATCAGCCCGTCGCGAACGTAGTGCGCGAACGTCCGCAGAATGAACTCCGCTTCGCGCTGGCGGCCGGTCGCGAGCGTCAGTCCCTCGAGGCTGATCATGGTGTCCCGGCCCCAGTCGGTGAACCAGTGATAGCCGGCGATCACCGTGCGGACCTCGTTGCCCATCGCCGCGGCCCGCGTCGCGTCGGCGATGCGGCCGGCCGGCGTGATGATGAATTGATCGGCCGCCAGCACGAGCTCGGCGCCCGTTTCGTCCTGCGCCTGCGGCACCGCCGAGAGCATCAGCCGGCGGCGGCGCTCCTGCTCGAATCCCGCCACTTCCTCCGGCGAGAGCGAGAGCATGACCTGCTCCTCCTCGGTCGACGCCATCATCGTCACGCGCTCCCCGGACTGCAGATCGACCTCGAAGTGTCCAGGCGTCCAGAGGGCACCGCGGAACTCGTACCCGCGGCTCTCCTCGACCGGGTACACGAACTCGCTCGTCACGCGCTCGTCGGCGATGAAGCGATGGGGACCGGCGCCGTCGATCTTCAGGCGCAGCGGTGGCAGCCCGCCGTCCTCGGCCGACAACACGTGCAGCCCGCCCGACATCGCCATCGTGTAGCGCGCCGTCGAGGGCGATTTGACATTGCTGGCGACAGGATCCTCATAGCCGCGAAAGTGCACGGCCGGGTGCAGCTCGAGTCTCGCGGTCTTCGCGCCCTCGAGCAGGCGATAGCTCACGTGCACCGTGTTCTGTCCGCGCGGCATGAGCACACGCTTCTCGAGCCGAATGCCCTCCCACTCGTACTCCCACACGGGAAGTCCCGCCTCGAGGCGCGCGGCGGCGATCAGCGCCGCGGCGTCAGGATCGATGCGGCCGCCCGCGCGCTCTTCGCTGTTGAGGAACGTCGTGCGCCCGTTCAACACGAGGCGCTCCCCCAGATGGTTGAGCATCACGACGCGCCCGAGCGGGTTCGGCAGCGCGGCTACGAGAATTCCGTGATAGCGCCGCGTGATGACCCCGGCCATCGTCGACGACGAATAGCCGCCGAGCCCGTTCGTGACGATCCACTCGGCGTCGATCAGCGCGGCGGCGCGCGCGGCGCGCCCCTCGGGTAGATCGACGCGTCGAACGATCCTATCGACCAGGCGTCTCGGCATGTGTCGGAGCGAGAAGGACTGCGCACTCGGCCGGGATCCACCAGCCGTCGTCGTTGGTTTCGACCGGAGGACTTCCCCATCCGCCGTACTTCGGCGATTCCGTCGAAAGCACCGTCGTCCACGTTCGAGAATACGGCGGCGCGACCAACGGCTCGGCGAGCGGCTCGGCGTGAAAGCGCCCACCGAGGTTCACGACGAGGAGTCGATCGTCGCCATCGTGGCCGAAAAAGCGCAGCACGAATGCGGCGTCCCCGAGCACGGCGCCGTCGAGGGAGCGCGGCGCGCGCGTTCGGATCACCGGGTCTTCGCGGCGAAGGCGGAGCAGGTCGCGATGCAAGTCGAGCGCGTCGGCGTGCCGGCGCCGCTCGGACCAATCGAGCTTGCATCGCACGAACGTCCGGCTGTCCGCGGGATCGTCGGCGAGTCCGGATCCATTCGACGACGCCACGCTCGGAAACTGCGACATGAATTGTCTGCGCCCGTCACGGACGAGCCGCGCCAGGTCGGCATCGTGGTCGGCGAAATAAAGGAAGGGGCTCGACGCGGCGAACTCCTGCCCCTGAAACAGCATCGGTGTCTGCGGCAGGAGCAGCAACAGTGCGGTCAGCGCGCGATACCGACCCGGACTCGTCTCCTGATGGAGCCGGCGGCCGGCGCGGCTATTCGCCACCTGATCGTGATTCTGCGTGAACAGCACGAATCTGGTCGGGGGCAGATCGAGCGCCGGCCCGCCGCGACGCCGCTGCTGCCAGGCGTACCACTCGCCCTGATACAGGAATCCGTACTTCGCCGCCGAGATGAATTCCTGGGCCGTGCCCCGAAAGCCGCTGTAGTACGCCTCGCTGCGACCCGTGGCCGCGACGTGGGCGCTGTGATGGAAATCGTCGTTCCACAGCGCGTCGAGCCCGTTCCCGCCGGCGCCTGGCGCCCGGACGAGCGACGGGTGCTGCGGCTCGTTCTCGGCGACGACGATCGCGTCACGATCGCCCGCCGCGCTGCGCACCGCGATACCGATCTCGGTGAGGATGTGCGGCACCGACGAATCGAAAATCTGCTGGGTTGCGTCGAGACGAAGACCATCGAGGTGAAATTCCTCGATCCAGTACCGCGCGTTGGTGAGAATGAACTCGCGTACCGGAGCCGACTGCTCGCCGTCGAAGTTGAGCGCCCTGCCCCACTCCGTGGCCTCCTCGCTCACGTAGTACGGTGAGAACTGCCCGAGGTAGTTGCCGTCGGGCCCGAAATGGTTATAAACGACGTCGAGGATCACGCCCAAGCCAAGCCGATGCGCCGCGTCGACGAGCGCGCGGAGATCATCCGGCGTTCCGTAGAGACGCGTCGGCGCGAACAGGTTGACGCCGTCGTACCCCCAGCCGAAGCGTCCGGCGAAATCAGCCACCGGCATGATCTCGAGGACGGTGATCCCCGTATCGGCGAGATCGGGCAATCGTTCCATGGCACCGCGGTACGTCCCTGCGTCCGTGAACGTGCCGATGTGGAGCTCGTAGATGACCTGTCCGTCGATCGAGACGCCCTTCCAGTCGTGGTCGCTCCAGCGGTACGCGGTCGGGTCGACGATCATCGATGGGCCGTGGGGGCCCTCGGGCTGGAAGCGCGAAACAGGGTCGGGATAGGCCTGCCCATGATCCAGCCGAAACCGGTATCGTGTTCCCATCGAGGCGTTTGCGGGGTACCCAGAGAAGTAGCCGTTTCCCTCGTCCTCCAGGGGTGAATCGGAACCACCTGTCGGGTCGTCTTCAATGACGAGCTCGACGGAATGACGGCCTGGGGCCCAGACCCGGGCATGCGCCGCCACCGATCCATCGACCTCATGAACGATTTCGACGCCGACGGGATACCGGCGCAGCGTAGACGACTCGGTTGTTTGGGGGCGTGACACCATGGCGACCGTCTCCGGCGCAGGATCGGGACCACAGGCACGCTCCATCCGGTAGCAAAGCGCGCGTTCCCCGCGTACTCTTGGCGAATGATCTTTTTCCGACATGTCAGGCCACGACGATCGCGATCTTGAATTTCAATCCTCGACCGGGGCCAGCGCGCCGTCCGGGCCGATTGCAGGCTCCGGCGCGCCTGACGCGGCCGGCGTGACCGACCCGCACCTCACCGAGAGTGCGCTCGGCTCGGGCTTGCTCGCGCAACAACCGACCCCGTCCGCCGACGAAGCGATCGCCGTGGCCAGAGTGTGTCCGCAATGCGGCACAGAGTACGAGACGGGCGGCCGGTTCTGTCCGAAAGATGGATCGTCGCTTCGGCCGAAGGCGGCCGGCGATCCGCTCGTCGGACGAGTGATCGCCGAGCGATACCTCGTGTTGGCGCGCATCGGCGAGGGCGGCATGGGCCGCGTGTACCTTGCCGAGCACGTGAAGATGACGCGCCAGTGCGCGATCAAGGTCATGAATCCGTCGCTCGTCACGGACACCGAGTCGCTGCAGCGATTCGCGCGTGAGGCGTCGAATGCGGCGCGCATCCTCCACCCGAACGTCGCCGCGGTATTCGACTACGGTGAAGCGGACAAGATCGTCTACCTCGTGATGGAGTACGTCGACGGCGAGTCGCTGTCGACGGTCATCGCGCGCGACGGCGCGCTCGATCCGCGCCGCGCGATCGACATCGCGCGCCAGGTCGCGGACGGGCTGTCGGCGGCGCACGAGCTCGGGATCGTGCATCGCGATCTCAAGCCCGACAACGTGATTCTCTCGCATACCCGCGGCGGGAAAGAAGTCGCCAAGGTCGTCGATTTCGGCATCGCCAAGGCGATCGCCGAGGCACCGCAGGACGCGCTCACACGCAGCGGTCTGGTCATCGGCACGCCGGAGTACATGAGTCCGGAGCAACTGCTCGGCGATCCGGTCGACGAGCGGGCGGACATCTACAGCCTTGGCTGCATCCTGTATCAGATGCTCACCGGCGCGCAGGCATTCACCGCGGACACGCGCGAACAGATGATCCGGCGTCGGCTGCACGAGACGCCGCCGCACGTGCGCGACGTGGATGCTGGTCTGCCGCGGCGGCTGGACACGTTGATCGTGCACATGCTCGCCCGCTCGCCGACAGACCGTCTCGCGAGCGCGGCCGAGGCGCGTGAGCAGCTCGATCCAGCGCTCACGCTTGGCGGTTGGGACCCGTCGTCACTCACGGCGCCGCGACGCATGTCGCCGCCGCCGCGGCGCCTGTCGCCGATGCCGCGGTCGAGCGACCCCGCATTGCAGCCGACGATGCCGATGGCGCAGCAGAAGACGAGCGTCAAGCGCATTGGCCTCGGAACGCTGATCGGCTCCGCGCTGTTGGCGAGCGCGCTGGTCTTCTGGTCGCAGCTGCAGGAGCGGCCGGCGCCTCCCCTCGTGGTGCGCGTGGACACGGTCGTCGCGCAGCAGCCGGCCCCGGCGCCCACGGAATCGGCCTCGATACCAAGGGTCGTGACGCCGGCCGGGACGCCGCGGCGCCCGCAGCCGCTGCGCCCGGACACGAATGTGCTGCAGTCGCTCAAGCCGCCCGTGGTGCCGTCGGACACGGCTCTCCTGCGCTCGGCGTTCGATCCGCTCGCCAACGCCATCGGCAGCGAGGACATCAACGCGGTGCAGCTGACGTTTCCGGACATGCCGGACACGGAGCGCGCGTGGTTCCTGGGGTTCTTCGGCCGCGCGGCCGGCGTCCGCGTGAAGAACCGAAGCTACGACGCGTTGAGCATCCACGGCGACGGGGCGGACGTCGTCGTCACGCTGCACGTGAGCTACCGCAACAAGAACGGCGCCGATCCGAATTCGTTGATGCGGAAATATCGCGCGACGCTCGTCCGCGCCGACGGCGGCTGGAAGGTCACGACGCTTCTTCCCGAATCGCGCTGAGGCGCGTTCAGCCTCGCTTGCCGATTCGCGCCGTCAGGTCGTTGGAGACTTCGTCGAGCACCTGCGTGTCGTAGCCGATGTCCCATTCGTCGTTGGTGCCGGGACGCTGCCAGTTGGCCTGCGCGCGCACGGATACCTGCTTCCAGTCGTCGCCGAGAAAACGGATCATGACGCGCGTGCGGTAGCGGAGGTCGGGGGCGCCGTCGCGCATGAAGCTGGCCTGCCACGGCGTCATGAGAAATCCCGCATGCTCGTCGCTCACGTCGACGGAATATTTCTTCGAGAGCACGTCGGTCGCGGCGCGAAAGGCGGCGGCTTTCGTGGTCCCGTCGCGCACTTCGATGAGACGCATGCCGCGGACGTCCGACGTCGACGCGACGAACGTCGGAGGTGGACCGACGACCGGGGCGATCGGACTGCGGAGGCGCGTGCACGCGCCGAGCGACAGGAGCGCCGCCAGCGGAATGATGGCTGCAGGTTTGAGCATTACGCGCCTTTTCCGACTTGCCGACATCGTCATTGTAGGGAGGAATGTCGCCTGCTTGCTCCGAGATGTCGACCGTCGTGCGGCAATGGTCCGATTTGCCAACGCCGTCCAAATGCATATAATCAAGCCGTCTCAGCACTTACCAAGTGGTGCGCGTTAGACTCCGGTAGCACGCCGCGCCACCCGACCGCTCCGCAATGAAAATTAGCGTCCCAACGGAAACCGCCGCGCGCGAGCAGCGCGTGGCGCTCGCGCCCGATAGCGTTTCACGGTTGATCAAACAATTGAAGGTCGATGTCGCGATCCAGCGCGGAGCCGGGCTTCGCGCCGGCTTTCGCGACGAGGCGTACCAGGCGGCAGGCGCGTCACTCGTCGACGATGCCGCCGGTGCCCTGAATGGCGGCGATGTCTTGGCAAAGGTCCAGCCGCCGAGCGCCGAGGAGATCGCCCGGATCGGCGACGGTACGACGCTGATCTCGCTGCTCCGTCCGGGCCACAGCGCCGACACGACCGCGGCGCTCGCCCAACGTCAGATCACCGCGCTCGCGCTCGAGCTGGTCCCGCGAATCACTCGCGCCCAGTCGATGGACGTGTTGTCGTCCCAGAGCACGGTCGCCGGCTACAAGGCCGTGCTGATTGGGGCGTCGGCGCTCGGCAAGTTCCTCCCGATGCTCACCACGGCGGCGGGCAACATCTCGCCGGCCAAGGTGTTCGTGATCGGCGCCGGCGTGGCGGGACTCCAGGCGATCGCCACCGCACGACGATTGGGCGGCGTGGTGTCGGCGTTCGACGTGCGCCCGGCGGCGCGCGAGCAGGTGCAGAGCCGCGGCGCGAGCTTCGTCGCCAACGAATTGGTGAGCGAATCGGCCGAAGCGGCGGGCGGCTACGCGCGGGCCCAGACGTCGGACGAACAAGCGCGGACGCTGGCCGCGATCGGCAATCACATCAAGGATCAGGATCTCGTCGTCACGACGGCCCAGATCCCGGGCAAGGCCGCGCCCATCTTGATCACCGAAGAGATGGTCCTCACGATGCGCGCCGGCTCGGTGATCGTCGATCTCGCCGCGGAGACGGGCGGCAACTGCGCACTGTCGAAACCGGGCGAGGTGGTCCAGGTGCACGACGTGACGATTCTCGCGCCGCTCAACGTGGCGAGCACGGTGGCGTTCCACGCCAGCCAGATGTTCGGTCGAAACATCTTCGAGCTGCTCAAGCATCTCGTGAAGGACGGCGCGCTCACGCTCGACCCGAATGACGAGATCACCGGCGCGATGCTGATGACCCACCAGGGAAAGGTGCTGCGATAATGGAAATCCTCGAGCTCTACGTGTTCGTGTTGGCGGCGTTCGTGGGGTACATGGTGATCTCGCGCGTGCCGTCGCTGCTGCATACGCCGCTCATGGCCGCGACGAACGCCATCTCCGGCATCTCGCTGGTCGGATCGCTCATCGCCGCCGGCTCGGCCAACAACCGCGTGGCGACCCTGCTCGGCTTCGTCGCCGTGGTCTGCGCGACGAGCAACATCATCGGCGGATTTTTGATCACCGATCGCATGCTGCGCATGTTCAAGTCGGGCGACAAGAAATCCGTCGAGAAGCCCGGAACGCACTGATGCGCGACTCCCTCATCGCGGGCAGCTATCTCGTCGCATCGGTCCTGTTCATTCTCGGCTTACGCAGTCTGACGCGCCCCGACAAGGCGCGTCGCGGCATGCAGCAGGCCGCCGTCGGCATGGTGTTCGCCGTCGTGGGAACGCTGCTCAACCATACCATCGTCGACTACCGGTGGATCGCGGCGGGCCTCGTGCTCGGGGTGATCATCGGCTACCCGATGGGCATGTGGGTGCCGATGACGGCGATGCCGCAGCGAATCGCGCTCTCGCTCACGTTGAGCGCGCTCGCCGCCGCGCTCGTCGGCGTCGCCGAGTTTTACACGGAGCTCGCCAACGGAGTAGTGCCCGGCCGGTACAAGATGGCCGCGCTTGGCTTCGAGGTCATGCTCGGCATGATCACCGTGGGCGGAACGATCGTCGCCGCGGGCAAGCTGCAGGAATGGATTACGTCGAAGCCCGTCACGTACAAGGGGCAGAACGTCGTGAACGGGCTGGTCTTTCTCGGAATCCTGAGTCTCCTCGTCTACACGATCGTCGACCCGGCGCAGCAGTGGGCGTTTTACACGATGATCGGCGTGTCGTTCGTGTTCGGCATCATGCTGGTGATTCCGATCGGCGGCGCGGACATGCCGGTGGTCGTCGCGCTGCTGAACTCGTACTCGGGACTCGCGTCCTGCGCAACCGGGTTCGCCATCGGCAACGTGATCCTGCTCATCAGCGGCTCGCTCGACGGCGCATCGGGATTCATTCTGTCGATCCTGATGAGCAAGGCGATGAACCGCTCGTTCACGAACGTGCTGTTCGGCGCATTCGGCGGCGAGACCACGGCGATCGCCGGCAAGTCGTCGGCCGGTCTCACCGTGCGGTCGATCGGCGCGGAGGACGCGGCGATTCAACTGGCCTACGCGCAACTGGTGATCGTGATCCCCGGCTACGGAATGGCGGTCGCGCAGGCCCAGCACGCCGTGCGCGAGCTCGCGGAGATGATCGAGAAGCGCGGCGGCGAAGTCAAGTTCGCCGTACACCCGGTAGCGGGGCGCATGCCTGGCCACATGAATGTGCTGCTCGCCGAAGCGAACGTGCCGTACGACAAGCTGTACGACATGGACGAGATCAACGGCGAGTTCGATCGGGCCGACGTGGCGCTGGTCATCGGGGCGAACGACGTCGTGAACCCGGCGGCGCGCAACGATCCGGGCTCGCCGATCTACGGCATGCCGATCCTGAACGCCGACCACGCCAAGAGCGTGATCGTGCTCAAGCGCGGCATGAGCGCGGGATTCGCCGGCATCGAGAACGAGCTGTTCTACGACAAGCGGACGAGCATGTTGTTCGGCGACGCCAAGACCTCGCTCACGTCGCTGATCGGAGAGATCAAGAACGTCTAACGCGCGAACCTGATTCGCCGATGCAGTGTCTGAGCTAAGTCCAGAAAAGCAAGCGCGCCGCGACATCGACGCGCAGCTTGCCGCGTGCGGCTGGGTCGTTCAGGACTACAAGGCGGTCGATTTCTCGGCCGGCCGCGGCATCGTGCTTCGCGAGGTCCCGCTCAAGACCGGGCCTTGCGACTATCTGTTGCTCGTGGATCGGACGGCCGTCGGCGTGATCGAGGCGAAGAAAGTTGGTGCGAAACTCTCCATCGTCGCGGAGCAATCTGCCCGCTATGCCACGAGCCTCCCGGAGTTTCTCGCCCACGGACTCACGGGCGCGCTTCCGTTCGTGTACGAGTCGACGGGCGTAGAAACCTTCTTCCGCGATGCGCGCGATCCCGATGCACGCTCGCGACGCGTCTTCTCGTTCCATCGCCCAGAGACACTTGGCGAATGGTTTAGCGAGAGCGACACTCTTCGCGCTCGCTTGGCGCGAATGCCGAAGGCTCATCCACTGGCGACGACCGGTATGCGCGAGTGTCAAATCGAGGCGATCGCGGGTCTCGAGAGATCGCTCGCTGAGAACCAGCCGCGCGCGCTCATTCACATGGCGACCGGCGCCGGCAAGACGTACACCGCCTGTGCCTTCAGCTATCGGCTGATCAAATACGCCGGCGCTCGACGCATCCTATTCCTGGTCGATCGGTCGAACCTCGGCGAGCAGGCGCGCGACGAGTTCCATCGCTTTCGAACGCCGGACACCGGCCGTCTCTTCACCGAGTTGTACAACGTTCAGCACCTCACGTCGCCCAGCATCGATGATGTCTGTCGAGTCACGATCTGCACGATCCAGCGCTTGTACTCGATCCTCCGCGGCGAAGAGTTGGCGCAAGGTGCCGACGAGATCTCGGGCGCCGAGTTCGCCGCGGCGCTTGGGACGACGCGGACGCGGGACGTCGCGTACAATCCGGTCGTTCCGATCGAGAAATTCGATTTCATCGTCACCGATGAATGCCATCGCTCCATTTATAATTTGTGGCGACAGGTGCTCGAGTATTTCGACGCCTTTCTCATCGGGCTCACGGCAACACCGGCGCCGCAGACGATCGCCTACTTTCACCAAAACTGCGTCGCCGAGTACAACCACGAGCGTGCCGTCGCCGACGGCGTGAACGTCGGCTACGATGTGTATCGCATCAAGACGCGCGTCACCGAGCAGGGCGGCAAAGTCGAGAAGGGATTTCTCATCGACCACCGCAGCAAGGCATCTCGCGCCGCGCGGCAAGCCGTGTTGGACGACGATCTCGATTATACGCCGACGGATCTCGACCGATCGGTGGTGGTGCCCGATCAGATTCGCACCGTGCTGCGCACCTATCGTGACGTCGTCTTCACCGAATTGTTTCCCGGCCGCACACTGCTGCCGAAGACGCTCATCTTCGCGAAGGATGATTCGCACGCCGAGGACATCGTGCACATCTGCCGCGAGGTCTTCGGAAAGGGAAATGATTTCTGCAAGAAGATCACGTACCAAGCCAAACACGATGTGAGCGGCAAGCCGGCGAAGTCGAAAGAGTTGATCAAGGAGTTCTGCTTGTCGCCGTCGCTCCGCATCGCGGTGACCGTAGACATGATCGCGACGGGCACGGACATCAAGCCCCTCGAGGTGCTCATTTTCTTGCGCGACGTCCGCAGCCGTGTGTACTTCGAGCAGATGAAGGGCCGCGGAACGCGCGTGCTCACGTCGACCGATCTTCAATCGGTATCGGGCGAAGACGCGCGCGCGAAGACGCGATTCGTCATCGTCGACGCGGTGGGTGTGTGCGAGAGCGACAAAACGGAGTCGCGTCCGCTCGATCGCCAGCCGAGTCTGGCGCTCAAGACGCTGCTCCGGCGTGTGCTGTTCCCGGGCGGCCGTGACGAGGATACGCTCACGACGCTTGCCGCCCGTCTCGCTCGGCTCGATCGCGAGTTGGAGCCGGAGCAGCGACGACAGATTGCGGAGGCGTCGAACGGTCAGACTCCGGCGACGCTAGCCGGCGCGCTGCTGCGCGCGTATGATCCGGACGCGATCGCGGAGCGTGCTGCGGGTCGCGTTGGTGCCGTGCGAGAGGAGATCGCCGAGGAGGCGTACAAGGTTACGCAGCAGCAACTGATCAGGGAGGCGTGTGCTCCATTCGACAAGCCGGCGCTCCGTGAGACGCTCGATGTCTTGAAGAAGGAGGCCGAGCAAGCGCTCGACATCTATACGCCGGACGAAGTGTTGAGCCAGGGCTTCGACGCCGACGCGAAGGCGCGCGCGGCGGGGCTCGTGCAGTCGTTTCGCGACTATCTTGCGTCGCATCAAGCCGAGATCGATGCGTTACAGATCTTGTATAGTCGTCCGTTCAAGCAGCGGTTGACCGAGCCGATGCTCAAGGAGCTGGAGAAGAAGTTGCGGGACAACCATGCGGCGTGGACCGAGGACCGGTTGTGGGATGCGTTTGCGGTGACGGCGCCGGGCAAGGTGAAGGGGCGGTCACAGGCGGGGCGGTTTGCGGATCTCGTGTCGTTGGTGCGGTTCGCGCTCGAGCAGCAGGCGGTGCTCGCGCCGTTCGCGGATTCGGTGTCGGAGCGGTTCGATGAGTGGCTCGTTGAAGCGACTGCATCGGGGACCGCGTTCACGACGGAGCAGCTCGCGTGGCTTCATCTCATCCGCGATCACATCGCGACGAGTTTGAGCATTGAGCCAGACGATTTCGAGTATGCGCCGTTCAGTCAGCGCGGCGGACTGGGAAAGGCGTATCAGCTCTTTGGCGATCGGTTGAATGGACTGCTTGATGAATTGAACACGAGGTTGGCGGCGTGAGTATCAAGGGCCTGCGCGCTCGATGCAGCACGAAGGCGAACTGGGAGGATTCCGATGACTCCAGTTCTCGGCGACCCGCCGTCACATTCGATCTACAACGCATCCTGGAAAGCAAGCGAGCCTACCGTCGGCGTCTTGCCTCGCTTCCAATCGGCGAAAAATTGCAAATGCTCGATGCGCTCCGCGAACGGTATCTGGCGATCCGTCGCAGTTCGTCGCCTTCGAAATCCACGCCAGATATCGCCCGTCAAAAGGGAGCTCGCGCCGGAGAAGTGCTGAGATGAAGGCGAAGCTCAAGCCTCCATCTTCTGCGGCGTTGAAGAAAACGGCCAGCACTCAGGACGGTGGCGACAGCTCCGTAACCCGGAATCAACCCGTGGCATCGAGTCGTGAGACAGTTGAACACGATGGGGATCTGCCGCGCGGCTGGACGTTCAAAACGGTCGCTGAACTGGCGGCTCGCGAGCCGAATTCGATCACAGACGGCCCGTTCGGCTCAAAGTTGAAAACCGAACACTACACGCGATCCGGCCCGCGAGTCATTCGCCTGACGAACATCGGCGAAGGGACTTTTGTGGACGCGCAGGCTCACATTTCCGATGCGCATTTCTCGACGCTCACAAAACACCGCGTTTTTGCCGGCGACATCGTCATCGCGGCGCTCGGTGAAAAGCTACCACGTGCCTGCCTGATCCCGGAAACCGTCGGCCCAGCAATCGTGAAGGCGGACTGCATTCGATTCAGGCCTGATGATCAGCACTCGGCTCAATTCCTCAATTATGCGTTGAATTGGGAGGCCACGCAGAAGCGAACGGCTGCCATCGTCCACGGGGTGGGTCGCCCTCGACTAAATCTGTCGGAGATCAAGTCCGTTCTGCTTCCGGTCGCTTCGCTTCGAGAAGAAAGGCGAATCGTGGCGGAAATCGAGAAGCAATTCACGAGGCTCGATGCGGGGGTCGCAGCGTTGCGGCGAATAACGGCCAACCTCAAACGATATCGCGCCGCAGTTCTCAAAGCTGCGTGCGACGGGCTACTCGTCCCGACAGAAGCCGAGCAGGCACAAACCGAGGAGCGGGCCCATGAGTCCGCTCGCGCCTTGATCGCCCGGACGCCAAAACCGCCGCGACCTAACCGGTGGAGCTCTCGAAGCAAAGACGTGATTCGCGGCCACTCCGCTCTCGCCGTCGGGGAGCCGAAGACGATACTTCCGAGAGGGTGGACGTGGTCTCCGTTAGTCGACATTGCAAGGATGGAGAGCGGTCACACTCCCAGCCGCAACCATCCCGAGTGGTGGGGTGGAGACATTCCGTGGATCGGAATCGCAGATGCGAAGGAACACAACGGTCGCACTATCTACGAGACACTTCAGCATACCAACGCTGACGGTATCGCCAACTCAGCTTCTCGTCTGCTGCCTTTGGGGACCGTGTGTATAAGCCGGACGGCCTCTGTCGGCTACGTGGTCGTCATGGGCCGCGAAATGGCAACCAGTCAAGATTTTGTTAACTGGACTCCGTCAGGGGCGGTCTCGTCGGATTGGCTTCGCATTGTTTTCTCCGCCGACCGCGAGGCCCTGCAGAGATTCGGAAAAGGCTCCGTTCACAGGACGGTCTATTTTCCTGAATGGCTTTCGATGCACATCGCGGTTCCGCCCCTCGCCGAGCAGACCCGAATCGTAGCCGAGATCGAGCGACGATTGAGCGTCGTTGACAAATTGGAGGCCGTCGTCTCCGCCAACCTCCAACGGGCCACTCGCCTCCGCCAATCCATCCTGCAGAAAGCTTTCGCCGGAGAACTGGTCTGAGCGACCTCGTCCCGACCCCACCGTCATCGGGCGGCGAGTTTCTCCTCTACCAAACAGAGGACGGCCGCACGCGCCTCGAAGTGCATATCCAACAAGACACCGTTTGGCTGTCGCTCAACCAAATGGCCGAGCTCTTTCAGCGCGACAAGTCGGTCATCTCGCGACATATCAATAACGTCTTCGACGAGGGCGAGCTGAGCCGCGACGCAACTGTTGCAAAATCTGCAACAGTTCAGATCGAGGGCGCCAAGCAAGTGACGCGGGAGATCGAGTACTTCAACCTCGACGTCATCATCTCCGTCGGTTACCGAGTCAAATCGCAGCGGGGCACGCAGTTCCGCATCTGGGCGACCCAGCGGCTGCGCGAATACATCGTGAAGGGCTTCACGATGGACGACGAGCGGTTGAAACAGCGCTCCACCGGAAATTATTTCGAGGAGTTGCTCGGCCGCATTCGGGACATCCGGTCGTCGGAAAAAGTGTTCTGGCGGAAGGTGCTCGAAATCTACGCCACGAGCATCGACTACGATCCGAACGCCGAAGCGTCGCAACACTTCTTCGCCACCGTCCAGAACAAGATGCACTGGGCCGCGCACGGGCAGACCGCGGCCGAGGTCATCCACTCGCGGGCCAACGCGGCGAAGCCGCGGATGGGCATGACGAACTGGGTCGGAACGAAACCCAGCAAGGCGGAGGCGGTCGTCGCCAAGAATTATCTCGCGCCGGACGAGCTCAACGCGCTCAACCGCATCGTTACCGCCTACCTGGAACTGGCCGAGCTCCAGGCGCTCAACCGCAAGCCGATGTACATGCGCGACTGGATCGCCAAGCTGGATGATTTTCTGCGGCTGAGCGGACGAGAGATCCTGACGCACGCCGGAACGGTTTCGCGCGAGCAGGCGGCGATGAAGGCGGCGGCAGAGTTCGAGGAGTTCCACCGCGCACGGCTCGCCGAACCGTCGCGAGTGGAAAACGATTTTGACGCGGCCGTGAAGGCAGTCGCCAAACTACCCGCGCCGAGCCGAAAGAAGAAGAAATCATGAACACGCCGAACCAGCTCGTTCAAAAACTCTGGAACTACTGCAACATCCTGCGCGACGACGGCCTGTCGTACGGCGACTATGTCGAGCAGTTGACGTTCTTGCTGTTTCTGAAAATGGCGGACGAACAATCCAAGCCGCCGTTCAACAAGCCGTCGCCCATCCCCAAAGGGTTTGGTTGGGCTGCGCTGCTCAAGCTCGACGGTGACGACCTCGAGATTCACTATCGCCACACCCTCGAGGAGCTCGGCAAACGCTCCGGCATGCTCGGCGTCATCTTCCGCAAGGCGCAGAACAAGATTCAGGATCCCGCCAAACTGCGGCGACTGATCGTCGACCTGATCGACAAGGAGCAGTGGTCCAGCCTCTCGGTCGATGTGAAGGGCGACGCGTACGAGGGACTACTGCAAAAGAACGCCGAAGACGTGAAGGGCGGCGCGGGGCAATACTTCACGCCGCGCCCGCTGATTGCCGCCATGGTCGACGTCGTCGGTCCGAAGCCTGGGCAAACCATTTGCGATCCGGCATGCGGCACGGGCGGCTTCCTGCTCGCGGCCTATTCCTACCTGGCCAAGCACGGCGGTCTCGATCGCTCTCAAAAGAAGAAACTCAAGACCGGAACGTTCTTCGGAATCGAGCTGGTGGACAGCGTCACGCGGCTCTGCGCGATGAACCTCCTGCTCCACGGCATCGGTGGAGAGTCCGATGAGGACCTGCCGGTAGTTACGAAAGACGCGCTCGCCGACAAGCATGGCGAATACGACATCGTCCTGGCCAACCCGCCGTTCGGAAAGAAGAGCAGCGTCACCATCGTCAACGACGCCGGGGAGACGTCCAGGGAATCGCTCGTCATCAATCGCACAGACTTCTGGGCCAGCACCAGCAACAAGCAGCTCAACTTCTTGCAACACATCTTCACGATTCTCAAACAACATGGCCGGGCGGCCGTGGTGCTGCCGGACAACGTGCTGTTCGAGGGCGGAGCCGGCGAAACCGTTCGCCGTGAGCTCCTCAAGCAGGCCGACGTCCACACGCTGCTGCGTCTGCCAACCGGCATCTTCTACGCGCAGGGCGTGAAGGCGAACGTTCTCTTTTTCGAGAAGAAGCCGGCGCGGGAGCAGCCGTGGACTGAGAAGGTCTGGATCTACGATCTGCGCACGAACATGCATTTCACGCTCAAGGAGAACACGCTTCGGCGCGCCGACCTCGACAACTTCGTGGCGTGCTACAACCGGAAGAACCGCAAGGATCGCAAGGAGAGCGAGCGCTTCAAATCGTTCACCTATGATGAGTTGGCGAAACGCGACAAGCTCAACCTCGATATCCTCTGGCTGAAGGATGACGCGCTCGAGGAATCGGCCAACCTGCCAGCCCCTGAGGTCATCGCCGCGGACATCATGGCCGATCTCGCCGCCGCGCTGCAGCAGTTCGCGGCGATTTCGGATGACCTGAACCCGCCCAAGTGAACCCGGGATCGGACTGGTATCAAACGGATCGGCCCGAACGCCGAGTTTGATCGCAATCGCCGGATAGCCCGCCCCGCCGCACCGCCGATAGCTTGCGATCGACCTTCATAGCGAGCAAATCATGGCGACCATGGTAGCCGACCAACATAGTCCCGCGTCGCGTTTGTCCGACGCCGATGCATGGCGCGCCGTCGAGCAACGAGATGCGAGCCGCGACGGCCAGTTCGTCTACGCCGTCCGCACGACGATGATCTACTGCCGGCCGTCCTGTCCGTCGCGACGGCCGGCCCGCGCGCGCGTCAGCTTCTACGACAGCGCGCCTGAGGCGGAACGTGCTGGCTATCGCGCGTGCCTTCGCTGCTGGCCACGGCATGGCGGCTCACCGTCGGGAGAGGCCATCGAGCGCGCTCGCCTGTATCTCGACAGGCATGCCGAGCGCACGGTTCCACTGAGCGAGCTTGCCTCGGAGGTCGGCCTCAGCGCGTCGCATCTGCAGCGCTCGTTCAAACGGGTCCTTGGCGTTTCGCCCAAGGAGTATCAGGACGCGCGCCGCGTGCGTCGTTTCAAGTCGCTGCTACGCGCCGGCGACACGGTGAGCCGCGCGACCTACGAAGCCGGGTTCGGCTCGAGCAGCCGCGTGTACGAGCGCGCGGACGCGATGCTCGGCATGACGCCCGCGGCGTTCCGGCGCGGCGGGGCCGGTGTTCACATCACGTACACGATCGCCACGGCGCCCGTGGGACGCGTGCTCGTCGCGACGACCGACCGCGGAGTCTGCGCCGTGGAGTTGGGCTCGACCGACGCCGAGGTGGAACGCGGCCTGCGCGCCGATTTTCCACGGGCGTCGGTCGAGCGACGCGATGCGCCGCGCCACCCATGGGTGCGCGCCGTCCTCGACAGCGTTCGGCAGCCCCGGCGCTCGACGTCGAGCGAGGTTCCACTGGATGTCGGCGGCACCGCGTTCCAGGGCAAGGTGTGGAAAGCGTTGCGGGAGATTCCGGCCGGCGAACGCCGGTCGTATCGCGAGGTCGCCCAAGCCATCGGGCAGCCGACCGCCGCGCGCGCCGTGGCTCGCGCCTGCGCGACGAATCGCGTCGCCGTCGTCATTCCTTGCCATCGCGTCGTTCGCGGCGACGGCAAGGATTCCGGTTACAAGTGGGGTGTCGATCGCAAACGCCGGCTCCTCGATGAAGAGGCCGGCTGACGCCGTCGCCGAACCGCAACTCCGGTCCTCGAATACGCGTACGCTGATTCAGAGAACCAATGGCCGGGGGCACGTGTCCAAGCGTTCGAGGCCGGATTGCGGTGCAGCACACAACATGACGGGGTTTCCATGGCGATGACCGAACGTCGGCGCATCTCCCAACGGCTCGATGGCATGAGCCAGGACATTCGATACGCGCTTCGCACGCTGCGAAAGAATCCGGCGTTCACCGCCGTCGCAATCCTGACGCTCGCGCTCGGCATCGGCGCAAACGCGGCGATCTTCAGCGTCGTCGACGGCGTGCTCCTCAAGCCGCTGCCCTTCCCGCATCCGGAGCAACTCCTGCGGGTGTGGCAGAACGAGACGTCGACCGGCACCGTGATTCCCGGCCCGGCATCGGCGGTGAACCTCGACGACTGGCGGGCGCGTCGCCGGCTCCTCGCCGACGTCGCCGGCTACTTCTATCGCGAGGGACAGAGCGGGACCGATCTCACCGAGATGGGCGAGCCGCAACGACTCGACGCCACGTTCGTGTCCCCCGGGTTCTGGACGACGTTGGCCGTCAAGCCGCAGCTCGGCCGTGTTCCGCGCGACGACGAGATGGTTCGCGGCGCAGACGACCGGCTCGTGGTGCTCAGCTACGCGTTCTGGCAGCGGCAGTTCGGCGGCGCATCGTCGGCCATTGGCCGGCGCATCATGCTGGGCGGCGACTCGTACGAAATCGTGGGGGTGATGCCTGCCTCGTTCCAGTTTCCATCGCCGCACGTCGAAGTCTTCATCCCCTTCTCGACGATTCCCGACGACGCGATTCCGCGCATTCGCCCGGTGCGCGTGCTCGACATCGTCGCGCGTATGAAGCCGGGCGTCACCGTCGCGCAGGCGAACGCCGAGATCAACAGCATCACGCGCGGTCTGGCCGAACAGTATCCCGAGGATCGCAACCTGGCCGCCGCGTCCGTGGCGCCGCTCCGCGACTCGATCGTCGGCAAGGTTCGAGCGGGGCTGCTCGTGCTGCTCGGCGCCGTCGGTTTCGTGCTGCTCATCGCGGCGGTCAATCTGGCGAGCCTGCTGCTTGCGCGAGCCGCTGCGCGAGAGCGCGAGCTCGCGATTCGCGTTGCGCTCGGCGCGGACCGCTCGCGGGTGATTCGCCAACTCTTCACCGAGAGCCTGGTGCTCGCCGCGTCCGGAGGCGTTCTTGGATTGATCGTCGCGCAGGTCGGAGGGCACCTGCTGGTCCAGCTCGCGGCCGGTCAGCTTCCGCGCGCGGAAGCCGTAGGCCTCGACTATCGCGTGCTCGGTTTCACGGCGGCGATATCATTGGTCACCGGGATCGCGTTCGGCGTGGTGCCAGCCGTTCGCGCCTCGAGCCCCGAGCTCCAACAATCGTTGCGCGAGGGAACACGCGGCAGCACCGGTGGCTCGGGCGGATTGCGCAGCACCCTCGTCATCGCCGAGGTCGCGCTGGCGATGATCCTCGTCGTCGGCGCAGGATTGATGACGCGAAGCTTCGTCAAGCTCCTCCAAGTCGACCTCGGGTTCACGCCGAGTCATCGCATCGCCATCAACTACAGCATCTCGACGGCGCGCCACTCGACCGCGATCGAGATGCGGCAGGTGTACGGCGAGATGATCCAGAAAGTGCGCACGGTTCCTGGCGTGATCGCCGCCGGGGCCGTCCGCGACCTTCCCTTCCGCGGCGACGGCGAACGGATCGGTTTCGTTCCGCCCGGCTTCTCGGCCGGAGCGAACGGCCAACTTCCGTCGGCGACGTTGATGTTCACGAGCGACGGATTCTTCAACGCGATGGGAATTCCGATCCTCGCCGGACGCGACCTGTCGCCGCAAGACCGCCAGGGCGCGCCAATCGCTCTCGTCGTCAACCAGGCGCTCGCGAAAAAATATTTCCCCGATCGCAGTCCGATCGGGCAGACACTCACCTTCGGCGACACGAACCATTTCGCGATCGTCGGCGTGGTGGGAGACGTACGCCAAGGCTCGATCGACGAGACGCCGGGGCCGCGGATCTACGCCAGCGCCTATCAGATCTTTCGCGTCAAGGTCAACCTCGTCGTCCGGACGCAGGGCGACCCACAGATGATGATCAAGCGCGTCGAGGACGCCATCCGCTCCGTTGACCGGCAGCAGACCATCACGTCTGCGTTCACGCTCGAGGACGCGGTGGGTGACGCTGTCGCGCGGCCGCGGCTTCTCACTGTGCTGCTCGGACTCTTCGGCGCGATGGGACTGGTGCTGGGTGCACTCGGCATCTATGGAGTGTTGGCGTATCTCGTGAGCCAACGTACGCGCGAGATCGGCGTACGCCTCGCGCTCGGCGCACGCCCGCGGGACGTTCTCTACATGATCGTCGGCCGCGGATTGCGCCTCGCGACGATCGGCGTCGCCATCGGCCTCGCCGCCTCGCTCGCGCTGACACGGCTCATGCAGGGCGTGTTGTACGGCGTCACGCCGACCGACCCATTGACGTTCGGCGGCGTCGCCCTCGCGCTCCTCGCCGTCGCCGCCTTCGCGAGCTGGGTCCCTGCATTGCGCGCAACGAGAGTAGACCCGCTCGTGGCGCTGAGATCGGAGTGAGGGCGGGCAGAAGCGTTGCCGCGGATTCCGCGGAATGGACGGAGTACCGTCTGCCGTTCCCGGCCGTTGTCGCGGTCTCCGTTCCGCTCCGCGCCATCCGCGTTCATTCTTGTTAGGATCCGCTCCAGATGCCATCGCCGGAGAGCCTGTGCCACCTGATGAGCATGAACCGGCGCACGATCGCCTGCACGACCCCGGCGTCGCGGCCGCGGCCGTGCGCGCGGGGGCGCAATCGAGTGCGATGCCGATGCGCGTCGCTGACAGCGAGGTTCGCGTCGGCACCGCGGGCTGGACGGATCGCACGCTCACGGCAAGCGGCGTCTTCTATCCGAAGGATGTGAAGACGCCTGAGGATCGGCTGCGCCACTATTCGTCGCGGTTCTCCATGGTCGAAGCCGATATGGGCTTCTACGCGATTCCTGACCGCCAGCTCACGGAGCGTTGGATCGAGCGCACACCCGCTGAGTTCGTCTTCAGCATGAAAGCGCACGCGCTCATGACCGGCCACGCGACCGACGTTGCTCGGCTGCCGCGGTCGATCCGCGATCTGATTCCGGCCACGCACGCGGGTCCGCGTGTCTACGCCAAGGACCTGCCGCTCGAAGTGCGCGAGGAAGTCTGGCATCTCTTCCGCGACGCCGCGACGCCGCTGCACGAGGCAGGAAAGCTCGGCGCCATTCTCCTGCAGTTCGCGCCCTGGATCCGTCCGTCGAAGCAGACGCCGGCGATGCTCGCGCGCGCCCGGCAGCGGCTGGGCGACCTCCCGGTGGCCGTCGAGTTCCGACACCCGAGCTGGCTGGCGCCCAGGCTGCGCGAGCGCCTCTGGGACGAGTTGCGCGACAACGGCATGACGTACGTCGTCGCCGACACGCCGCCGGGAACTCCGACGAGTCTGCCGATCGTGCCGGCGATCACGACGCCGGAGCTGGCGGTCGTGCGGCTGCACGGCCGGCGCAGCGAGCTCTGGGGCGCGCGCGAGGCGACCGTCGCCGAGAAATACCGCTATCTGTACGACCGCGCCGAGCTGGAGGATTGGCTGACGCTGATTCTGGAGCTGGCCGAAGAGGCCGAGCGCGTGCACGTCGTCTTCAACAACTGCTACGCGAACTACGGTACGACCAACGCGCTCGAGATGGCCGAGCTGATACAGTCGCTGGCGTGACCAGGGATCACGCCGCCAACTGACCCGACGGGACCCAGACGGGCAGACCACCACGAATTTCGCCGACGCACCGGTACGACGCCGGCGGAAAGCCGAGCACGCCAATCTCCAGCACGTCGCCCAACTGCACGGTGACGTGCTCGCCGAGCGCGTCGACGGCGGCTCGGAACGACTCGCTCTCGATTACCCCTTCCTGCCTCGAGTCGGAGCCGCTCACGGAAAAACGATATCTGGACATGTGAGATCTCCTCCGGGTTCAGTATTAGATACACCGTCAGGTTCCGTCCGGTTCGCGTACCTTTCAACTTGAGCCCTGGGTCGCCCGTTGGAACATTGGAACATTGCCTCCCTTCAGCACCGAAACACCATGCGAACTCTCAGCGTCCTCGCCGGAGTGGTGCTCGTCGTCTCGGCCTCTGCCGCCGCCCAACAGAAACGGACGATCACGTTCGACGACTTCGCCGCGGTGAAGGCGGTAAGCGACCCTCAACCGTCGCCTGACGGAAAGCTCGTGCTCTTTGCCGTCCGCACGGCCGACGTCGCCGCCAACAAACGCACGTCACAGACCTTTGTCGCCACTACGACCGGAGGAACCCCGGCGACTTTTCCCGGCGGGAGCGCCGGCACCGACGTGCCCGCAACGGAGGCGCGCTGGTCGCCCGATGGAAAGCACGTTGCCTACATCGCCGGCGACCAGCTCTGGATCGCTGACGCCAACGGCGGTAATCCGCACCAGCTCACCACCCTGAACGGTGGCGCGACCGGTCCGGTCTGGTCTCCCACGGGCAACGAGATCGCCTTCACCTCGGCCGTGTACCCCGAGTGCTCGACTGATGCGTGCAACGCGTCGAAAAGCAAAGCCGCCGCGGAAAGCAAAGTGAAGGCACACATTGCCGACCACTTACTGTATCGGCACTGGACCGCCTGGGATGAAGGAACACGGTCGCACCTGTTCGTCGTCGGCCTGGGTGGCGGCGCGCCGAAGGATCTGATTCCAGGCGCGCGGTACGACGTGCCGCCGGGACCGTTTGGCGGAAGTGAAGGATATGCGTGGTCGCCGGATGGCCGGGAAATGGCCTACACGGCGAAGGATCAGGGCCGCGCCGATGCCACGTCGACGGACATCAACCTGTACACGGTGCAGATGAATGGCCGTGTCCCGGCGGTGATCACGAGCGCAAACAGGGGTGCCGATCAGAACCCGGTGTATTCGCCCGATGGCCGCTTCATCGCCTATGCGTCGCAGGCGCGGGCCGGATTCGAGTCCGATCGCCAGCGTCTCATGATCTACAACCGCGCCGATAAGCACGCGCGGGAGCTGTTGCGGAGCTGGGATCGCAACGCCGAGGCATACTTCTGGGCGCCGGATATGAGCGCGATCTACGTGCAAACGACGGACGCCGGCCGCGAAAAGCTGTATCGCGTGAGCCTCACGAGCGACGCGTCCGGGCTCGCCGCGTCAGGCGCGCCCAAGCTGTTGGTGGGCGACCACAACAACGCCGCGTTTGCGCTGTCGCACGACGGGCGCACGCTGGTGTGGCTGCGCGACGCCGCCGAGTTCCCGGCCGAGGTCTACGCGGCCGACGTGTCGGCCGGCGCGCCGGCCACCGCGCACGCCGTCACTCACGAGAACGACGCGCTCGTGTCGCGACTCGCGCTCAATCCAGCCGAGGATTTTTGGTTCACCGGCGCCAACGGAGCCAAGGTGCAGGGCTTTCTGATCAAGCCGCCGAACTGGCAACCCGGAAGGAAATATCCGGGAATCTTGCTGATTCACGGCGGCCCGCAGGGCGCCTGGCTCGACCAGTGGCACTCGCGCTGGAACTACCAGTTGTTCGCCGCCACGGGCGCGGCGCTCGTGATCGTCAACCCGCGCGGCTCGACCGGCTACGGACAGAAACTCGCCGACGAGGTGTCGAAGGACTGGGGCGGGAAAGCCTACGTCGATCTGATGCACGGCCTGGACGCGGCGCTGGCGAGGAATCGGTGGATCGACGCGAACGCGCTCGGCGCGGCCGGCGGATCGTTCGGCGGATACATGGTGGATTGGATCGCCGGGCATACGAACCGGTTCAAGGCGCTCGTGTCGCACGCCGGTCCATTCAACCTCGAGAACATGGCGACGGCGACGGAAGAGCTGTGGTTCCCGGACTGGGAGTACGGCGGTCCGTTCTGGAACCCGAAGGCGATGTCGACGCAGTATCGCGTCTTCTCACCACATCTCTATGTCAAGAACTTCAAGACACCAACGCTCGTGACTGGCGGCGAGCTCGATTACCGGGTCCCGTATACGGAAGATTTGTCGATGTTCACCGCGCTGCAGCGCATGAACGTGCCGAGCCGGCTGGTCATCTTCCCCGACGAAGGGCACTGGATCGGCAAGCCGCAGAACCAGCGACTGTGGTGGGGCGAGGTGCAGGGCTGGCTGGAGAAGTATCTCGCAGGGAAGCCGAAGGCGTGACTCAGCGGCAGGTAAACGAGTACACACGGAGCTCGCCGGTCCTGTTTTCCCCGCAATTCACGCCGCCTCCGTTTCCGATCCGCGTACTCCGCGTCCAGTCTTGTTCTGGCCTGTGCGGGCGTGATCTGACGTGACCGCGAGGCCAGCCGCTCGCAGCCGCGGCTCGCGGGACATAACGAAGAGAAGAAAGGATCGAACGGCTCCTTGCTCGTCTAGCGAACCTCCAGCCTGTACCGCCCGTGTGACGCGAGACCGTTCGCGGGCGTTCCGGTCACCGTGACGTAGAAGATCCCCGGCGTCAGATTCGCCTGAATGCGCGAGCAGAAATGACTCGTTGCCGAGATGAAATCGTTGTTCGTTCCGATGAGCGTCCCCGTCGATGTCGACAAGGTGAGGAACGTGTCGAGCTCGATGCCGAGTCCACATGAGCCGACCAGCCCCGAGGTCTCGAACGTGTACATTCCCGCGGCAGGGATGGCGACGCTGTACACGTCTCTGACGTCCGGCGTCGTGATGCTGCCGGTCACGTAGCTGCCCACGCTCAGCACGTTCGCGTGCGCGATGTCGTCGTTCGGCTCGACTTCCGTCGGAACCCCCAGCGCGATCGCCACCGCCTGCGAATTGCTGTTGACGTTGAACACCGTCGGCTTGCCGAAGCCGCCGGCCCAGGTGAATCGGCGGCCGGCGATGCCGATCGCCGAATCGCCGGCTTCATCATCGCCGGCCTGGACGAAGTAGGCCCCGGTATTCAAACGCGTGAAGGCGAAGCTCCCGTCGGACGACACTTTCGCGGATTTCACCGCGGCGCCCGTGGTGGCGTCGATGAGTCGCACGAACGTCTGGCGTGCGGGCCCCTTCTGCTGTGCCAGCGCGTTGTAGGCGTTGACGATGCCCCATCCGAGCGCATCGCCGCGCGTGGCGCCGGCCGGGCGCGTCGCGAACTGCTCGATGCGCGAGCGCAGCTGCGCTGCCGTCAACCCGGGATCCTGTGCGAGCAGCAGCGCCGCGATGCCGGACACGAACGGCGCGGCCGCCGACGTGCCATAGCCGAACAGGAATGTCGGCGTGTTCGTCTCGAAGTTCCACCCGGGACCAACCACGCCGCCGCCGCCGTTGTCGTCGAGACGGAAATCTCCGCCCGGCGCAGCAACGGAGACGAACGTTCCGGCATTCGAGTACGTCGCGAGCGCGCCATCCATGCCGACGGACGCCACCGCCATCACGTCGGGGAACGCCGCCGGGAACACGGG
>Ga0157370_10001118_pt1 | contig 33526 bp, 29 predicted proteins | sample C35metaG_FD_113463 | JGI IMG/M metagenome (GOLD analysis project Ga0157370, IMG submission 113463) | Corn rhizosphere microbial communities from Kellogg Biological Station, Michigan, USA - C3-5 metaG | ecosystem: Host-associated > Plants > Roots > Rhizosphere > Soil | place: USA: Michigan... | reverse complement strand
CGAGAGCAGTCTTCCGTATGAGTCGATTGGCAGGAAGGGGCCCGTGGTGCTGAGTGCGAGGTATTCTCCCAACTTGATGCGGACCCCCTCTACAGGCAGACAGTGACTTTGCAGAAAGGCCAGCACGGGAAAGGAAAAAACCACACGGTCCTCCCAGCGGGCCAGCAGATGGGGAGGACCTGTGTTCTCTTCTGCATCCAGTGCAGAAAAGCCGGACCAACCGTTATCCCCGGCGAGAATCAAATTTGGGATTGGCACGCGATTGACCACCGGTAGCTGAAGATAACTGCCCTGAACAGAACCGAGCGGAATGGATGCGCGGCGGAACGAGGCTGGCATCGGCTGGGGAGTCGCTCCACGGGAAAGGGGAGTGGAGGTGATCAGGGATTCAAAGCCCGCCATGGTTTTTTCCAGGGCGACAAGTGAGATGGGATCTGGATTTTCCCAGGAAAAAACCGCAGCACTTCCCAGCCGCTTTACCCCTCGGCGATGGAAGTTGTTCAGGATCACCGCCACATCGATGGGGAGGGGCGGTGAGCTTTGGAAGAAATGCTCGGTATCATCTCCTATAGAGACGATCACGGGAATTTCGTTAGGCCCTGTCTCTTGGGTGGGAAGGGGAGAGAAAATCGTCCATGGTTGTTCGTGAGTGCCATTTCCTGTTAGTGTTTGAGGTGGCTGGACGCGGAGAACGGTTTTGAAAAGCAGGCTCTCCACCATGGGTAGAGCTTTCCATGCTGCGAGTGCCGCTCCCGCAGAGAGGAGTGATACCCATAGGCGGCGTTGGAAATGGCGTGGCACGGGCTTACTTTTGTGCAGCCTCGATCACGGGCGCGAGCGGGGCTTCCAGAGGCGTGCCATCCGTAACTTCTTTCAGAAGGCGGGCTGCCACGGGAATGTGTGGGCGATACCATTCATCACCTTTGTTTTTAACGATGTTTCCGAAGGCTCCCAGTGCCTGCATCAACCGTTGGGCGGCGCATTGCCGGAAGAGTGTCGATTCCGGGCGCTCATCCGCGATGTCTTCCCACAGGGTGAGCAGTTGTTCCCGCTCCTCTGCCGTGTGGTTCAGATATGGATCGAAAATCAGCGATGCCAGGTCGTATTCCTGGCGGCCACGGCGGAGGCCTTGGAAATCGATCATGTAGATTTTCCCATCCTTGATGAGCAAATTCTGCGATTGGAAATCCCGGTGAACCAAGTGGCGTGCGCCTGTTCCCAGTCGCTCCGCCATTTCCTGAAAGTCCGGGTTGGCGCGCAGTCCCATGGCATCGAGGCCCAGGTAATCCTCCACCATGTGCTCGAAAAAGTAATTCTGCTCCCAGCGATACAGCTTCGCATCGAAGGCGGGCATGAGGTGGAAGTCCTTCGGAGGCTTCGCGTAGAAGAGCTTGTCCACCTGCTCGAAGGCAGATTTATAAAATGGCAGCCGTTCGGCAAAAGGGCGGTCCTTCAAGGAAAGGAGATCCTCATTTCCCAAGTCCTCGATCAGCGCCACATTGTAGCGGGCGCGGTCATGCAGGATGGCAGGGACGCGGAGGCGTGCCTGTTTTAGAAATTGTGCCACCGGAATGAATTGGGAATTATCCTCCCGCTCATCTGTCCAGTGAATGCCGATGAAGGGCTCGTGCACCGGAGTTTTCACCCGTACGATGGTTCTTCCCGATGCGCCGCGTTTGATCGGCTCCAGGGTGATGGGCACGGTCGGGTCCACGCCGAGGAACTGGCGGGCTGTGGAAAGGATCGCTTCGGTTGGCATGGACGCGTGTAACTAGCGGGAAAAACCGCCCATCTGCCAAGGTAAAATGCCGATCCCGCACTTACTCATCATGATGAAACCACAGGGTCACCAGCAAAGCGATGCCGATGATCCACGTAGCCCACACATTGGAGGTGAAATAAGGATACACGCTGAGGCCGATGCCGATGACGACGGGCTTCCACAGCCCCAGCTTTTTTCCATAGGAAATGGATGCCATTCCCAGTATGCCGAAGACGAGGCCTGCGAGAATATTGTAGGGATTGAAATTCAGCATTTTCCGAACGATACAGAATCCACCTGCAGAAGCGATCTGCTTTATTTCCTCCCATGAAAGTTCTTCTCATCGGTAATGGCTACCTGGGCCAGGCTCTCGCAGGCGTCTTCCAGCAGCATGGATGGGAGGTGATGCCCGCATCACTTTCCGGAGATGATGGGGTGATCGCCTGTGATGTGTCGGATGCAGCAGCGGTGAAAAATCTGCCTCCCGCAGATTGCATCGTCCATTGCGCTGCCTCGGGGCGGGGAGGAGCTGAGGCTTATCAGCAGGTGTATGTGGATGGCTGCCGGAATCTGGTTGCTGCTTTTCCAGGAGTGCCATTGGTTTTTGTTTCCAGCAGCTCGGTGTATGCGCAGATCGATGGCTCCACCGTCACAGAGGAAAGCCCTGCGGAGCCGGATCGGGAAACGGGAAAGCTTTTGCTCGAAGCGGAAAACATTACGCTCCATGCGGGCGGGAAGGTCGCCCGGTTGGCGGGGATTTACGGGCCACGGCGCAGCGTGATTTTACGGAAGTTCCTCTCCGGTGAAGCGGTGATCGAGGAAGATGGCAGACGTTTCCTGAATCAGATCCACCGGGATGATGCCGCCCGGGCCATATTCCAAATCGTCACACAGGCTGCAGCGGGGGAGGTTTTCAATGTCAGTGACTCATCCCCCCTCAGCCAAATGGAGTGCTATCAGGGGCTAAGCCGGATTTTTCTCAAACCGTTGCCTCCCTGCGGCCCGCGTGATTTGAACCGGAAGCGGGGTTGGACCCACAAGCGGGTGTCGAATGCAAAATTGCGTGAACTGGGTTGGCTGCCGGATTATCCCTCCTTCCTCGATGCGGTGGGGGAGCTTTCGCAAATGGAAACCTAGGCTTTGACCAGTGGCCGGAATCCGACTATGCCCTGCCCTCCAAAAATGAAGGAGCAAATCGATTCCATCCAAACAGTGGCCCTCGCGGCAATCGCCGCTGCCGCTGACGAGCGCGCACTTGAAGACGCCCGCGTCGCTGTTCTCGGTAAAAAAGGCACGCTGACCCTTGCCGCGGCAGGCATCAAGGACGTGCCTAAGGAGGACAAGGCCGCTGTGGGCCAGCTTCTCAATGCCGCGCGCAGCACCATCACCGCCGCGCTGGAAGAAAAGCAGTTCGCCCTTCAAGAGATTGCGGACCGCTCAGCCTTGGCCGGAATCGATGTCACGCTGCCTGCACGTGTCCAGCAGGTCGGCGCGCTGCACCCGCTCACGCTCATCCGTGATCAGGCCATTGGTATTCTCCGACGCATGGGCTTCGCCTTGGCAGATGGCCCCGAAATTGAGGATGAATTCCACTGCTTCGATGCGCTGAACACGCCTACGGATCATCCGGCGCGGAACGAAAAGGATACGTTCTATTTCGATTCCGGAAAACTGCTCCGCACCCATACTTCGTCGGTGCAGGTCCGCACCATGGAGGCACAGACTCCGCCGATCCGCATCATTGCCCCCGGCTCTGCCTATCGCCGCGACGAAATCGATGCGACGCACCTTTCCGTCTTCAATCAGCTCGAAGGCCTTTACATCGGCAAGGATGTTTCTCTCCCAGACCTGAAGGGCACGCTGGAATATTTCCTGCGTGAGCTTTTCGGCACCTCCACGGAGGTTCGTTTCCGTCCGCACTTCTTCCCCTTCACAGAACCGAGCTTCGAGATCGATGTGAAGCTGCAGGTGAAGGGCCAGGCTCCGCGTTGGATCGAAGTCGCTGGCTGCGGCATGGTCGATCCCGCTGTGTTCGAAGCGATCAACAAGTCCCGCAAGGACAACGCCTTCGATCCGGAAAAGGTAACCGGTTTCGCCTTTGGCATGGGGCTGGACCGCCTCGCCATGATCCGCTGGGGCGTGAAGGACATCCGCCTCCTCATCGAAAACGATGCCCGTTTCCTCAAGCAATTTGCTTAAGTGATCGGGGATCGTGGATGGATGATAGACGATAAAGGGATCAAGATATGGAAATGTCCTTTGGCTATAAAAAGCTCAGAATCTGGGAACAGTCGCGAGAACTCGTGATTGAGATTCACCGGATGTCTCTGATCTCATTGCCAAAGCACGAACTGTATGAAGAAGGCTCTCACATCCGGCGTAGTATGAAATCCGTGAAGTCCAATATCGTTGAAGGATATGGACGTTGCAGACATAAACCCGAATACATCCGGTTTCTTGACTACGCTTACGCCTCTTCATTGGAAACCATTGATCATCTTGAAACTCTTTTTGAAACCGAATCTCTGCGTGATGAGGATCTGTTCCATTCGTTGCATGAGCGACTGAATCTTCTCTCCAAATCCATCTATCAATTCACTCGGAGTGTGAAAATCCACCACAACGAGGACCATGCCTGATCAGTGCGCTTCCATCCACTATCTTTAATCTCCTATCCTCTATCTTTCTTTCCATGAACGTCTCACTCAACTGGCTCGGCACTCATCTCGATGTGGCCGGAAAATCCATCAAGGAAATCGACAACCTCTTCACCTTCGCGGGTGTGGAGGTGGAGGGCATCGTTTCCAAGGGCATCACCTCCGAGAAAATCGTGGTGGCCCAGATCATGGAGGCCGTGCAGCACCCGAATGCGGATCGCCTGAAGGTGACGCAGGTGGATGCTGGTGAAGGTTCGCTCCGCCAGATCGTGTGCGGTGCGCAGAACTACAAGGTGGGTGACAAGGTGCCATGTGCGCTGCCAGGTGCGGAACTTCCAAACGGCTTCACTATCGGTGAAACCGTCATGCGCAAGGTCGAGTCCCGCGGGATGCTCTGCGCTGCTGCGGAAATCGGCCTGCCTGCGGGCGAAGATGGTCTGCTGATTCTTCCTGCCGATTCCGAGATCGGTAAGCCGGTGAAGCAACTTTTCGAATCCGATGTGTTGCTGGAACTGGAAGTGACGCCAAACCGTCCAGACCTCCTCAGCCATCGCGGCATGGCCCGTGAGCTGGCCACGCTGCTCAAGACACCACTCCTTCCACTGGAGATTCCGACTCCGGTTACGGGGCCTGCTGGCGATGCCGTCCGCATCGACTCCCCGCAAAACTGCCCGCTTTATTCTGCGGTTCGCATTTCCGGTATCACCGTGAAGGAGAGTCCTGCATGGCTGAAGCAGCGTCTGGAGTCCATTGGCCTGCGCCCGATCAACAACATCGTGGACATCACAAACTACGTGCTCCACGAACTGGGCCAGCCGCTGCACGCTTTCGATGCGGCGAAGCTGACAGGTGCTGTGGTGATTCGTCAGGCCACCGAGGGCGAAAAATTCACCGCCCTCGATGAATCCGAGCACGTTCTCACGACAGATGATCTGCTCATTTCGGATGATTCCGGAGCCGCACTCGCCCTTGCCGGCGTGATGGGTGGCTTGGACAGCGGAGTGAATGATTCCACCACGGACATTTTGTTGGAATCCGCCTATTTCACTCCACAGGGCGTCCGTCGCACCTCGCGCCGCACCGCCCTTTCCTCGGATTCTTCCTACCGTTTCGAGCGGGGAGTGGACCCCCTGGGCGTGGTCTCCGCCTCGGCATTTGCCGTGAAGCTGATTCTGGAAATCGCAGGGGGCACCCTTTCCGGGCACACCCTGCTGGCTGGTGAGGCACCCGTGCTGACGAAGCCGGTCGCCCTGGATCTCAAAAAGCTGGATCAACTGATGGGCAGCTCCATTTCTCACGAGGCGGCAGCAGAAATCCTCACCCGCCTGGGCCTTGCCAAGCTGGGGGAAGGCACATGGGATGTTCCTTCATTCCGGGCGGATCTCCAGCGCCACATCGATCTGGTAGAGGAAATCGCCCGTGTGCATGGCCTCGAAAATGTGCCATCCCGTTTCCAGGGCACCTTCGTTTCCGCCAGTCCGGTGGATGCTGCCTATGATGCAGACATGGTGCTGCGCCGCCGTCTCGCTGCTCTCGGCTTTTTCGAGTGCCAGACGATCAAGCTGATCTCGGATGAGCAACTTGCCGATGCACTGCCATTGCGTCCGCTGATCAATGGTGACCTCATTCGTGTGAAATTGCCGCTGAGTGAGGACCACTCTGTGATGCGCCCCAGCATTGTGCCCGGCCTCGTCACTTCTGCGGTTCGCAATGTGCGCCAACAACTCAAGTCCCTGCGTTTCTTCGAAATGGGCCGCGTGTTCCGCAATGCGGGCGGTGGCAAGGCGAAGGATCAGGAAAGCGAAACGTTGGCGCTCCTCGTGTCCGGCCCGGCTCTTCCAGTCGGCTGGTCCCAGAACGAGCGCATTTCCGATCTGTATGATCTGAAGGGCACCCTTTCCGCTCTGTTGGGTGGTCGTGAGATCACCTTCACTCCGCGTGAACGCGAAGGATTCGCTCTCGGTTGCGATATCAAGGCCGGGGATCAAACCATCGGCATTTTCGCCCGCCTGAAGCCATCCCGTGAGCGCGATCTGGATTTCCCGCATCCCGTTTACGTCGCGGAACTGGATCTTGGAAAACTCCGCAAGCTCCTCGTCGGCATCAGCCAAGTGGAGGATCTGCCTCTGTTCCCCGGTTCATCACGCGATGCTGCCATGGAACTGCCGCTGACCACTGCGAATTCACAAATCGAGACGGTGATCGCCAAGATCAACGAACCGTTGCTCATTTCCTCCGAGTGCTTTGATGTTTTCACGGATGTCTCCGGCACACGCATCGCAGCAGACCGCAAGTCTGTGGCGTATCGTTTCCAATATCGTGCAGTTGACCGCACCCTTAAAGCCGAAGAAGTCGATGCTGCCCACCAGAGTGTGCTTGAAGCCTTGACCAAGGGGCTGGGAGTGAAGTTCCGTTAAGAGACAACTCTCTCAATTTCAAAGAAGGCCTTATCAGTAATGGTAGGGCCTTCTTTCTATCCGGCCCCTTGCATGGCAAATGCTCTTTGGGTATTTCTTTGGTAAAGCATGAGCAGTTCCAGATTGATCGCAGTGGTGGGGGGCAGTGGTTCGGGAAAGAGCTGGATTGCCGCTCGGGTGGGGGAGTGGACCGGGCAGGAAGTGGCGCATCTATGCCAGGATGATTTTTATCGGGATCTCAGTCATCTTCCAGAACACGAACGGGCCTTGGTGAATTTCGATGATCCGGAAGCCATTGATTGGGAGAGCTTGCGAGAGGTGCTGAATGCCTTGCAGCAGGGAAGGGCTGCAGAAATGCCGGTTTACGATTTCTCCACCCATACTCGGCTGACTGCGGGACGGCCGTTTCCTCCGGTGGAGGTGGTGGTGCTGGATGGGCTGTGGCTGCTCCATCATGAGTGGTTGCGGGAAAAGTTTTCCCTGAGCGTGTTTGTGGATTGTCCTGAGGAGGAACGATTGAGACGCCGGATCGCACGGGATGTGCTGGAACGTGGCCGCACGGAGGAATCCGTAAGGCGGCAGTTCGCGGATCATGTGCAGCCCATGCATGCGAAGTTTGTGGAGCCGCAGAGGCGGTGGGCGACGATCTGTGTGGGATCCCCTCTTACAGAAAAAGAGCACGCCGATTTGATTTCGGCGTGCTCTGCAAGCAGTACAAACAAATGAACCGAGGGTTCACCAATCGACGGTGACGCCAGTGTAAATGCCGGTGCCCGCGCCTTCCACAGTGCTGCCATAGAAGCTGGCCAGCTCGTATTCCTCATCAAAGGCGTTCTCAATGCGTGCATGGAACCTCACATGGTCCGTGATTTTGTAGGAGCCGTAGATGCGGGCTACGGTGTAGGATTCCAATGCATCTCCGCCCCATGAATGATCGGAAAGGTGGGTGGCACCCATGCCTACGAGCGTGTTGGCCGTGGGCTTCCAGTCAAGTGATGCAGTGGCGGTATTGCGTGGCTGATCACTGAGGCTTGTGTGCAGATAGGTGTAGGCAAGATGATAGCTCACCGCATTGTCCAGCCAGCCGCCCCGCAGGCCGACTTCCAAGCCTTCCGTGGTGGTATCTCCCGGAACATTCACTGGAGGAGTCGGAAAGGCTTGGATCTGATCGCTGATGTGATTGTGGAACCAGGTGACTTCCACTGTGTGGCTGCCCACGATTTTCTGGGCGATGCCAAGGTCCCAACCGAGGGAGGATTCCGCCTTCAAATCTGGATTTCCTGCACCGAAGGAGGAGCCATACAGATCGAGGAAAGAAGGGGAACGGAAGGAGGTGCCCACTCCGCCCCGGAAGGAGGTGCCAGTCGCTGCCAAGTTGTAGATGGAACCCACGCGCCAAGTGAGTTCATCACCATAGGATTCATAATCCTCCCAACGCAGCGCGGCATTGGTGGTCAGATTTTCGATGATCTCCCACTCGATGGCCGAGTGTACCCCATAGCGGTCACGCTTGGTATCGGTGCCGATGGTGTTCTCAAAAGAGCTTTCATGGAAGTAGCCGCCAGCGAGTAGGCGGACGTTGTCTGCCAGCTTGATTTCGTGGTCTGTGGAAAGGCTGCCGGCACGCATGTCTGTGCCGTAATTTCCATAAATGGAATCGCTGTCATAAAATTCCTGCTGATAACCTGCGTGGAAGCGGGCGGTCCAGATGTCGGAAATTTTACCGATCGCATAGATGGTGCTCAGCGCGGCATCCAGATGGTCATCGGAATTACCAGAGGCTTCATAGAAGGAATCGATGGAGCGGTAGGTGGTGCCGATCGTCCACACGGAGTCGATCTTTCCTTCGGCACGGAGAGCGACGTTTCCTTGGTGGAAACTCTGCTGCGGTCCATCGTTGTCGGTTTTTTCGTAGCCACCGGAAAGGTAGTAGGAAAGGTCCCCGACTTCTCCTTGGAACTTCACGCGTCCAGCAAGGCTATCGAATGAGCCAGCTTCCACAGTGGCGGAGCCGCTCGGCTTGCCCGTGCCGTGTGGTGTTTCCATCCAGAGCACACCGCCGATGGATTCACCCCCATAGATGGCGCCTTGGGGACCCCGCAAAATTTCGATGGATCCCACATCATAGGTGCGAGAGGCGGAAAGAATGTTGCCGAGTGGTGAAGTGGAATCACTCAGGCGCATCCCATCCACGACCACTTGTGAGTAGGCCGTGGTGGTACCACGAATGAAGAGGGAGCCGATCGCACCGGTTTGGCCGCTCGTGGAAGTGGAGATGACACCAGGCGAGGCGTTCAAGGCATCGCGGACTTGGAACTGACCTTGGTTTTCCAGTTCCTCTGGATTGAGAACCGTGACGGCTGAGGTTGCCGTGGACGCGGGCCGTGGTGTCCGCAGGGCGGAAACGACCATGGTTTCCAGTTCTGTGTTTTGAATCTTTTGATCTTCCGCCTGAACGGCGCAAGGAACAAAGAGGGCGAGAAGTGCCAGGGCACGAGGGCTGGAGCCTTTGAGAGGCGTGTTGTTTTGTAGCATGAATGGAGTTCCAATGTCTGTAATTCGCAGACGGTTGAAAAAATCCCCTACAGGCTGGCGATCTGGCTCATCCTGGGTGCAAGTGCACTTTCAGACATACAGTGGCGATTACCGCGCCGGAGTTTCACCGGCTTCCCCATCAATTTCCTGCCCCGGCGAAGGGCTTCCTGAAGAGCATCGGTTCTCACCGACGCGCGGGTGGTAAGGTGCAACAGGCGTCCTCTGCAAGACAGATGCGACAGAAAACTTGAATCAAAAGGGAAGATCTGAATTTTCTTTCTTATTGGTTGGCACTTGACCGCGGGGCTGCGTGGCCTTTCTTTCCCCGCCCCATGCTTCGCGAGCTACTCAAGTCCAAGCTTCACCGCGCCATGATTTCGGCAGCGGATGTTGATTATGAAGGCAGCATCGAGATCCCTACGGATCTGATGGAAGCTGCAGATATCTGGCCGGGTGAAAAAGTTTTGGTGGCCTCCATTACGACGGGCAATCGCCTGGAAACATACGTTCTGGCAGGCAAGCCGGGCACGGGGCATATCATGATCAATGGTGGGGCAGCCCACCTGATCAAGGCGGGTGAGCGTGTGGCCATCATGGCTTTCGGTTATTCAGAAAAGCCCTTGGCTGTGAGAAACCTTTTGTTGGACGAGAACAACAACGTGGTTCGCTCCAGTCATTAGTCACGGATTTGTCTCATTTTGCATGGCATGAGACGATCTGAAACACGTTGACCGGGGTTAAGGCACGTGGCAGCTTCGCGGCTGCAATGAAGCTCATCCCGGCTATTTCTTTCGCTGCCTTTCTCGGTCTCACGGCATGTGATACCATCAATCAACCGATTACCAGCGGGGATTTCGATCCACTGCGTCCGCCGGGCAGCAATACGGTAGCGACTACCAGCTCATCCGATGGGCTGACATTCAAAGCCGGCCAGTTTGTTCAAGCGGCGATGGATAATACGGCCTTCTATGTGAAGAAGCCGAAGGGTGATGCAGAGGCTAACAAGCTTTTGAAGCGTGGCACATCCGTGAAGGTGGTAGCGAACAGCGACAGCTATACCAAGGTGGAGCTGGATAGCGGAGAAGTGGGTTTCATCCCAGCCGTCATGCTGGTGGATCCGGCCTCCTCCACGCCGGTGCCTGTCACCAATCCTGGCGAGTATCAGGTTTATCCTCCGCTCCCGGGTGGTCCTGTGGAGCCTCTGCCGGTGATTGATCCAGCCAGCCAGCCTCTACCGGACTCCATTCCTACCGTGATCGATCCAGATGCCCCGGTCACCAATACGCCTGTGCCTTCTGTGACTCCGCCCACGGAAATGTTTCCGGCGCCTGCACCGGCTCCTTCCACTCCTGCCCCAACTACCGAGAAGAAGCCCGCCCAGCCTCAGTAAGGGAATTTTACTGCCGGTAGCGTTCGTAAGCCTCCACGATGCGGGCGACTACCGGATGACGGACAATATCCTCACTGCCGAAGCGTTGGAAAGCGATGCTCTCCACGCCTTGGAGGGCATGCTCCGCTTCTGCCAGGCCTGATCTTACGCCCGGTTTCAGGTCCACTTGTGAACTGTCTCCGGTGATCACCATTCGGGATTCCTCCCCCAGACGGGTCAGAGTCATGAACATTTGCTCGCGGGTGGTGTTCTGAGCTTCATCCAGAATCACAAAGGAGCGGGAAAGCGTTCGGCCACGCATAAAGGCCAAGGGAGCGATTTCAATCGTACCATCCTCCATGTAGCGTTGGGCCTCTTCAGGATCGAGCATGTCATGAATGGCATCATAAAGAGGCCGCAGATAAGGAGCCACTTTTTCCTGCAGATCCCCCGGTAGAAATCCCAGCGCTTCACCTGCCTCCACCGCAGGGCGGGTGAGGATGATCCGTTGCACCATCCGGCGCTTCAATTGGGTAAGGGCCATTGCCATGGCTAGATAGGTCTTACCTGTCCCGGCTGGTCCCAAGCCGAAAACCACATCATGGCTTTCCATGGCGCGCACATATTCGAGTTGTGCCGGTGTGCGCGGAACGACGGGTCTGCGGCCACGGGAGCCGACCAGCTTCACGCCGGAAAGCTCAGTCACACCTACCGCGCCAGAGCCTGCGGCCACTTCCACCGCATGCCGGAAATCACGGGATTCGATCTGGCGGCCATTTCGCAAGGCGGATTCCAAATCGGAGAACACAGCCCTTGCCCGTTTCAAAGAGGTCTCCTCGCCGGAGAGGGTGATCCAGCCATCGCGCGTAACGGCTTTTACACCGAGGACCGTTTCTAGGTAGCCCAAATTTTTAAGATCATTCGCGAACAGCTCGTGCAGGAACCGTGGAGTGTCGAATTCCAATTTGATCTCCGCAGTCTCTACCTCAGTCATTCCCTTAAGAGGTATACCATCCCATGGGATGGGTCAATGGGTCGTGTGGATGGAAATTGAGCCGAAGAGTGCTTGTTTCTTGAAAGCTGGGTGGGTGCTGATTGAATCCGAGCGTGAACTTTCGTTTTAGCCTCTTGGCAGCATTGCTCCTGGCTTCCTGTGCGGGACCTGAAAAAACTCTCGTGGTGAGGCAATTTCAGCTTCGGGACCAGGACGTGAAAAATTATGAGGAACCTTCCGTGCGGATGGAAAAGTTGCGGCGTCTGCATGGTGCGGTAAGCATGGCGGAACGTCGTGAAAAGCTGGGTCAGTATTACACCATGCTCTGGAGTGATCCGGGCGGTACCAGCCAGGGGGAGGTGGAAGTGACTTTCGAATATCAGCAGGGGCGCACCGCCAGCCTTGTGAAACGCATGGTGAAGAAATTCCCAGCTTCGGACATGCAGGGGAAAGCGGAATTCGCCGTTATAGGGCAAAACTATTTCCAGAACGGGCGTGTCACCACTTGGAGGGCTACCTTGAAACGGGGTGGGAGGGTGATCGACAGCAAACAATCGTATCTTTGGCAATGATTGGCTTTTCCGTGGAAGGAAGATTGACCTGCGGCCCGTCTGATTTTACATTCCGTCACCTCCTGCCGCTCAAAACGACGGCTTCTTTTCTGTGATTACGGAATGCACCATCTTGGTCGGAATCTTTGACGGATTCAGTTGGATACGCTGTGAAGGAAAGGGATCTTTCCTTAACAGCCCGACATTGAAGGACTTCGGAGAAGAACGAATCTCTGCAGGCGAGTCATGTATTGTAGTGGATCTGGGTGCCTGTACCGGCATGGATTCCACTTTCATGGGGACGCTCGCCGGCATGGCTGCCCGTCTTTCCACGATGGATGAGGGTGGCCTGCAGATCGCGGATGCCAGTGAGCGCAACAGGCGTTCGCTCGAAGATCTGGGTCTGGATTTCCTGATGAAAATCGATCCTGCATCAGCTTCATGGCACGATGAGATCGAATTGATCCGTGCAGAACTCAAGCCCCCGCGTGGCATGGCAAAGCCGGGTGATGTCCAACGCACGGCACATGTCCTTGAGGCCCATCAGGTTTTATCCAAAGCGAATCAACAAAACGCCCGCAAATTCTCAGGGGTGGTCACGCTGCTTGAGGCCGAATTGGCTGAGAAGAAAAAGGAAAAGTAGGCAATAGCGGCAAACTATCCCAATCTTTCCGGCCCCTTACTGACCGATGCTTCAGCACCTCCCTACTTTCATCGTCTTCATGGTAGCGGTGATCATTGCAGGGGGGCTGATTATTGCCCTCCAGAATCAACGCCGTCATGCACGGCTGGTGCGCAGGAAATTCAGTGATTTGGAGGGAGAAGAGCAGCGCATGTTCCACTTTCTCCACGATCTGGGACAGGCGATTGAAAACGAACCCTCTCCAGCCCGGCTTTCCAGAATCATTGTGGATGGGATCGATAGAGTGGTCAGCGCCCGGGGCGGTGCGATTTATTTTCTAAGCCCGGATGGAGCCTTCCTCAATCCCTCGTATGTTTCAGACGAATGCCCGCCTTTGATTGGCATCCCGGTGGAAATCCGTAAAAAAGCGAAGCGGGACCCGCGTGCGCTCGAAAGCCACGTACGCCTTTCCCGTGTGTCTGCGGATGAGGGGATTCTCGGGCACTGCCTTTCTCTGGGAGAAGCGTTGCAGGTGAAGGATGTGAAAAATCACCCGGCTTTCCGTGATGAACTGACCCATTACACGGATAATGTAGCCGTCCTGCTGTCTCCTCTGCGCCATGCAGGAAAGGATTTGGGGGTGCTGGCCGTGGCCCGCAGGCATGAGGATGGGCCATTTACGTCCAATGATTTTGCCGTTTTCCGTTCAGTCTCTGAACAATCCTCCTTTGCGATCGGAAATGCCCGCATCCATCGTGAAGCTCACGAAAAGCGGGCGATGGAGAGTGAATTGAGAAATGCCCGCGAGGTTCAGCGCATCCTGCTGCCGCAGGCGGATCCGATCGTTTCTGGTTTCCGAATCAGCGGGACGAATCTCCCTGCCCGCATCATCAGTGGCGACTACTACGATTACATTCCTCTCGGAAATGGAAAGTTCGGCATCGTCATTGCAGATGTGTCGGGCAAGGGCGTTCCTGCCGGCCTGCTGATGGCGATGTGCCGCAGTGCCTTGCGCTCGGTGGCCAGCATGGAGGTGTCTCCTTCCAAAGCGTTGGCCCTAGTGAACCGGCAGCTGTTTCCAGACATCCGGGAAGATATGTTCATCAGCATGGCCTATGGTATTCTGGATGAAGACACAGGAGCCATCACACTTTCGCGCGCCGGGCATGATCCCGCACTCTGCTACCGCCGTTCTACGGGGAAAGTGGAGCTGCTCCGTTCGCCAGGGCTGGCATTGGGGATTGATAGCGGTGCGGTGTTCGAGCGTGTAACTTCGGACTCCGTGGTCTCCCTCAACCCGGGCGACTGCATCCTTTTTTACACGGATGGCATCAAGGAGGCAGTGGGGCCGAACGAGGAGGAATACGGGATGGAGCGCATGTCGGAAGCCTTCAGGAATGCAGCACCTCTGGGAGCGGAAGCGGTGCTTCACCGTATGCAGGAAGAGTTGCGTAAATTTACTGGAGAGGGCCCGCAGATGGATGACATCACCCTCGTCGCAATCGAGAAAAGATAACCTTCGAGTGTTGTGAGCTACGGCAGGCGTACATGGGCCCCCCAATCATTCAGTTGGCATCGCGCGATGGCTGCTCCCACGAGTATTGGCCGTGATGTCCATACTGCTGTAAAAGTGGAGGAGACTCAAATGCCGGAAATGCCAGCAACTCAGTTGGTTGAAGGCGATTCCGTCTGGACGGAGCAGCATTCCACGGGAGATGAAGATTTACCCTTCGCCGAAGGGATGCTAAATCCATCTCCAATGAATCAAGTGCATCTGATAGGCGGAGAAAAAGGCGGAGTAGGGAAATCGGTCATGGCACGGGCATTTGCCCAATACTGCATTGATCGCAAAATTCCGTTCCAAGGGTTTGATTCGGATCGCTCGCACAGTTCCTTCCAGCGTTTTTATGAGGAGTTCACCCAGCATGTGATGCTGGAGGATTTCCAGAGTCTGGACCAACTGGCTGAGGCCGCCTTGCGTGGCAGTGGGGTGCAGGTGATAGTGGATTTGGCTGCGCAGAGCAGCGCTTCTTTGAAGGGCTGGATGGAAGATACCGGGGTGCTGGAACTTTTCCGTGAGGCGGGTGTGATGGTGAACTGCTGGCACATCCTGGATGATGGCCGGGATTCCTTGGAAATGTTGGGCCGCCTCCTGGAGGACTTTAAAACCGAAGCCCGCTACGTCATTGTTCTGAATCATGGACGGGGTACGAGATTCGATGCGTTTCACACTTCTCCGCAAAAACTGCGTGCGATCGAACTGGGCGCGAAGATCATCGAGATGCCGAAGTTGCATGAAGCTTCCATGCGCCTCGTGGATCACACCAATTCCAGTTTCTGGGCGGCGACCAATCAATCTGAGGATGGCAGTCGCGTTCTTGGTATTCTGGAACGTCAACGTGTGAAGATCTGGCTGCGCAAGCTGTATTCGGAACTGGATCAACTGAACCTGCGTCCGGGATTGTAAGGAAATCGCAGGATCCAGGTTTTGTGCATTTTGCAGCCGTGGATTTTTTTCGATGAATATCGAATAAAGCCCCGTGTGGCCCGTCGAAGCTTGCGTAACTCAGATTACGCAAGCTCATGAAAACCTTTATTGTTAGTTCTGTTATTGCCGCTCTTGCTCTTGTGGGCGCTGCACCGAAAGCCGAGGCTCGTCCGGGATATCCATCTACTAGAATAGTAGTAACCGGGTACACGTCATGGGGTGCGCCTATCCGTGCTGAGCGCTATTTCATCCGCTACAATCATTGTGGCGAAATCGTCTGGGGCTATCGGCGCCTTCCCGTGGCCCGTCCCTACTGCCCGCCACCACGACCTTACTGCCCGCCATACCGTCCATACTATGGAGGAGGCGGACATCATCGTGATAGAGGATGCCGCTGATGGATCTAACGGGCGATGATGCCGCGCAAGCGCATGTCATTCCTGAACTGTTGGAAATCGATTTCCTCCAGTTTCAATGATTCCGGGAAACTCCCGCCTGCCAAGCCAGGCAGGGTCCCGCCACAAAGAATGGGCGCGTAATAGACATTTACCTCATCTATCAGGTCGGCGGCGAAAAGGGCGGCGGAAAAGTTTCCTCCAGCCTCCACCATGGCGCTGAGTATTCCCTGCTCTTGGACCAGTGCGCGCAATGTTTGCTCCAGATCATGCCGTGGACGGATGAGGGTGCGGTCCTTCCATTCATCTGCCAGCACCGGAGCTTCTGGGGGGAGGGTTTCCGGGCGGTCACTGAAAATGACGCGCCATGGCTGCATCCGCCCTTCCAGTAGCTCAGGAATGCGGATGGTGAGGGCTGGGTTGTCCCGGCGGATCGTTTCGCCGCTGGTGAGAATCGCGTCCACCGTGGAACGGAGTCGCTGCACATCGGCGCGTGAAGCTTCACTGGTGAGCCATTGTCCTTCACCGGGCGGTCGTGTGATCCTGCCATCCAGGCTCATCGCAGTTTTCCAGATGACCCATGGCAGGCCGGTTTCGCGAACCTTGAAAAATGGACGCAGCAGTTTTTCCGCCGCTTCCCGGCACACTCCGGAGGTTACTTCGATGCCCATTTCCCGCAGCATCGCATCCGCCCGTCCTGCGTGGGAGGGATTGCGATCCACACAGGCATAAACGACGCGCGTGATGCCGGCCTCAATGATACCTGCCGTGCACGGAGGTGTGCGGCCATGGGTGGAGCAAGGCTCCAGTGTGACATAGATGGTGGCGCCACGGATGGCTTCCTCACCTGCTTTTTCCCGGGCCACGGCCAATGCTTCACGTTCTGCATGGGGTCTGCCTGCCGCGTGATGCCAGCCGCTGCCGATGAGATGGCCGTCTTTTACAATGACTGCTCCTACAGGAGGATTTGGCGCTGTTTTGCCAATGCCTTTCTGCGCCTCCATCAGCGCAAGATTCATCCAATGCTCATCACTTGGCAGTCTCATCAGTTTCAGCAGGCGGGTTGATCAGGGTAAACTGAAGCGGAGATTCCGTTTTGATCGGGAAATCACGATTGGGTGTGGGCATTTTGATGCCTGCTTCGGCGAAGCGCTTGTCGATCATGATTCGAATGTCGCTGGCTACCACATCGCCGTTGGTCTTGCTGTTGAACTCGGTCCAATAATAGATGCCGAAAATGAGTCCTGCGTCTGCAAAGTCTTCCAGAGTGACGATGGGTGCAGGTTCTTTGAGCACCAATCCATGGCGTTCAACGCACTCTGTCAGAATGGGGATCACTTTTTGTGGTGAGGTTCCATATTCCACCCGGATGGGCAGGAGCTTTCTAACACGGCGATTGGTTAGGGTAAGATTGGTGATCCGGTTTTCGAGGAAAACGGAATTGGGAACCAGAGTCTCCTTGCCATCTCCTCCACGAAGAACGGAGGAGCGTGTATTGATCTCCGTGATGGTGCCGGAGAGTCCACCCAGATCGATGATGTCTCCCACGCGGATTTTCCGTTCAAAGAGAACGATGATACCGCTGATGAAATTCTTGATCAGTGTTTGGGTGCCAAAGCCGAGACCGATGGCCAGTGCACCGCCGAAGAAGGCGAAAACCGTGAGTGGGATGCTGAGAAAATTCAACGTGGCGATGGCCAATCCCACTCCCACAAGGATCATCACCCAATTCCGCATGGTGCTGGCCTGCGCTTCACCGATGTGGACGCGGCGGATCAGGATTCCCTGGAGCCTGCGGCTTACCCGGGCCGCGATATAATAGGCGATGCCGAAAAACAGCAGTGCCTTGATGACTGTGCCCAACTGTACTCCCTTCGTGATGGTTCCCCCATCGAAGGTGGAGACATCGTAATGGGCTACATTGAATTGCCAGACTTTGGTGATGAGGGCCCAGCTATCGCTGAAGGAGTCCGTTACCCATGCGCCCACCGATTTTGTTTGGCCCTTACTGTAATCATTGATCCAGCGATCAAAGTTTTTCCTGAGAGAACTTGTGGACTGATTGGCGCGCTGGAGAATCGTCTGCTTGTCCCATAGTGCCTCGCGTTGATCTGCCAGAGGTTTTGCCCGGGGATCGTCAGTCGGAATGGCAGCAGTGGTATTCGCGAGCTGGCCCAGATCTGCGGTGACGGCGGCCAGTTCATTGCTGGAAACCACCTCCCAGGCATTCAGACGATCCCGTATGGAGATGAGGGATTGCATCGCGGCATCGCGCTCAGCCTTGGATGAAGCTTCGCTGAGAGTCCGGCGGCTTTTATAAGCGCTCGCAGGATAGCTTTCGATGCCTTCCAGCCCGGTCAGCGTTTCGGACGTCATTTGCAGGACATCCAGCTTCATATCGGCTGCTGTTAGGGTGAGGCGGGCGGTTTCGATTTCCGGGGTAGAGGGCGTGTCCGGAGAGGCCGCCACCAGTTTATCCAGATTGATGCGTGCGCGGTTTTTCGCATTCTGGGCATCCGGTTTTTTATTCTCGGCCGCGATCACCAGCTTGTGGATGGCGGCTTGGCGATCACTGGCGATTTTCAGAAGCTTTTGATAGTCTGCATCACTGAACCGGCTGTTTGAGCGGGCAGTGCGCAGTTGTTTCTCCAGAAGGTTTGACTGAGTGGTGGTGGTCGCGAGTTGGGTCTTGAGAAGCTGCAGATTGCTCTGGATGGCTTCTGCACGGGAAAACAGCAGCTGGTATTTGGTCGCGGCGGCATCTGCCTGCCACTTGGCAGCCGGCGTGGCTGTTTCGGTTTGGGAGAGGAGATCCAGCGTTTTGTTTTTCTCTGCCTCAGCAGCAGGGAGTTCCTTTTCAATTCCATCCAGAGTGCGTTGGAAGAGGGAAATAGAAGACTGGAAGCTTTCCTTTTTTGCATTCAGCAGTTCCTGCCGATTGGCCAGATCATCGATGAGCAGAATGGAGTAGGGTGGCTTCTCATCAAAACCGCCCCACGAGGCAAAGGCGGCACGTGCGGAATTGAGCTCGGTTTCCGCTTGGACCCGGGCTTCCATCTGGCTGAGGTGGCGGCTGAGGGTCCGAGCCAGTTGATCCAGATCCTGGCGGCGATCCGCCAGTGCGGCCGGAGTGATTCCTTCCGGAAGGTGGACCTCTGCATCCGCATCATTGAGTTTCGCCAACGCATTGCGCGTATCTGCCAGCGCTTTTTTCAACCGATCCCCGGTATCCACCGGAGCGTCTGCCTTGGGCGACGGAGAGGCGGTTTTTTTGGTCAGCAGCGGAACTTGGGCTACAGAGTGGGGCGAAAAAGTTAGAAAAGCGGCGGCCAGCAGTAAGTAGCGCAGACGGGAAGGCATGACAGGAAAGCAGGTTTCAGATTTCGCCACGGGCATCCTTTTCCAATTGGATGCGGTCATTGAGATTTCGTGCCTTTACACTATTACGCTTTGCCCAGCGTTCCACTGCCATCTGGCGTTTTTCGGCACGCTTTTGCAGGGCTGCGATCTCGGTCTCCAGATTCAGATAACTTTCGTAGCGGGCCGGATCCAGTGATCCGTTTTCCACTGCGGCCCGGATGGCGCAGCCAGCGTCTTTCTGATGGCTGCAATCACGGAATTTGCAGTTGTCCGTGAGAGCATCCACATCGGCGAAGCTGGACCGGAGGATCGTCTCGTCCGTCCACATCTGGATTTCCCGCATGCCGGGATTGTCGATCAACATTCCGCCGTTATCCAGTGGCACCAATTCACGGGAGGTGGTGGTGTGGCGGCCCTTGCCGGTGGTTTCATTCACCTCGCTCGTCCACTGCCATTCCTCACCGTACAGCTGGTTCACCAGAGTGGATTTTCCTACACCACTGGAGCCTACCACACACATGGTCACCCCGCGTTTGAGATATTTTTTAAGGACCTTGAGGCCATTGCCATCCACGGAACTGGTGATGTGGACATTGGCCTGATCCCACAGGGCGGAAATTTCCTCTGCTGCCCGTTTGTTCTGCTCCTTGGGAAAAAGATCGGACTTATTGATCAGCACCACCGCCTTGGCTCCACTGAGGCTGATGAGGGTGAAGTAGCGCTCCATCCGCCGCAGATTGAAATCCGGGCCGGCATCCGTGACCACGGTCACAATGTCGATATTCGCGCCGATTACCTGTGCCTGGCTGCTGTTGCCGGGCATTTTCCGGCTGAAGCAGCTTTTACGCGGCAGCCGGGCACGCACGACGTGGGCCTGATTTTCATTACCCAGTTCCACCGCCACCCAGTCTCCTACGGCAGGCAGATCCGCATCGCAGGCGGCTTCGTGCCAGAGGCGGCCGCATAAAATGACGTCGATTTCATCGAGACCATCCTCCTCCTCAATAAAGGCGCCGTAGTTGATGGATGTCTCGCGGATCAACCGCGCAGGGACCCATCCCTTCGCGCGATAGGGGGCGAAGGCGTTTTCAAAATCGGAGTTCCATCCCAAATCCCGCAAAGTCATCTGGTGGAAAGAATAGCGGGGTTCTCGCCGCTGTCGATTCTCACCTTTCCTCTTCCCACGGGGTGGTCCTGCATGGTTAGTTTCCCTTCATGCAGGAAGGCATTCAGGAGAGGCTTGACGATTTCATCCGCCGCAAGGGTTTACGCCGGACGGGTCAACGTGACGTGATCGTAAAAGCCGCCTTCTCCAAGGATGAACATTTCACCGCGGATGAACTGTATGACCGGGTGAGGAAGATGGATTCCGAAACCTCCCGCGCCACAGTTTACCGCACCCTCAGCCTGCTGGTGGAGGCAAATCTTCTGCGCGATATTGATCTGGGAGACAATCAGACCACCTACGATCCCAATTTTTTAGACAAGCCTTCCCACAATCACCTGGTATGTATCGACTGCGGGAAGGTCATCGAGTTTGAGGACCCGAACATCGATATCATGAACGAGTGCGTGACGCGCCGTCATGGCTTCAAGGCGGTCACCCAGACCATCAAGATCGAGGCAAGTTGTGAGCAGTTGCGCAAAAAGGGCGTCTGCCCGAACCTGATCGCCACCCGCCTTTCCGGTAAAAGGCTGCGAAAGAAAAGGTGAGGTAAGTATGAGGCTGGTAGAGCAGTTCCGTCCCATCAACGGAACCGCAGATTACAAGCGCTCTTATTGCCCTTCCAGCTTTGCCTTTACCTTTTCGATCTCTTCGGAAAGCTCACCCCAGCGGGAATAGCTGTGCTCCAGAGCCTTGGTGACTTTTTCCACGGAGTTGGTCACTTCCCGGAGTCTGGCCGGTTTATTGACCACGGATTCATCGGACAGCGTTGCGGTGAAATTCGCCTGGCTGGTTTCAAGTTCTGCGATTTTTGCTTCCAGAGCTTCAAATTCGGCTTCCAGCGGGCGGAGCACTTTGGAGCGAATTTCGCGGGCTTCCGCTTCCTGCCTGCGCTGATCCTTGCGGTTCATCGTGGGCTTGGCAGCAGACTCCTGGGTCTTCGCCACCGTTTTGCCTGCTGCGGCCGGAGTCGGGCGGGAGTTGGCCTGGGCCTTGTCTGCCGCCGATTTATCGAGGTAATAGGTGATATTCCCGTGATAAAGTTTCGGGTGTTCACCCGGACGGAATTCAAGGGTCTTGGTGACCATCGGATCTAAGAATGAGCGGTTGTGGGAAACGATCAGGACGCTGCCTGGGTAATCGGCGAGCGCGCGTTGAAGCACATCCTGGGACTGCATGTCCAAGTGGTTGGTAGGCTCGTCCAGAATGAGGAAGTTGGCTGGACGGAGCAGCATGCAGACCAGAGCCACGCGTGAGCGTTCTCCACCGGACAGGACTCCCACTTTCTTGAAGACATCATCACCACGGAAAAGGAAGCATCCCAGCAGGTTCCGCGCATGGGGTGCAGCCTCTCGGGAGGCCGCGGCTTCCACCGTTTCCAGAACCGTGCGGGTAGGGTCCAGTTCGTCCGCGTGGTTTTGCGAGAAAAAGGACGTGGCTACTTTATGGCCGAAAGTATGTGTGCCGGAGTCTGGCTCTTCCTGACCGGTGATCAGGCGGCAGAAAGTGGATTTACCCGCGCCGTTCGGCCCCACGATGGCGAATTTCTCACCCTTGTTGATTTCGAAATTGAAACCATTGAAAATGGTCAGAGGTCCATAGCTCTTGCTGACACCTTCCAGCTTCGCCACGGTATGACCCGAGCTGGGTGGAGCCGGGAATTTGAAATTCATCACGGCATCATCCTGCACGGGTGCAGGAATGCGCTCGATTTTCGCCAGCATCTTGATGCGGGATTGGACGAGGGTCGCCTTGTTTGCGGAAGCGCGGAAACGGTCGATGAAACGCTGGATTTCCGCGATTTCCCGCTGTTGGGACAGGTATTGCTTCATCTGTGTCTCCTTGCGGATCACGGATTCGCGTTCGAAGTAGGAAAAATTTCCTGCATACTCCTCAGCCTTGCCGTGGGCGAAGGCAATGGTGCGCGTGCAGAGGGTATCCAGCAGGCCGCGATCGTGGGAAATGAGCATGATCGCACCGGGATAATTCACCAGGTATTGTTCCACCCAGACCTGTGTATCGATGTCCAAGTGGTTCGTTGGTTCGTCCAAGAGCAGGATTTCCGGACTCTGGAGGAAGAGTTTCGCCATGGCGATCCGCATCTGCCAACCACCGGAAAACTCGCCGCAATCACGGGTGAAGTCCTTCGTTTTGAAACCCAGGCCCTTCAGCACGGATTCGATGCGTGGTTTCATGCGATCCGGATCCATCGTATCGAGACGGATTTCCAGATCGCCGATTTCTTCCAGAAGGTCGCCGTAGGGAGAGGAGCGTGGGTCCAGCGTTTCCAGTTCTGCAGAAAGACGCTCGATCTTGTCACGGAGAGCGATGGCCTCGCTGAATGCGGATTCCGTTTCCGTCCACAGCGAGCGGCCTTTCACGTGAATCCCTTCCTGCGGCAGGTAGCCGACACGGGTGCCTTTCGGCGCATTGATCTGGCCAGAGCTTGGGCGGATGACCCCCGCGATGCATTTCATCAGCGTGGACTTGCCCGCACCATTGTGTCCGGCGAAGGCGATTCGCTCGCGCGGCAGGACCGAGAACGAAAGATCGTTGAAAAGAACGCGCGGACCGTATTCGACTCGAAGTGACTGGACGGAAATCATCTGGCGCGGAGGGTGCATGCGGAAGCGCTGCGGTCAACGCTGTCGTTAAGCATGGACCGTTTTGCCGAGATATTTCAGCGTTCCCGCATGGAGCCCCTCAAACAAATCCGTTTTTCGATTCTCATTGTGATCGTGGGGTTGGTGATCAGCGGCGTAACGGCATTTCCTCTGCTATATGAGCTTGATCTGTTGTCCGGATGGCTGGCGGGAGATTCACATGATCCTTCCCTCCATCAAGGCTTCGTGAAATGGATACTCACCGTCCGAGAGGGCTTGGAGGTGACTTACAGGCATTATCCCTTCATGGCTTATGGCACCGATTGGCTGGCCTTCGGTCATCTCATGATCGCACTGTTTTTCATGCTCCCCTGGCGCGATCCGATTCGTTATGAAGGGGTCTTGAAAATCGGGGTGGTCATTTCCCTGATGATCTTCCCCCTGGCCCTGATCTGCGGGCCGATCCGGGGGATTCCCTTCTGGTGGCGGATGATTGACTGTTCGTTCGGGATTCTTTGCATCCCACCGCTGTGGTTTGCTTTGTGGAAAATCCGGAAACTCAGGCAGCCTCTGTAAAATTTGCCTGTCGGGCCTCAAGGAACGCCAGGATATCTTGGTAAAGCGATTCACAGTGCTTGTTCCACTTTGGCGCACCGCGCAGGATCTGTGATGCTTCGCGCATTCCTGTGAAGTGGATTTTTTCCGCGCCGGCTTCCCGCAGTTCGCTGAGTTCCCGGTGCAGCGTTTGGAAAAAGGCCAGCTCGAAGCCATTGCCAGCCTGCATGGCCGCATGGACCAGTGAGATCGTGACGGGCGGTGCCAGTGGGCGCAGTTTTTCCGCGATCTGATTGCAGCCGATTTTTACAAGCATCTTCCGCATTCGCTCGAAGAGGTCATTCAGGTGCAGCAGCTTGAGCGGACACTTGGTTTCCAGATATTCAACGATGCCCATCCGGATATCGCTGACGAATGGGAAATCATCGATTTTAGCGTCGATGGCCGCACGGCGGATGGCGTCTTCCAACCACGCGGTATCGTAATCGATCACTTGGTAGCGGCCGATTTGAAGAGCAGGGCGGTTGCCGATCAGGGAGATCACGGGGTGGCTCTTGTCAGGGGATGATGGGGAGTGGGTGAGAGGTTGGTGAAACAGCTTGGGTGGAAAGGAGTTCAGTCCTTGAACAGGCGCCGTTGCATTGGGTCCCGCGCCGCACGGCGGGAGAGGGACTGGATTTCCGCGATGAATTCGTTTACGTCCTCGAATTGCCGGTAGACGGAAACGTAGCGGACGTAGGCTACGGGATCGATCTGATAGAGCTTGTCCATCACCTTGGCTCCGATGATGGCGGAGGGCACTTCGCTCACGTGGTCTTTGTGAAGATCCGTGAGGATTTCCTCCACCGCGCGGTCGAGGCGATCCATCGAGACCGGACGCTTTTCACAGGCCTTGATCAGGCCGCTCATCAGTTTTTCCCGGTTCAGCGACTCACGTGCTCCGTCCCGTTTCACCACACGTAGTTCCGTGCGCTCGATCTGCTCGTAGGTGGTGTAGCGGTAGGTGCAGTTCAGACACTCACGGCGTCTCCGTATGGTTGTCCCGTCCTTGGAAGACCTGGAGTCTAGGACCTTATCTTTTTGGGAGCCGCACTGCACACATCTCATGGAACAACAGCGCGCATCCTACTGCCCCATATGGTATGCTAAAAGTAAAAACTATGCCATATTTAGTGAGCTACAGCCAATTATACAGATCATCTAAATGATAGATTTAAAAAAAGAAGCCTCATGGCGCATCCGGCACCATGAGACTGATCAAAGATCAAAAAGGCTGTATTAAATCAGCTCTCGAAATAGGTGTAACCGGAAAGTCCTTCCCGATACAGATCCAGAATTTCGCGGCGCTCCTTTGGAGAAATGCGACCATCCACCACTGCCTTTTCTGCAAAAGAGCGGAAACGGGTGACCAATTCCTTCGGATCGAATTCCACGTAAGTGAGAACATCTGCCACGGTGTCACCTTCCACCTCGTGGGTGTAGACCGGCTTACCGTTTTCCAGATGCACGCCTACGACGTTGGTATCACCTAACAAGTTGTGCAGGTCTCCCAGGGTTTCCTGATAGGCTCCTACAAGGAATACGGCCAGGTAGTAGGGCTCATCCGCCTTGAAATGATGGAGGGGCAGAATCTTGGCCACGTCTTCCTTGTCGATGAAGCGGTCGATCTTGCCATCGCAATCGCAAGTGATGTCTGCCAGCACGGCGCGATGGCGCGGGCGCTCGTTCAAGCGGTGGATCGGCATCACCGGGAACACCTGATCGATCGCCCATGAATCCGGCAGGGATTGGAAAAGGCTGAAATTTCCGTAGTAGAAATCCACAAGTGTGGAGGACAGCTCACGGAGATCTTCCGGAATATCATCCTCCATTTCAGCGATGATATTCGAGATCCGGGTGAGAATGTGCCAGAACCAGGCTTCCGCCAGCCCGCGCTCGCGAAGAGTGGCAGCGCCGTAGAAAAACTGCGCCCGCATTTGATCGCGGTAGTAGATGGCGTCATTGAAGCACTCCTGGAGGTTCTTCTTTTTGATCACCTTGTTGACCTCGATGATGTTCATCAGGTTTTGTGGTGCATTTTCCGGGATTGGCGGAGCTGCCTCGCTCGTCTGGGCACTGGTGACGTCGAGAACGTTGAAAACCAGCACGGAGTAGTAGGCCACCACGGCACGACCGGATTCAGAAATAAGATTCGGATGGGCGATACCAGCCTTGTCACAGATCTGGGAAATCACTTCCACAATGTCCGTGCAGTATTCCGCCACCGAGTAGTTGCAGGATGAATGGAAATTCGTGTGGGAACCATCATAGTCCACGGCCATGCCGCCGCCGATGTCCAGTACGCCCATGGGGGCGCCTTCCTTCACCAGATCGCAATACATGCGCACGGCCTCGGTAGCGCCTTCACGGATCGCGGCGATGTTGGGGATCTGCGAACCTTGGTGGTAGTGCAGCATTTTCAAGCAGCCGATGTAGCCCGACTCCTTTAGCTGGTCCACGACGTTGATGACTTGGGAGGCATTGAGACCGAAGACGGACTTGTCGCCTGCACTGTCCTGCCAATGGCCGGAACCTTTGGTGGAAAGTCTTACGCGTACACCCAGGTTTGGCAGGATGCCGATCTTTTTGGAGCGCTCGAGAATAAGATCCAGTTCACTGGGCATTTCCAGAACGAGCATGATGCGGAGGCCCATCTTCTGGGCCTGGAGAGCAAGATCGATGAACTCCTCGTCCTTGTAGCCATTGCAAATCAGGTAGGCTTCCGGATCGTGCATGTGGGCGAGGGCAGCGATGAGCTCCGGTTTGGAGCCTGCTTCCAGGCCGTAGTGGTATTTTTTACCGAATTCAGAGATTTCTTCGATGACCTGGCGCTGCTGGTTCACCTTGATCGGGTAAACGCCACGGTATTCACCTTGGTATTTTGTATCCTTGATCGCCTTGCGGAAGGATTCGTTGATCTCGGTGATGCGCGAGTGCAGCAGATCCCGGAACCGGAGCAGCACGGGGAGGTGGGTGCCCCGATCCCGCAATCCTTCGATGATCTCGAAGAGCGAAACCTCGCACTTTCCTTCCTCATCCGCCAGTCGCACCGTGACGTGGCCTTTTTTATTCACTCCGAAAAAGTTATGTCCCCACGTGCTGACGCCGTAGAGCTCTGAAGACTTCTCAGCACTCCAGTCTTTCTCTGTTATCTCGGGTTTACGCTTTGCAGGTTTTGCAGAAGCGGCGGCGTTTGCGGACGGCGGAACCATGGGGCGGAAACTGTACACCGATTATGGAACATTCAATCTGCAAATCGCACAACCCTTGTGGGAGCAGCTTTGAGAAGAAATTGTCACTTTTGTTTCCACTTCGGGAACTCGCTTTGGAGCTGCGCCTGGTATTTTGCAGCCTCAGCCGTATCACCGGATTTGGAGAATACCTCGCTCAATTTGAAGAGAGCCAGAGGCTTCAGGTCGTTGTCGTCGTGGAAATTGACCACATTCAGATAATTCGCAGCAGCTTGCTTGAAATCGTTTTCCTTGAAGAACAGATCTCCTGAGAGAATGCGCAGCGCAGCACTGGTGCGGCCTTGCGGGCGGAGGTCGGACGCTTCATCGGCAGCCTTGCGGGCTTCCGTTGGCCGATTGAGCAAAAGCAGGGCCCGGCCTTGATCGACCAAACCATCAGCCTTCCAGCCGGGATTGTCTTCCACTGCCAGCACATTGTTGGCGGCAATGAGCGCTCCTTCGGCATCGTTGGATTCCAAGCGGGCCTTGGCCAGATAGCGCCAGACCTCCTTGGGTGTTTCACGCGGTTCATCGGGATTCGCCACCTGTCCCAGATAGCGGGCGGATGCGGCGTAATCGCTGCTGTTGTAAGACTGCATGCCGGCCCATTGGAGGGCTTGGTCGGGAATGTCTGAAATGTATTTCTCCTTGATCGCCTTTTCGATCTCCTCGCCCAGTTTTAGTGCATCCTGGGAGGCATAGTAGCTGAGAGCCAGCAGCAGTCCGGCGTGCTTGCCGTAATCCTTCGGCTCCAATTTGCGGGATTTTTCGAGGTAATCCACCGCATCCTTGGCGGCATTTGTTTTCACAAGGCCCCAGCCGATCCAGTAATTCGCCTCGGCCCGTTGTTCGTCACCGAGGTCTTTCACTCCACCGAGCAGGCCTTTATAGCGGAGAATCATGTCGGCAATATTGCCTTCCGTGCGGCGCATGCGGGCGGATTCCAGCCAGGCAAAGGAAAGTAACGTGGAGTCTGGCTTTCCATTGATCAATCGATCGAAATCGGCGATGGCTTTGACGGATTCCGAGGTTTCTGCGTAGCTTTTGGCACGCTTGGCCAGTGCGGAATTGATGCGATCATCCTTTGGATATTGGGCAATGAATTCGCTCAAAGAGCGGATTGCCCCCTGTGGATCGCCAGCTTCCGCCAGGCACCAGCCGCGCTGATAGAGCAGGCCGGGGCGGTTGGCTTCGCTCACCAGGCTGGCATTCACCTCACTGTAAACCTTGGCGGCTTCCGTGACTTTTTTGTCCGAGAAAAGGGACTCCGCCTTCATCATGAGCGCAGTATGAATCCGCGGACTATCGGAGCGGGATTTCTTGTAAATCTGTAAAAAGGCATCCACCTGCTCAGGAACGTGGCGTCCCTCGATCTGGTAAAAGCAGAGAAGGCGGTAGTAGGCAGCATCGAATGCCAGATCGTTTTCCGGCTTCAGTTGCTTTTCCACTTCACGGAAGAGAGCCAGCGCCTCACTGGGCTGCTTGAGTTGCATGTAGGAGCGGCCGGCCAGCATCAGGCGGAGCGCTTCCTTCTCTCCTTCCGCCCTCAGCGGGCTTTTCAGGAAGGTATCCACCACTTGGCGGTATTGCTTTTGTGCGAAAAGATTGTTCATCAGGGCCACTTGGGCATCCGCGCGGAATTCCTCCATGCCGGGCGAGTTTAAAACCACCCGCAGGTATTTGTCCGATAGGTCCGGCTTGCCCACTTTCGTTGCGGTGAGGGAGGCGTTCAGAGCCGCTTCTCCCCTGACATTTGGCGGAGAGGCGGAATCCACCACTTCCACAAATAAGGCCAGAGCTTCATCCTGCTTTCCGGCCTTCGCCTGGAGATGGCCCAGTGCCAGCTTCGCCTGCGAAACGAAATTTCCCCCCGCAGGATCAGCGATCACCTTTTTGAAGGCAGCGATGGCCTGGCTGTCCTTGTTGCTCTGGCGGTAGCAGTTCCCTGCGAAGTAATACCCGCGTGGCCTTTCCTCCGGTTTTCCGGCACTGGCGGCATAGCGTTCAAACAAAGGCGCTGCAAAAACGTAGTCGCCCTTGTTGTAATAGTCGGCTGCCAGCAGGTAGGCTGCCGCGGCAGCATATTTTCCCTGCCCATAACGATTCATCAGCGTGCTGAAACAGCGCTTGCCATCCTCCACACCTCCGGATTGGTAATAGCTGTTTCCCATATACCACCACGCCGCTTCGGTGTTCGGACTGTTGGGATAGGCATTGATGTAATCCGAGAAAATCTGGGCGGCCCGTTGGTATAGTTCGACCCGTGTCGCCTGCTCGCCGGATTTCTGTGCGGCATCATAGAGATTCTTTCCCCGGAGGAAGTAATCATTCGTCGCGTCATACTGGAGGGTCGGATCCACCGGCTCTGCAACGGGAGGCTGTGCAAGGGCCTGAGCGGCAGTGAGCGTGAGAATGGCGAGTGCGCGTTTCAAGATACGTAGGTTTTGAAAGAAATCCGGAGTCTTGCCAAGGAATCACTCCTTGCCGGTGGGCTTCTGGGTGGCGAAGGAAATGTTCCAGATACCCGCTTTCTGGCAGGTATCGATGACCTCTACGATTCGCTGGTAGGGGACCTGTCCGTCCCCACGGATGCGGACTGGTTGGTTTTGATAAAGCTTTGCAATCTCCGCCAGCTTCGTCCGGAGTTGTTGGATATCGAGCTGGACGCCTTCCACCTTGATGACGCCATCCGGTGCCACGTTGATGATGATTTCACCGCGCGAGCGTTTCGGATCCGCTCCTTCCTGAGCCGTGGGCACGGAGATATTCAGCTCCGTCTCCGATTGGGTAAACTGCCAGGAGGTGATGAAAAAGGCGAGGAGGAGAAACAGGATATCGATCATCGGTGCAAGCTGCATCGGGATCGGCTCCGATCTATGATTGGTGAACTTCATGGCTGCCTCTGGATGATTAAATACCGTGAATGTCCGGACGATCCACGCCCAGAGGCATCGGGCGCGTCATTTGTTCTGCGTAACTGCGGGGGGCAGGAGATTCTTGAGACGGGCTGCCGGATACGCGTTCCAACTGGGCGCAGAGCAGGCCGATCAGGTGGGCTGCTGCTGCTTCCAGCTCGGATACACATTTTTGCACGCGGCCTCGGAAGAAGGCGTAGAACACGAGAGCCAGGATACTGATACTGAGACCGGATGCCGTGGTGATGAGCGCCTTCGCCACCCCTTCTGCCAGTTCCATCTGGCGGACTCCCTTACCGCCCTGGGAAGAGATTTCCAGGAATGCCTCCATCATCCCCAGCACGGTGCCCACCAGGCCGATCATCGGAGCAATCGAGCCAATGTCCGCCAGATAGGTGACGCGGGTGTGGAGGGATCCGGCCTGCCGCTGGCCCTCTGTCTCTGCCAGAGATCGGACATGGCTGGCACTGGCTCCCGGATTTTTCACCACGAAGTTGACCGCTTTTTCCGTCACCCGCGCCATCGACTGGCCTTGGGAGCGGCAGAATTCATTGAGGCCTGCATAATCGCGGCGCTTGAGCAGATTTTCCGCCGTATCCATGAATTTTCCACTGACGACGGCATTCCGCCGGATGGTGAAGAAGTAAAGGAGGATGAGGACCACCGTGATCAGCGAAAGAATGGCCAGCGGATACATGACTACGCCGCCTTGGGCGATCACCTCCAGGACATTGATTTGTTTGACCGGTGGCTCAGTGCCGGCGGCGGAGGCGGCGAGTGCTGAAAGAAGGAATCCCGCTGCGGATAGAATGCTGCACTTCATGAGAATGTGGCGTAGAGTATCGCGGAGAGGCTCCAACGCAAGCCCCACCTCCGATGGCAGTTTAAAGGATACGTTCCCCGGAAGCGTATTCTACACCGATTTCCGTTTGATTTTCCGCCACGCCATCCTTGGATGATCCACCCAGCCGATGTCCGCCCCAGACCTTAAAGCCAAACTCCGCGATGTGCCGCACAAGCCCGGTGTTTACCTGATGAAGGATCGTCTGGGCTCCATCATTTATGTGGGAAAGGCCCGCGATTTGAAAAAGCGGATGTCTTCTTACTTCATGGCATCCAAGAAGATGCGTGCGGATCTGAAGACCCGTGCGTTGATCGATACGATCTATGATTTCGAGTTCCATACGGTGCGCAACGAGCAGGAATCCCTCATTCTGGAAGGAAAGCTGATCAAGGACTACCGCCCGCGCTACAATATCGCCTTCCGCGATGATAAACGTTTCCTGCTGGTGAAGATCCGGCTGGAGGATGCGTGGCCTCGCTTTGTCACCACGCGGATGAAAAAGGACGATGGGTCCCGTTATTTCGGCCCATTTCCTCATTCCGGTGCCTTGCGTGAAACACTTTCCTGGTTGAACCGGGCATGTGGGCTGCGGGTCTGCCGTCCTGCCGTGCCGGGTGAAAACGATTACAAGCACTGCAATGCGGACATCATCAGGAACTGCTCCGCTCCCTGCATTGGGCGCATTGAGAGACAGGCGTACCTGGCAAAAATCGAGGAAGCATGCCGCGTGTTGGAAGGAAAGGGCAGGCGTGAGCTTTTTGATTCACTGAAGGTGGAGATGGCCAAGGCTGCCGAAGCTCTCGATTTCGAGAAAGCCGCCAATCTGCGGGACATCCTGCTGAATCTTGAAAAAACGCTCAGCCCCACCCGCCAGTTCAGCCGCGGGCGAGGTGTTCAGACCACGGTGAAGCCCACCGAGGATCTGGCAGAACTGGGGGAGTCACTCGGCCTGGAAGGTCCACCACGGGTGATGGAGTGTTTCGATATTTCGAACGTTTCCTCCAATCACATCGTCGCCTCCATGGTCCGCTTCACGGATGGGAAGCCGGATAATCAGAACTATCGTCGCTATCGAATCCGCACCGTCGAGGGGCAGGATGACTTCGCCTCCATGGCAGAGGTGATTCGCCGCCGCTACTCGCGGATTCTCATGGAAAATGCTGCCGTCGATCCTGACGTTGAATTTTCCCAAGAGGATCTCGTCGAGACGCAGCGTCGCCTTGCGCGGGAGGGACGTGCAAAAATCGTGCTGCCGGATCTGGTGATTGTAGATGGCGGCAAGGGGCAACTCGGCATGGCGGTGCGTGAACTGAATGCATTGGGGCTGCATGACCTGCCAGTGGTGGGACTGGCCAAGCAGCACGAAGAGGTTTTCGTCCCGGGGAGAAGTGATTCCATCCGCATTCCCCATGACCGGGGGGCGCTCAAGCTCCTCCAGCGAATCCGTGACGAAGCCCACCGCTTTGCGAATGGCTACAATGCGCTGCTCTATCGCCGCCGGATGAAAGAGAGTCTGCTGGATGATTGCCCCGGGGTTTCTCCCAAGAAAAAGGAGAATCTGTTAGCAAGGTTCGGAAGTGTTGCCCGCATTAAAAAAGCCACGCCAAAGGAAATTTCTGCGCTGCCCGGCATTTCGGAAAAGACCGCGCAGGCCATTCTGGATTTCCTCAGCCGGGGTGACTGAAATGTTCCGTATTATTTCGTCACATCATCGTCTGTAAATAATTTGTGATCAGGCCCGGCACTTCGGACTTCGATGACATTCGAAGACTGCTGGTGGAAGAACCAGGGGGACCCCCACCGATCCACCAACTGTCCATGCATCATGGCGGGATGGTTCAAAGGAATGGCGCCACCGCCCATCTGTGAGGGATCTGATAGTTTGCGGGTGATTTCCTCATTCGTGCCCATTGCGTGGCGTTGGTCCGGGGCTGTGCTCTCCAGGAAATTCGTGACGATGTCCGCCAGCGCAGCACGGTCCTCACTGGGCGTGCCATCCGCTGCCAGCAGACGTTCCCATGATTGCTGTGGATTTTCCGCCGTCGCCCGGCGTGGGGGCAGCAGTGCGGGTGCGGGTGGGGAAGGTTTTTTCTGATGAGATACAGCAATGACAGGACGTGACGGAGGATGCTCCTTTTTGGGAAATAAAAGAAAAACATCCACACTTCCTATCACAAGAATCAGCAGAGGGATAAGAAAGCGCTTCATGCCGTGATCAGGTTTGCATGAATCCCAAGGGCGGCGTGCTGCCGGGGGAATAGAACGTGGTGATGCGGGGCAGGACACTTGATAGGTCTCCAGCGGAAACTCCCAGCCACAGCGCCAGTTCGGCAAAGTATTCATCCACGGATACTCCGGGGAGGGTGGCTCCGCGGCTGGTGACCACCTGAGGAGCGGTGAGGGAAAGATCCGGATAAGAACCGTAAACCCGGCCACCATTGACTCCGCCGCCGAGCACAAAGGCGTTTCCTCCCCACGCGTGATCGGAGCCTGCTCCATTTGATGTCAGCGTGCGGGCAAAGTCGGAGGCGGTGTAGAGGGTGACGTTGTTTTGAAGCCCGATCTCTCCCAAGGCCTGCCAGTAGGAAACGAGACAACGGTTCACCACATCCACCATTTTGTTCATGCTGTTGATGACTTCATCATGGTGGTCCCAGCCGCCGTAGTTGATGAAAAAGGTCTGACGACGGAGTCCCAGCTCCTGGCGAACCTTGATGGTGCGGACGATGGCCTTGAACTGTTGGCCCAACGAGCGGGCAGGATCAGTGGAGGCTGTATAGCCGGATGGGTAGGCATACCCGGCATCGCCTGGAAAGAGGGTGGCCAGTGTGGAGGTGTCGAAGGCGTCCTTGAATGCGGCGCTGGCTTCGATGGATTCGTCCAGATTGCTGGTGAATGTCTTATCCAGCAGATTTTGGTATTCCTGTTGGAGAAGATTGTCGATGGCGGCCGTGCGGATGGAAGAGCGGTTTGTTGCGCTCACGGTGGGAGCGGCATAGGGCGAGTTGTATTCGCTGGGCAAGTT
>Ga0157370_10001117_pt1 | contig 33565 bp, 37 predicted proteins | sample C35metaG_FD_113463 | JGI IMG/M metagenome (GOLD analysis project Ga0157370, IMG submission 113463) | Corn rhizosphere microbial communities from Kellogg Biological Station, Michigan, USA - C3-5 metaG | ecosystem: Host-associated > Plants > Roots > Rhizosphere > Soil | place: USA: Michigan... | reverse complement strand
GGAACTTGGATCACAGCAAACTGTCGCTACACTCAATACATTCAGTGCTAAAAGGAAAAATATGAAATCACCTTTTCGCTTTAGGTGCAATGATAATATAAGTAATTGGTCTCAGAAAACGATTATTAGAAATGTACTTATTTGCCTTTCAGTCCATGCTGAGCGCTCCATTTCTTAGGTTTCATTCCAAAATGCTGCTCAAACAACCTTCCGAAATAACTCAAATTAGTAAAGCCTAACTGATATCCGGCTTCAGAAACTGAAAGATGTTTTTCCTGCATCAATCTTGCTGCTTCCTTCATTCTTAGGTATTGGCAGTATTCGTAGATACCTTTCCCAAAAATTTGTTTGAAAAGCTTTCTGAGCTTTAGCACATTCATACCACTTATTTTTACCAGTTCGTCTTGTGTCAAAGGATCGTCAAGAGAAAATGAAATCGCATCCCTTACACGGTAAAGAGCTGCTATTTCATCACCACGAAGGCTTTGATATTGGACATATTGTCGCTTGGAAAGGTTTTTAAAAAGCAGGTATAACAGCTCCAGTGCTCTTAATTTGTAGTAAGCTTCGGAAAGTATACCGGATACCGGAGTTCCGGCAATCTCAGTAACAAGATCAGCCATCTTCGGCGACATAAATTCTTCAATCAAAAATGTTTTTTCATCATCGAACAGATAACGGAATGTCTCTTGATCTTTGCCAATGAAACTTTTAAGAAAATCGAATTCGATCAGTATCGTAATCTGGGTAATGGTAAGCCCTTTTGGAAATACTACTTCGCTTTCCAGATGCAATGGCGTTACACGAATATGTGGTCTTGCCTGGAGGGATTTTTCAGAATATTGATATGTATGATTATTCGAAGAATGATTAAAGATGTTCTGGAAAGAAAAAAGCAGGCCTTTCGTTACAGTAGTAACAGGTTTTCTTTTGTATATAAATGTCTCCTCTGCAATCACAGACCTGATCATCAGCAGCATTTCAGGGAGCATATCAACGATATGAATCTCGTTGAGCCTCAAGAGATGCATAGTGGTACTAAAATCAGATGCTGGCATTCCTAATTTCTCTGCCAAATCAAGCATTTGCTTCTCGTTGTTTGTTGAGCTCATTTTATGGACTATTTTTATTATAAATTGGACTATTTTATCCTTAAATGTAAAGCTAATTTTGCAATAAGAATTTAAAATTTTTTAGAAATGAGAAAAAATATATTAATATCAGGCGGAGGAATTGCAGGATTGACTGCAGCAAAATTGCTGTCAACACAAGGACATCAGGTTACCGTAATTGACAGGGCTTCTTCCTTTGCGAAGGCAGGTTTCCTGATATCACTTAAGAGCTTTGGCGTCAGGATCATGGAGGAACTCGGCTTGACTGCAGAACTGCAGGCAGTATCTTCTCCATCCGAGTTTGTAAGCTTTTTAGAAAAAGACGGGCAGGTTATTCAACATATCAGCTATGAAAAGATGAACGAGAATATTGAACGTTCCGTACTGATTTCCCGTGGTCAACTTCATAATGTGTTATATGATTGTTTAAAAGGTCAGATAAATGTATTTTTTAACACAACGATTTCCAAACTTACTTCAATAGGCGAGAGAACAGAGGTGGTATTATCTGACGGACGCGAAATGGAAGCTGATATCATTATTATTTCTGAGGGTTTACGTTCTTCAACACGGGAACGTTACTTCACGAATGCTCGAATAGTAGATTTCAATACGCTTTATATGGGTGGAAGACTGCAAATTGAACATTCCTGTAATGTGGGTGATTTTAAAATTTATATCGATGTGAATAAGATGCTCTCTATTTATCCGATTGCTAATAATGAAATTGCTATCCAATGTTATATCCACCATAAAGGTGATCTCGCAACGATAAGGGAAAGACCGGCGGAACTGTTATACCGCTCTTTCGGTCATTACGGCATCGAAGTAACGGATCTGCTCAATCGTTTTGCTGAAGAAGGCATGATGTTCATCGATAAGATGGGAATGGTAGACGCACCTGACTTAGTCAATGGAAATATGGTTTTGCTTGGTGATGCAGGCTATTGTCCCACCGCACTGTCAGGAATGGGGGCATCACTTTCAATCTATGGAGCTAAGGCATTGTCTCATTTTATCAACAAAACACCTGATGATTTAAGATCCGCCTTCAACAATTATAATGGATTGATGCAACCGATCATCCACAAATTCCAAAGTAATGCCAGAAATAATGCTACCTCTTTTATCCCTGCCGATGAGCAACAGCTTCATCAGTTTATCAATACTTTCAGGGCGGCTTCTGACATCGAACTTAAAAAGATCATGACTGATCCGATCATACTCACCGAAGATCAATTGAATTTTAAAATCAGTTAAGTGATGAACTTCAAAAAAATATTTTCCATCATTTTTGGATTTGGAACCATTGGTCTTTTAAGTTCAGTATTTGCCAAAATACAGGGCATTTTCTTTCCCGCTTCTATGCAGCTGTTTAATCGGCTTACATGGACTTCTTATGATATCATTCAGCTTATCATCAAATTAGTATGCGTTTATCTTAGTTGTATTGCAGGAGGTATGGTAATATCATTATTTGGCGGGGAAAAAAGAGAGCAGTATATAACGGCAATCAGCATCCTGTTGATCGTAATATGGTTGTGGATAAGCACTATTAATCCCTTATGGTTCTGGGCATTGTTGCTTACAGGGATTATCCCTTTTGTTCTGATTGGAAGTAAAATAAAAAAAAATTGCAGCCATTAAAATGACGAATACAGATCAATAGTATTAAGTACGAAAAATCAAAGACCTTATTTAAATTCTATTGAAGGAAATTGAAATACTAAGGACACTTCCAAGAAACATTGACAGATGCTTAAGATTTCTATATAGATCTTGTATTTTATAACTATTACCTGAAATGTTTTGTGCTAGTGGATCTTAAGACCCATAAGTTCACACACTCAGCATAAAATATTATCTTAAAAAATGAGCAAAAACTTATTTGGATTTTATTAAATTAAATTGCCGAATGTTTGATGTGCTTTGTAAACCCTAACAACAGCAAAAAATCTCAAAAAAAGATTGCATTAAAAACTTAAAAAGCACCGATAATGAATTATTGGTGTTTTCGCTTATTATCACAGTGATTTTAATTTGTAGGCTCAAATTTCTTAATTGCTTCCAATGTAGTTGGAGTAAATAAATTGACCAGATTTCCGTCAGGATCTCTAAATAAGAAAGAATTATTTCCCCACGGCATTATCGTCGGCCTTTGTACAATATATGGCTCTAAAAAAGGTGCTAGTCTATTATATTCTTTTTCTACATCCTCAACCATAAATTCAATAATTGCTGTACGGTTTTTAGCTGCCTGAGCTACACTTTCACCACCGAAAAACTGAAGTGTATTAATACTTCCAATAGCCAAAGTAGCTGTTTTCGTCTGTAATTCTGCAAAGTCAGGAGTAAAGCGTTTAATAGTCAATTTTGTGATGTGTTCATAAAATTTTATTAAAGCCTCCACATTGGCAGTAATTATTCTGATAGATACTAAATTCATAATGCTTAATTTTCTGAAACAAAAATACGCTGACTTTGTGACAACAGTCTGTCAGTAGTCCTTGTGGTGTTTGAATTAATGTGAAATATTAAAGACATTTCTCTAATATTGATTAATATGTTGAAGATATTTTTGCAAGTCAGTATCAGCTTTATCTACCAACATAAAAACAATTACTAGAGGAATAAAATAAAGAGTTAAACAGTTTTGAAGAAAAAAAATAAAACCGAACTTAATTTAAAGCTATGCGTAAACACATACATTAAAAATCTCAAAAAATGATATTTTGGAATTTTCCATTTCTGCCACGGATAGGTGAAAAACTATATACTGAAGATTTCTCTGCATGTGAACGGCTTAGCCAAAAAGATGCTTTTTTAATAATTGCTGATATTATTTGGGATAAGGCACATCGCAAGAATTTTGTGTTAGTTTTGGTTGTAGAATATCCAGACTGAAACACTTCTCATAGACTTATTGTTTATAAAATGTCAAATGTTCGAGTAACTATCCCTTGCTTTGGAATTAAAATCTATCGGATATTGTTGTATAATTTTAAATACTCTATTTATTTCCTGAATCTTCTGCCGATGATCCAGGCAAGCGAACATATTAGGATGCCCGGAAGGACTGCGTAGATGGGGAGCCAAACGAAAAGTAAGCCGCTGGTAGATGATTTTGAAGCCAGATTGCTAATGTCAAAATACCACATAATTTGTGCTGTAAGTGGAAACAGCAACAATATCAATATTGCGAGAATATAGCAGATAAATGCTGCAGTATCAGATCGCTTAATGTTCTTAAAAACTGTAAGTTGAAAGATGTAAAAAATAACTATCGGAAGCAATTGATACAAGCCAAAATAATTGAAACCCAAGACCAAAAAAGCCACAGCGGAACATGACAGACACAGTATAAGTGCAGTGATATTATTCATTACCAAATATAGGTATTTATTTTTTTACGTACTATTCAATCAATCTTAAATTTAAGTATGCATAAAGACTGTTTAAGATTTTGATAAATTTTATTGTACTGAAAATTGAAGAGTTTTTACAACTGTACATCAAAGATAAAAGTTTTGTTTTACAAACTGTTCAAAGGTTATAGAAGTTGAAACCTTAGTTGTACGCGGAGTTGCATAGTCGACATCTGGATCATCGACATCTCTGTCTTGTTTCATGAGGAGTCTTTTTGTTTATCACCTATCCTTCCACATTAAGATATGATCTACGAAATTTGGGATATATAACATTTAGTTAGGATAAGAAGAACTATTTTAACGAACGTTAGGTAATTAATGAATTTTTATTATATTTGCACAATGAGACCACAGAAGATTCTAGATACAGATATGATATCCGGGCTTACCAATGTTTTTAGAGATAAAGGCTATGAAGGAGCAAGTTTAAATGATCTGGCAGAAGTAACCGGATTAAAAAAAGCAAGCCTGTATCACAGGTTTCCAAATGGAAAACAGGAGATGGCAGAATGTGTATTGAACACTATTGATCAGTGGGTCGATGACAATATATTCCATCCGCTGATAGACGAAAATAAACCAGCAAAACTGAGATTGAAAGATGCCCTGAAAAATATTGAAATTCTTTACGACAGCGGGAAAAACACGTGTGTTTTAAGAGCTTTTTCTATGCACGGAGGGATATCATTATTTCAGCAACAGATAAAATCGGGTATGGACAAATGGATTTCCGCTTTTAATACTTTGGGTAGTTCCTTACAATTAACTTCTGCAGAATCTCAACAAAACGCTGTTCAGACTTTAATAGAATTGCAAGGAAGTCTTATTGTAACAAAAGGCTTAGCTGATACCAGTATTTTTAAAAATACTTTAAAAAATATTGAAAAGCGATATTCAAAAGAGTAAAAAAATTTAATTCATTTAATTAACAAACGTTCGGTAAAAAAATGATACAGTTACATCCGCTGCCCCCTTTTAGCAAAGAAACAGCATTGCAAAAAATTAAAAAGGCAGAAGATGCCTGGAACAGTAAAGATCCTATTCGAATTTCAAATGCATATACAGTTGATACAGAATGGCGCAATCGAGATCAATTCCTTAATGGAAGAGCAGAAGTACAGGACTTTCTTGCAGAAAAATGGAAAAATGAATTGGATTATAAACTTAAAAAAGAGCTCTGGACATTTAATGACAATCGTATTGCTGTAAGATTCGAGTACGAATATCGCAATAAGAATGGTCAGTGGTACAGAGCGTACGGAAATGAAAATTGGGAATTTGATGAAAATGGGTTAATGAGAAAAAGGTTTGCAAGCATTAATGACTTAAAAATTGAAGAAACAGAAAGAAGATTATAAACACATAGAATATGAAAAAAATCATCCTATTACAACTCATTGTATTCACAATATTTGGATGTAAAAGCCAAACAAGCAGTACGACTATCAATAAATCAAAAAGTATGACACTCAAATACCCAACATTATTTAAAACCATCAAAATTGATGGAATCAATATTTCTTACAGAGAGGCAGGAAATCCAAATAATCCTACAATAGTGCTGTTACACGGCTTTCCTTCATCTTCACATCAATACCGAAAAGTTTTATCACAATTATCTGATGACTTTCATCTCATTGCACCAGATTATCCCTCATTTGGAAACAGCGATTTTCCGCTGTCTAATCAATATGAATACACTTTTGATAATATTGCAAAAACAGTAGATGCCTTTTTAGAAAAGAAAAAAATTGACTCTTACGCATTGATGATACAAGATTATGGAGCACCTGTCGGTTTCAGAATAGCGACCGCTCACCCGGAAAGGGTTACAGCAATAATAAATCAAAACGGGAATGCATATGTAGAAGGTTTGGGTGATGCTTGGGCCGGAATCAGAGCACTGTGGATAGACCGAAACCCTGACACCGAAAAAGCAATACTGCCATCCTTTTCATTAGAAGGTTTGAAATGGCAATATACCCACGGCACCAGAAATGTCGAAACCATCAATCCAGACACCTGGCATTTGGATTATTTACGACTTTCAAGACCAAATGCGCATAAAGTGAATATGGACTTGTTTTACGATTATCAAAACAACTTAAAACTTTATCCAAAATGGCAACAGTATTTAAGAGATAATCAGCCACCTTTATTAATAGTTTGGGGTAAAAATGACGAGTTTTTCCCTGAAACAGGAGCAGCTGCTTTCAAAAAAGATGTAAAGGAAATCGACTATAATATTTATGATACAGGGCATTTTGCATTAGAAGAAGATGGAGACGAAATAATAGAAAAAATTAGAATATTTATGATGAAAGTGGCGCAGTAGTTGCCAGCTGCCAACATTCTGTTATCACGAATAAAGTTTTATCTTGGCGCAAAGAACTCAGTATGCATGGAATCCGCGACTGGTGGTTGCAGGCCTAGCTTACGTATGGAAAAAACTAAGTTTCAGAAAGTGATCTTCAAACTATATTTATCGAGATAAATCTAAATTGGTTTGAAAGAGCGTATTTTACATCATCTAAAACAGAATTTTCCTGTATAGAAATATTCAGGTTGGAAGAATTATATGCCGGTATGTTTGATTAATATCAGCGGTTTGATTTTCATCTACTGTTATGGAATTCGGAAACGGAGGGGAATATCACTTTAGTATTAACTTTAATGATTTTGAGACAGTTGGCCCTCAGGCGGTTGTCATTTACCCCTATTAGAATGTTAGAATTGATCTAAGTGATAAAAAGGGATATTTATTTTTAATCCACAATGATGTATTCTTTTGGATTAATCAGAACATCGGCTCAGATTACTTGACTGGTTTTTTCATCAACCAACTGGTACCACTAAACGGTAAGACGGCCGTAACTATGAGAGCTGTTGTTGACTTGCTTGTAGAAGAATATTACAGCGACAATAGAGCTTTGATGATGGAAAGCTTTATGTTTTCAATCTTATTTCATGTTTCAACTATTTTTGACGAGAGTCCTTCGATCAGAGAATACGTAGATTATCCTGTTTTTGGGAAACTGATGAGCCTTATAGAACAATAAAATTACTTCCGAGAATAGTTTGCTCCTTAAAAAAAAACGGCTAAACTAAGCCGTTTTTTAATCAGTTACTTTAAAACGTTGTATTTGTCCGTCAACAATTTCAACATGAAATTTTAATACAATTGGACTTCCTGGGAAAGTCCCCGACACTTCTGCTTTTAAAATGCTTTCCGTTGCATTCTCTTCATAGTTGATAGGCTTCATAAACGATTTGTAACGTTCGTTGGCATCTGCGATCCAATGTTCAATCTCTTTTCTTCCATTATGCGTTTTTCCTTCATCAAAAACAACAGCTGTATCAGAAAAACAATTTGCGTAGGCAACGCTGTCAAAATCGTTTTGTGCTTCTACTAAATCCGTGATTACTTTAGGTAAATTCATGTTTTATTTTTTTAAAAATTATTAAACTGTCGGTACGGTACCACCGTCTATTATAAATTCAGTTCCTGTTAAATAACGGGCTCTTGGTGATACAAGAAAACCAACTAATTCAGCTACTTCTTTTGGTTCGGCAGGTCTTCCGAAAGGTATCCCACCCAATGCATCCATTACACCTTGTTGGGCTTCTTCTACAGTACTGTTTGCGTTTCTTGCAATTTCTCCAAGCCAAGCTTCGGATGCTGTCGTATTAATCCATCCTGGGGAAACAGTCAGTACCCGAATACCTTTAGGGGTAACTTCGTTCGATAAACTTTTACTGTAGTTTCTCAATGCTGCTTTTGCGGCAGCATAAGGTAAAGTGGAATCGTACAGAGGAAGCTTGCCCTGTATTGAAGCGATATGAATAACAACTCCGTTTTTGCGTTCGATCATTTGTGGTAGGAATCCTCTGTCCAGCCGAATCGGAGGCAAAAGATTTGCCTGAAGGGTAGATTCCCAGTCATCATCAGTTAGTGCGGCAAAACCGCCTGCAGGAGTAGAAGATCCCCCAAGGTTGTTAACTAGAATATCCAGTTTTCCATAAGTTGACAATACTTCCCTGATTACTTTTTGGGAGCCTTCCGCTGTACTCAGATCAGAAGAAATGAAATGCAGATTATTGTTTGTCTGTTCAGTTGCATTTCTTGCGGTAATAATAACTGTTGCACCAGCTTGTAGCAATCTTTCTGCAATTGCTCTACCTGCTCCCTTTGTACCTCCTGTTACCAATGCAATATTGCCTGATAACTCATTGTTGAAATTAAATTGTTCCATTTTTTTGAATTATTTATAGGACAAAATTGGGGTATAAAAACAGTTGGCACAAGTACGGAATTACGATTCATATAGGGATAAATTATTCCCCTATTGCACTAATCGGAACATACGTTTAAATTTGCAATATGTATGAGAGAAAAATAATACCTAACTTAAATTGCGGTCTTGATCTGATCGGTGAAGTACTTTATGGTAAATGGAAAATACGTTTGCTTTGGTTTATTGATCAGGGGCATAAAAGACCAAGTGAATTGCAGCGTAAGATACCGGATGCAACACGACGGGTTTTAAACATTCAATTAAAGGAATTGGAAGACCATGAATTGGTCACAAAGAAAATTTACCCGGTTGTGCCTCCAAAGGTAGAGTACAGCTTAACAGAGTTTGGTAAAAGTTTGATTCCTGTAATAGGTACTTTAGGTCAATGGGCAGATCAACATGAGGATCGGCTGAGAACGTTAATTTTAAAAAGAATTCAGGGATCTGCTGATATAGAAAATTTCAGCTAAATTAATCTTAAAACGATGAAAAAAAAACAATTCATCTAACTACAATTTTTGTTATAAATAACAACAGTACCTGTATTTAATCAATTTCCTATGGATGGTGCACATTCCATTCCGAATAAATAATTCAGAAAGATTAGCTCGTTTTACAGGCTGGTACAGTTAAATCAATTATATTTAGAACAAATACAAAACTTTTTTAGAATTGCTATTTCTTAAACCTGTTTAAGATTTTTAAGAAGTATTACTTGCACCTTTGTCTTGTCCATAAACAATAAAAACAATTCAAAATTATGAGTAAACGAATTAACATTTTAGACGAAAGTTCAGCACTTTACAAAGCAATGATCAATTTAGAGATGACTCTGCAGACTACTTCTTTAACAAACATTCAGAAAGAGCTTATCAAAACACGTGCTTCACAGATTAATCAATGTGCCTTTTGCCTTGATATGCATACAAAAGACGCAGTTAAATACGGTGAAACACCGCAAAGAATTTATCTCTTAAATGCATGGAGAGAAACAAACCTTTTTACAGAAGAAGAAAAAGTAATTCTGGCTATAACTGAGGAGGTGACTTTGATCAGCCAAAAGGGATTGACTGACGAGACGTATGGAAAAGCAACTCAATTTTTTGATGAAGATCAGATAAAAAGTATTATTATGGCAGTAATCACCATTAACATGTGGAATAGAATTGCAATCAGTACAAATTTGCAGGTCTCTTGATTTATAGATTACATTATTCTCAATAGTAGCTTCTCATTTTGAGAGGCTTTTTTTACTATATATTAATTAGTGGTAAAATTAGAGTTTGTAAACTAATAATGTGACTGCAAAATTAAACGTTGGCCTTTCAATTGAACTTTGGTCCAAACTGAAGCTTATCCTCCGATCGCCACACCATCGCAAAGCCACGAAATGTTATCTATAGATAAAATTAAATCTTAAAAAAGCATAGATTTAAACTTGCGCTATTTATAATGGTTCAGATAACACTGTACATATTTTACTTAGCACGTTGTAATCATTTAAACAGGTTCGCTTTTCATCTGGATCTATCCACATTAGCCTTGCGTTGTTTTATACTGGTTCAATACAACCTATATTATTTTATGCAAATACCTGTAGTGACTTTACGCAGGTATGCCTCCTGCCTGTACTTATTTTAATCAGTCTTAATCTAGCTTTATTTTATACTGATATTATTTTACTGAACTACTTGCAGCAGTTTTACGCAGGATTTTCTCCAGCCCCTATCTGTTACCTTGTATTATTTTAAACTGTTTCAAATACGACTTTGCAGTATTTTACGCAGCTAAATGTATTGATTTACGCAGGTTAATGGCTTAGAATGCAAAAAAGAAAGTTATGAATCATTTATCCCGTTATTTATTTACGAATAAAACTATTATAAAAACTGATTGATAATAGAGACGGGCAAACCTACCGAAATTAATACAGCCACCTGAATAGAATAAGCAGCTATAAAAATTTCATTATGATTTATTTACCGATTAGTACACTAAGAGAAAAAAATCGTCTATTAATATATCCCACAACATTTTTTCTTTTATTGGCAGTAGGTACTAAAACCTACGATTATTAACACTATAAATCATTTTTCAAAACTCTAAAAAATAAGAGACCTTTTTGTTTGCAAGATGTGTCTTTGTACGCACAAACTTTTCAAGTTGCACTACAAAGCCGATCTTTCTTTTTTTGCAAAAAGGGGAAAAAAAACTGCGGAACTTGTTTTTTTTATTTTATCAAAATTTTAATAAGATTCTAGATTCGACCTAATCTTTCGTTTTAAATCTCCATCATTTCCAGCTCAATCTAAACTATTCGTTTTTTAACCAAACCCTTTGGTTGCTATTGTTTTAGAAGGTTTTATCACTCAATTTTGTTTCAGAAATTTTAATCAAAATACCAAGTGAGCAAATTCATTTATTTCTTGTTACTGTTAATAGCTATTTCAATCGAGGGACAGGTCGGCATCAATACTCAATCTCCTAAAACTACTTTTGAGGTTGTAGGAAAACCAAATGATATCAATCACTTTGATGGAATAATTCCCCCAAGAATAACAGGTGACCAACTTGCGAATAAAACTTATTCAGTATTGCAGAAAGGTGCCATTGTTTACGTGACTCAACCTGCGTCAAATCTTTTGGGGCAAGTCATTCATATCGTCGAAGAAGGTTATTACTATTTCAATGGAAAGTACTGGAATCAGATGTTTAGGGAGCCTTATTATTACGATGCTCTAATAGTACTGGACGAAACACTTCCTGCAAATACTATTTCTGAACAAACATCGTGGAACACATATCTTCCTTTTCCTACAAATCCTCGGCAACATACTTTATCAACTAAAATATATAGATTAGGAACATCAGGTCTTGGAATAACTGGGCAAATTGATGCAAGGAGAATAGGAACAATTGGCTATTTGGATGTTAGTATAATTTGTTCAACACCCATAACATCAGACTACGTTATACTGAATCTTTCAAAACCATTACGGGATTTAGGTTTTATGTCGGATGGCAGTGTGGGCTCACTGAACAATATTTTAGTAAGTGGAAACTCAAATGGAATTAGTTTAGGAGTAGAGCAGGGCATTATTTCGTTAACAAACGTTGATTTCAATCTGCTTCTTTGGAAAAATCAAATCGAAAAATTCAACGGTAACATAAAGGGCATGGCTACTTTTCCAATTAATTATCTGAATGTAATTGAATGATGGATAAGAAGGTTTGTGAGAAGAAAAATTCCATTAAAATAAGGATATCCATCATCCAGAAAGAAAAGTGGAAAAAAGTCTGTTCAGAAAAACAAATCTCTTTAACAAGTTTAATTATTAATTCTGTTGAAAACAGAATGATGGATGACGAGAGAAGAAAAGTTTTATCGTTCATTGAAAAGCAAGATAATATTTTCGGAAAAATTGAGAACAATATCAATCAGGTTGCAAAAATAGCAAATGGTCAAAAATTGATCAGCGAAACTGAACGTAGAAATTTTTCAAATAAGTTATCAGAGATCATCATTCTGAAGAAAGAACAGAATGAAATGTTTACAAAAATCTACGCAATGTTATCAAGATGATTGTTAAGATTATGGATCCGGCAGGTTCCAGTTTTCCCGCAGTCAATTATAACGATAAGAAAATAAATAAAGGAACGGGAGAATTAATGCTGAATAAAAATTTACCTTCATTCATCAATGAGACCAGCAATCAGGAAGAGGTTAGGGATTATTTAAGATCAGTCTCAAAAAATGAAAAAGTAAAGAAGCCTCAATTTCACGCGATGATCTCTACGAAGTTTCAAGGACATTCGAAAGAAGAGCTGACTAAAATTGCGGAGAATTTTATGGATGAAATGAAATACGGCAAACAGCCTTTCATTGTGGTTTTTCATAAGGATACCGACAATAATCACGTACACATTGTTTCTACCAGAGTCGATAAACAGACCGGAAAGAAGATTAATGACAGTTATGAAAGGCTTAAAGCACAAAAAGCATTAAGCATTACAATGGAAAAATTGTATGGTCAGAAACCGAAAGAAGAACTGGAAAAACTGCTGAACTACAAAATAAGTTCGCTTAATCAGTTGGAAACTCTACTCAATAGAAATGGATATAAGATAGGCAAAAATACAAATGATGAAAATTCTTTTAACATTTTTAAAAATGGGGTAATAGAGCAAAAACTGGCAGGAAATCAGATTGTTTTTGATAACAGTAAAAATGATAAAAGGGCAAAACAGATCAAAGCCATACTAAGCAAATACAAAGAATTGTATTCCAATAAGGTTTTTAAAGTGGAAGATAAAAGACATCAAGAATCTATGCTTCCAAAAGAAAAATTACGAGAAAATGATTCAAATATGAAGATTGCCTTTGAAAGCGAGCTCCAAAAAAAGCTGAAAGATGTTTTCGGGATCGATATGGTTTTTCATCAAAAAGAAGATAAAAATCCTTTTGGCTACACCGTAATCGACCATAAAACAGGAAAAGTATATAAAGGAAGTGATATTATGAAAATGAACGAGGTGTTTGAATTTACTTCTGACAAGCTTGATAAAAAGATTTTTGAAATCCTGAAGGATTATAATATTCGCAGCCAGGAAACAAAAAAGATCCTACTTGAATTTTTTAAGAAGAATAATCCGGAAATAGAGATCAAGGACTTTATGCTTTTTGAAAACCGAGGAAAAAAAGATCTGGAAAGCTACCGAAAAGTCCAGTTTGAAGTAAGGGACTTTATTAGAAATAACAAAAACACAAATAATGGAAAAAAAGATATTTCAATAACAAAAGGCGAAGACGGAAAAGTATACGCTGTTCATGCCAAATTCCATTACGTGGGTGAACTTCAATCGTTAATCGGAGAAAAGGAATATCAAAAATTTCCGAATCCGACAGGCGTAAATGAAGTGAGGACAGGAAATCGAATGGATAATAATGAGAAAACAGAATTAAACAAAGCAGTTAATGAGATGCTGTTTGAATGGACGAAAAGTTCGGGAACGGCAAAAGACCTTGCCGAAAATGAACTCAAAAAAAGACGAAAAAAAAGAAGATGAAATTGATAGTTGTCGGTTGATAGAAAAATCTTCTCCAGTCCAACAACAGTCAACTACAAACAAAAAACTAAACCCAATGATCATCACATTTGCCACACAAAAAGGAGGAACCGGAAAAACGACATTAGCCATCGCTTTTGCCAATTACATTTCGGCAATTTCGGAAAGGAAAATCAATGTTTTCGATTTTGATTATCAAAAATCATTTTACTACAAATGGAAAGATGATGAAATATCAGAAAATCCGAAATTGTATGATGTGGAAATTATTGGCGATGAGGACCAAAAGCCATTTTCAGACTTTGAGACCCTCATTAATTTAAAAGATAGCGATGAAATCAATCTCTTTGATTTGGCAGGAACACTCGATGCAAAATACAGTGATCTGCTCATTTACAGTGATTTTATTGTGATTCCTTTTGAATATTCAGATGTTTCTGTCAAGTCCACCCTGATCTTTATCAATATGCTGGGACTATTGGAAAGTGAGGCTGAAAGAGTATTTATCCGTTCCAAATATGATAAAGGCTACAAGTATCTGAATCAGGAAGGAATGGACATTGAGCTGAAAAAATTTGGTTTGCTACTGGAAAATCCTGTATTCAAAAAAAACTGCTTGCAAAAGATTGACACCCGAAAGCTGACCTACGAACAAAAATATGGGGTAAGAAAATCTTTCGATGAATTGATAAAATACATTAATCAAACATTGAAGATCACCCTTTGAAATAAAAACATATAATAAAATCTATTTCCTCAAATCAAATCCTTACAACTTAATAAAAATGATAAAAATTTCACTTTGCATCTTGGCTGTTTATCTGCTGTATTATGTCGGAAATATATTGCACGACCTGTTTCTCAAAAAAGAAGAAGTCTACAAAGAAGAGACGGAGGAATTTTCATTGTCTGAAATTTCCGAACAGTATGAAGATCTTACAAAAAATGTGGGGATTGAAGATGTAGAAAATCTCAACACTCCCAAATCCTTTAATAAAAATCCAATCTATTCTGATATCACTGAAGAAAATGAAGAAAGACAGGATCTGGAGTATTTAAGGGAACTTTTTGAATCTGAACATGATCTGGATGAATTCGACAATCAATCAAAAAAGGATCTTACCGAAATGAAAAGCCCATCACATCTTGAAAAAGATGAATCAAACGAAGCGTCTTTTGGCCAGAAAGACAAAATACCAGTTGAAAAAGAAGACAAGAAACCTAACGAAACAGAAAGCTCGGAAGCTACTGCCAGCATCGATAAAGAAACTTCAAGAATAAAAGATTGGAAGGCGATGCTCAACCTTTCCGAAACCTTGGTTCAAATGGTTGCAAATCACGATGGATATAAAGTTTATCAATCCATTATGTAGTTAGCAACTTAAATAACATCTAATATACTGATTATTAGGCTTAAAAGTAGATTTCTGTCCGTCATCCGGAACTTCTATGCCCGAAATTTAGCACTCAATTGATTATTAACCCATTATAAAATTTGAATTACGATGAAGAATTTCTTCGCAAAAAACATGGCAACAAAAAAAGTAATGACTTTAGCTTTAGTCATCATGGCATTAACCCCAGCGTTTGCCCAAGGTGGAGCAACGGCAATCTCGAACGCGGCAAGCGATATCAGAGATTATTGGGATCCCGTCAAACTGATTTTAAAAGCAGTTGGAGGATTGGTAGGATTCATTGGTGGGCTGCGAGTATATAACAAGTGGACGAATGGTGATCAGGATGTCAACAAAGAGATCCTTGGTTATGGAGGAGCGATGATATTCCTGATTGTAGTTCCCGAATTTGTAACAGCATTCTTCGCTTAATATGGGATTCTACCTTTATAAGGGGCTCAAAAAGCCCCTTGTATTCTTCGGACTCAAAGGGAAATACATCTTTTACGCAGTCGGCGCTATCGGAGGCGGGATCATTTCCGCATTTGTACTCTCGAAGTTCGGTCTATTAGGCTCTTTGCTTGGTCTTGCAGTTACTGCCGGAGGTGTTTATTTCATCTTTAAAAGACAGAACAAATATGGTCTATATGACAAGACCAAAAACTTCGATCAGATCTTAATTTTTCCAAAAAGATTAAACAGTAATAAACTTCTAAAGAATGGCAACAACAAAAAAACAAGCATTTAGCATTCCTTTTATCGGCTATGATTATGCAAAAGATTTCAATTGGGATTTTGATGTACTCTTCGGACAATACGGGAATCCTATCATTGGCATAAGGATAAAAAATATTGTAGAACAATATTCGGCAGATCCTGACAGTTACCTCCATTTTCATACAGTCTTAAATCAGGTGGTATCAATCATTGGAGAGGGAAGAATTGTTCAGAAACTCGATATTTTCTCTAAGAAAAAATACACTGCAGAGCAATCCAGCCAATTTCTACAACAAAAATATTCGGAACATTTTGATGGCAGACTTTTCAAAACTATTGAGACCATAATTCTCTTTACCGATATTGTAGATGATAAGCTGAAAAAGAAAATGAAGCACTACCATTTTTCTGACAAAAGCTATAAAGAATTAAGGGATAAGTGCCAGAAAGTATTGATGCTTTTGAAACAGAACAATTGTGAACCTGAGTTTTTATTTGAGAAAGATTTTGAGTACTACATTTCGGGAGTTTTGTCGATGCAATTTACCGAATCTCCAACTTTTGATAATATAAAAAGCACCAAAGAATTTTTGCAGATCGGAAACAGGTTTGTAAAAAATATCTCTTACGTGGATGTAGAAAATATTGATCTGCCTTCAGAGATCGAACCTTATTCCATTCTTGGAGGAAATGGTGCAGCTGCCGAAACAGCGGTGGATAATTTTAGTTTTATCAATGAACTGGAAGACTACGAAACGATTGTCTATAATCAAATTATAACCATTCCGCTTCAGGCACAACAGCAAAGGGAACTCGACAAAAAGAAGAAAAAGCACGAAGGAGCAGCCAACAATTCTCCTTCAAATGCGATCATAGCAGACGAGATTCAGACCCTGCTTCATAATATAGCCATTGACGGACAGCTCGTTGTCAATGCTCATTTTTCCATCTTATTTTCCGCAGATACTTTGGGAAAAATGGAGAACATTCAGTCGATGGTTGAAAATAAGCTTTTTACGAAAGGAATCGTTGTTTCTAAAAACGCTTATAACCAATTGGAACTTTGGCGGTCGGCAATTCCGGGCAATGGAACAGAACTTAGGGAGTATGATCTTTTTATGACGACAAGCGAAGCGGCCTTGTGTTTTTTTTTTAAAGAAAGTTACCCCGTCAATGAAGAATCCAATTTCTATTTAAGATTTACCGATAGACAAGGTGTTCCGCTAAAAGTAGATCCTTCGGATTTACCGTTGAAAACAGGAAGGATCAATAACAGGAATAAGTTTGTTTTAGGGCCAAGCGGGTCAGGCAAGAGTTTTTTAATGAATAATATTATCGAGCAATATTTGACGTACAATTATGATGTGGTCATTGTTGATACAGGAGATTCCTATTCGGGGACCTGCAAATATAAGGGAGGGAAATACATCCAATACACCGAAGAAAAACCAATCACGATGAATCCTTTTCTGATGGATCAAAAAGAATTTAATATTGAAAAAATAGAATTTTTAACCAACCTGATCTTTCTGATTTGGCAAGGTCCTGATTCTACGATATCATCGGCTCAAAAATCCATTTTAGATAATGTTTTGATGTCTTATTACCATCAGTATTTCAACTCAGGAACAGAGTGGTATGAAAATAAAACTACTGAAGAACTCATTCTATATCTGGGGAAATACAACATTCACGACGAGGATCTTTTTTCTATATATGAGAATGAAGCCAAAGGACAGCATACATATTATGATATACTAGGAATTACTTTCGATGCCGGTTCCGATGAAATAAAGGAAGCGGGAAGAAAATTATTGAAATTTTATCATCCTGACAAGAACATCAATAATCCTGAATATGAAAGTGAAAATTTCTATAAAGTTTATGAAGCGTATGACACGCTGAACGATGAAAAAAGAAGGAAGATCTACAATGAAACTCAGTTGATTTTAATCAAGTCGAATGATATCATCAAGCAACCCAGATCAGCTGAAGAATGGAACGAATCTTTTAGAAAAGCGATCATCAGGAAAATTAAGGAACTGGAAGAAAAGCTGGTCGTAACTGAACTTTCGTTCAATGGGTTTTATGATTATTGCGATCAATTTCTTCCTATTTACCTGAATAATAAGAAACATAATATCATAGAAAAAGAGTTTAATCTGCGCACCTTCTTATTTGTGTTGAAAGACTTTTACAAAGGAGGAAGGTACGGAACGACGCTAAACGAAAGTACAGACAATACGCTGTTCGACGAATCTTTCATCGTTTTTGAAATTGATAATGTAAAGGACAATCCCAAACTGTTTCCGATCGTAACACTCATTATTATGGACACCTTTATCCAGAAAATGAGGTTAAGAAAAGATAGGAGAAAAGCTTTGATCATCGAAGAAGCCTGGAAGGCTATTGCGAGTAAGTTGATGGGAGGTTACATTCTTTATTTGTATAAAACAGTAAGAAAATTCTGGGGAGAAGCAGTGGTTGTCACACAGGAACTGGATGATATAATAGGAAATGCAGTGGTCAAAGACTCCATCATCAATAATTCTGACACGTTTATATTGCTTGACCAAACCAAATTCAAAGACAACTTTGATAAAATCGCATCACTGCTTTCGCTTAATAAAGTAGAGCAAAATAAGATTTTCACAATCAACAATCTTAACAACAAATTCGGGAGAAGCCGATTCAAAGAATTTTATTTAAAGAGAGGTCCAAAAGGCGAAGTCTACGGAAATGAGGTTTCATTGGAGCAATATTTAACCTATACCACAGAAAAACCAGAAAAGTCTGCTGTCGAATATTATGTACATCAATATGGCGACTATGATGAAGCATTGCGTAGAATAGTTGATGATTTGAAGATCTTCGGAGACAGTCTGGAAAATTTGGTGTCACTCGTGAACTTATATCAAAATCCACTAGATCAAAAAATCAATTCATTCTACAGAATGATGAAAAAACAGCACAAAGGAAAAAATGTTTTCAAAACCATCTCACAGGAATTAGAAGACCGTAATATCAGTTTTTCAGAATTCATAAATAAACAACAATATGAAAAAGTTTAGCATTTTATTTTTAGGATTTGGAGGTTTACTTTATTCGCAAAATACCTACATCGATCCTACCGTAACGGCGGCAATGATTCTTTATTCTGAAAATCTAAAAGCCAAACAGAATGAAGTTATAGAGGAAACTTCGAAATTAAAGGACGCACAAACGTGGGTGGGAACACAGATGGTGGCAGCTAATGACATTCAGAATAAAATTCTGAAAGGCTTAAAAGAAGTTTCCGGCACATTACAGAACGGAATTCAGGCACAGGAAATCTACTCTGAACTTAATAAATGCTACAATTATTCATCGCAGGTTGTACAACTAGCATCAGAACATCCTGAATATGCCATTTTTGGAGTTAAAGCTTCACAAAAAACGTATGAGCAAAGTTTAAAGATTATGACCGATGTATCTGATATTCTCGCTTCCGGAGAGCTGAATCTTGCAACAGCAGGAGACCGCTACAAAATTCTTCATACTATTTCGCATAATGTCAAAAATCTGAAATTATGGCTTTTAGCGATAAAATTACGATTGGAAAAAGCCAATCGATTGGGATTCTGGAATTCAATTAATCCATTTGCAGGCTACATCAATACAGACAAAGCTATTGTTGAAAATACAATGAACCGATATAAACGGAATTTTTAAATTTTTCTATTATGGGGAAAAGAATTCTTCTAAGCCTATTTATTCTGACCGCTTACTTGGTATTGACATCTTCCGGTGGTGGTTCTACACCAGCGTGGCAACAGGAAAATGTTTCCTTTCCGATGATGGATATAGAAATTAATGCCACGATGAAAGAACACGACAGGCAAAAGGAGATGCGGCAAAAGCAAATAGCGAATGCTACCGTAGAAACAGCCAATAGAAATCAATGGAATCAATTCAAAAACAAGGTGACAAAGATACAAGACAGGTTGCGGATTGTTTCATTTGCCATTCAAGCTGTACCGACCGGAATAGCAATGAGCAGGGAAATAACGAAAATAACAAACAATCAAACCGCCATTATCAATGAAATAAACGATGCTCCTTATTCAATTATTGCGGTATTGCCTTCCCAGATTCAATTTGTTGATGATCTGCAAATGGTAACAAGGTTAATAACAGGGATAATTATTTCTTACGGAGCCATCAACCAAATGGAAAAATCAGAACGTAAAGTATTACTGGACTATGCTTTAGGCGAAGTTAAAGCAATCAGCAGAAATTCTACGCATATGCTTTTGAAGATAAGAGATATAAAAGCCAAGGTAAAGCGTAGCAGGAGAGCCTTTCAATATTATATCAACAGAGACAAGCAAGTGGTGAAAAACATAATGGATAACATCAAATCCTTTTAGAAATGAAAAAAATAGTAACCATTGCAATGTTGGTGTTTTCAGGAATTCCTTTTAATAGCCAGCAAATAGTTATCAACGACAAACTTCTGTCACAGATTACCGTCAACCACGGCGTCCGATTAGGAAGTGAGCAAACTTTTCTGGATTCATATAAAAAGCAAAAAGAACTCTATGATGACATTAATAATAAAATAACGCAGATCATAGCCATCCAGGAGTATATCTATCAACAACTGAAAAATGTTAATTCAGCCCTGACTCAGAGCAAGAAACTCATTTATCTCTATCAATATCTCGGTAAAATAGTGACGAACTCCAACAAAATGCTGGATCTATCTGCACAACATCCTGAGTATGCCGTCTTGGTTTCAAAATATTATGTTGAGATAGGTAAACAAACAATGAAGCTTCAGCAGGAAGTTACTCAGGATATTCTCAATGAAGACAAAGATTTTCTGATGGATGCGATGGATCGGGAAATGCTGATTGAAAAGATCTTTACCCGTGTCAGAAATATCAATGGGAACATTTTGTACATCAATCTGAGATTAGAGAATGCCAAGAAAATCCCTTATCTGTATCAGGTTCCGGTGCTGCGTAATTACATCAATATCGACAAAGCCATTGTTGGCGAAATCATCACGAAATACAATTATCTCTTTACTTAAAAAATCATGGAAAATCTACTAAAAAAAATCAGTCTATTTCAGCTGTTCCTTTTTTCAGCCACTGTTTTTGCACAATTAAGTGTAAAGAGATTAAATGACCCGTCCATTGTTGCTCAACATAAAAGAATGGTCTTTCAAGATTGGGGAGATTGGAGACCTTATCCAAAATATTTTTTAGGCATTCAAACCAATTTTGCCTATGCAACAGTTTGGGGAATGTGGGCTCCAAAAATCAACAGGGATTATAAAGATGGTGAAGATATTCGACCATTAAAACCTACAGGAGTGCAAAATCAGAGATTCGCTCAATTAAAGTTTCAGGAGGAAGAAACACAAAAAATAAAAGCAGCTTCAGATACCATTCATAAACGAAGTGTTCAGGATTTTACCCATTGGACTTCCGCTACCGTAGATGCCGATCCTCTTTGGTTGTTGTATTACAAACGAATGCTAAAACCCATTACCGAATTCCCCGATACACCGCAAAATTTTCAAGAATGGCGAATGAAAGACCAGCAAACCTATGAAACGCTCAATACCACAGGAACAATAAGGAGACTTCAGGAAGAACTGGATCTCATCAAAGAAAAATATTCAATGTCCAGAAGTATGGATATGTCAAGAGGAAAACGATTCATTATGTATCACGAGACCCTTATCAAGTGGAGGAAGTTTGTAAGAGAGCTAAGAGATTACAACAACAAGACAGCACTGCTTACAGATTATAAAAATATTTTAAAGAACCATTCCAATTATGCCTTGCCACCTGCGTGGACACCCGCTTCAGACCAGCAGATTGTTCAAAATATGATGAACCATTATAAACACCTATTTTAAAAATGAATAAAAAGATAACAGTTACTTTTTGCTTATTCGCAATTCTACTGCCTGTCATGGGTTTCGCTCAAACGGATAGCGATTACAGTAATCTACTCCAATTTTTAAAGGGAGATAGCGCTTTTGAAAAATGGTTTATGGAGGTATTTACCAAATTAGACAATAGTGTACAAGATAGCGCGGCCGGATCTGCTTTGGTAGGAAAAGCACTAGGAGGTTTGGGCGCTCTGATGTACCTCGGATATATGGGCTGGCAAATGGCAGCCGGAGACAGAGAGTGGGAAATTACCCCAATGCTGAAACCAATTCTGATCGGATTTACACTTGTTTATTGGAGCGGATTTGTCAGTATGATTCAGGCACCATTTGAGGCCATTGCCGAACCCGGAATATCAATTTTCAGTGAGATCGAATCAGAAGTCAATGATTTAAGAGTTGAGAGATTTAAAAAGCAGCAACAGTTACTCGATGCCGTCATCAAATTGAAAGCGGAAGAAGATGCAAAACAGGAAGTGATTGAGAATACTACTGAAGATGCCGATGATTCTTGGTATGACATCAGTGAGGGATTGGATAAGTTAATTCAACCCATCAAGGAATGGTCGATAAGAATGGAGTTCCAAATGCAAAAATTGGTAGCAGAACTCATAGAATTTTGTTGCCTTTCCATTCTTAGGGTTTGTGTTTATCTTATTTTCTTCATCCAAAAAATATGGGCGTACATCTTAATTATTTTGGGACCGATAGCTGTCGGAATGGCATTAATACCCGGATTTGAAAATTCCTTATACAGTTGGGTTTCTAAATTCATCAACATCAATCTGTACACTTTTGTTGCCTACACGATCATTAACATCGGTCAACAATTGATCGCTTCCGGTTATACAATGGAGATCGAAAGGTATGATACCTTATTATCCAACGGAACGATTACCAATTTAGATGCTTTGATGGTGTACGTTTCAAATTCCGGAATGATTTATAATCAACTATTTACTTGTGTTGCTTACGTGGTTACAGGAATCGGGGTTTTAATGACTCCAACTATTGCAGACAGTATTGTTTCAGCAGGAGGAACTGGTGCCATGACCAAAATGATAAGTGCTGCAGGAAGAATGGCTAGCAGTGCTAAAACAGCAATATTGGCTGCCAAAACAGGAGGAGCTTCTGTAGCAGCAGCCACAGCTAAAAATGCAGCCACTGGTTCAGCATCGGGAAGGGTTCAAGAAGCGATGAAAAATAAAAAGTAATCTCAAAATTTATAAAGAATATGCTTATTAAAAATATAGAACAAAGAATCAAGATCAATAAGGTTATTTCATTATCTACCATTGCTTTTGCTGTTTTCATTGTTATTGCCGGGTTTTTCTTTGCATACAGAATGATCGAGGATTCCAGAAAATCCATTTACATTTTAGACAATGGCGTTCCGGTTCTTGCCAAGCAAACCGATGTATTATTGAATCGACCTGTTGAATATAAAGCACAGATAGAACTTTATCACCGATTGTTTTTCACACTCGCACCCGATGATACTTATATCAAGGATAATATTCAAAAGTCATTGTATCTCATTGATGACAGCGGAAAAAAGGAATATACCAACTTAAAGGAAAAAGGTTTTTATAATCAGATCATTGCCTCCAGTTCGATGGTCAGTATCCATACAGATTCGATAACGCTTAGTATGGAACAAAAGAAATTTAGCTTTTTTGGGAAACAAATGATTACAAGAAAATCATCCGTCATTACAAGAAAGCTCATTACCGAAGGTTTCTTTGAAGATATCATCAGAAGTCCCAATAATCCTCACGGCGTGATTCTTAAAAACTGGCGAATCATCAATAACGAGGAACTGTCCAATCAAAACAAAAACTCTTATTAAAAATGGAAAGTACATTAAAACAAAAGAGTCAGAAATGGCTACAGTGGGCAGTTCAGAATCCAAAGAAATTCTTCACGTATTCAATTCTTCTATTGTCGGTTTCATTTATAGGATCTCTCATCCAAGGCATATTTTTTCCTTCAGAAACGGCTTTCAAAATAAGACCTCCGGTTCTCTATTCTAAAAGCAAGACCACTCAAAACCTAACGGTAAACAACGATAAGGAAATGGGAAAAATAGTGAACGAACTGAAAGTTTTAAAAGTAAAAAGAGACCAAAACGCTCTGAAAAAAGAAGACAGCTTACGAATTGATTACCTGTTTAACCAATACCAAAAATTAAAAAATGGACATTAAAAAAATAAATTTTAAAGAAAAAAAATATGTTCTGCCACTTCTGGCTTTACCGTTTCTTTTTCTTTTCGGATATGTAGGAGCGCAGTTTGTCAAAGAAGACACGTCCGAAAAAGACCAGCCAAAAGAATTGTCTCTTTCACTGGGCGATACGCAGGATTCCATTATGACCAAAAATGATGCTTACGATGCGTTTTTCAAAAAAGAGGACAACAGAACGATGCTTGGTGGTTTGGACAAAGAAGAGGATAGTTTACTGAACTATGATGATCAATTATCCTTAGCACAAAAAAGGAAAATAGATTCATTAAAAGCAGTCAATGGCAGACAAAATCAATATGAGGCGAAAGGAAATCAATCCTCCTATTACAAGCCAAATCAACCGCAGAGGGACGATAAAGATTACAATAGATCTACAGAAATCATCAAAATGCTGAATGAAAAATCCTACGGAAATGAAGGTAATAAATATACTGATTTTCAAAAAGAAAAACCTCAGACCGCCCAACCTGACCCTGTAAAATATCTCAAGGAACAAATGCTGGTAATGGATTCTTTAGAAAAATCACGTGATCCCGAGTATCAAAGTAAACTCGCCGCAGAACAGAGATTGAAATCCAATATGGATAAGATGGAAGATTTTCTCAATTCAACTTTCAATGTCAGCAAATCCGGAATCAACAGAGAATTCAATGCTTTCTATAAAGAAAAAGAGAACAGCTTTATCAAAGCAGTTATTGACGAAAACAACAAGGGATTTTTGGGAAGCAGAATCAGATTTCGATTGTTGGAAGACATCTTTGTCGGAAACAAAAAAATAAGAAAAGGTTCCATTTTGTATGGTCAAATCTCAGGATTTTCTATGCAAAGGGTTACGCTCAATATTGTGTCGGTCTTTACCAAAGGAGAAATCTATCCTGTTAATCTTTCGATCTACGATGTAGATGGGATGAAGGGATTATACGTTCCGCAAAGTGTTTTCAGAGATATGATGCGGGAAATGGGAACCAACTCGGTTCAGGGCACACAGATGGATATGGGCGGAAAAGGATTCTTCTCAAGTATTGGAACCAGCTTATTTACTTCTACTTCTAAATCTATTGCGAACCTAATCAAAGAGAACAAAGCAAAATTGAAGTACAATTCTTATGTCTTTTTAATCGACGAAAAACAGCTGAAAGATTCGCAAAACCAACAAAAAAAATAAAACAATGAAACGTACCTTATATACCCTTCTAATTTTCGCAGCAAACTTACTCACTGCACAAACGGCAACCAAAGAACAGATTATTTCCGACCTACCGGAGATTGAAATTACTGAAGGTATCAACCTGCATATTATTTCGCCGGAGCCCATTCAGTATGTGGATCTGTCAACTGAAAAACTGACTGGAGATTTGCCCACTACCAATATTGCCAGAATAAAGATCACAGACAATCCTAATTCTGATGAGAAAGGAAAAGTTAAAACACCTTCCGTTTTTTTTAATGGAGATAAAATCGGAGTGATAACCATTGTTGCGCAGTCTTTCATCGCACAGTATAAAGTGGTGCATAGAAACCACGACAACCTCAATACGATTACCAATATCCATATTCAACCCGAAGCAATGCAGCCTATAGAATTCGATAAAATGGTTTTCTCAAATCTTGAATTGCGAAAATTTGCGATGGATATTATTCAAAAAAAATCTGAGAAAAATCCAATAAGGGAAGAGAAAAATCTAAAACTCAGCTTTCAGCTCAATAATGTCTATGTGATCAGTGATTATATCTTTTTAGATATGACCATCAAAAACAATTCTAATCTGAGCTATGATATTGAGGATTTGAAATTCTCCTTAGAAGATAAAAAAATCCATAAGGCAACTAATAACCAAAGTGTAGATCTGACTCCCATTTTAGAACTCAATCGTCAAAAACATTTCAGGAAAAATTTCCGGAATATCTATGTTTTCAAAAAATTCACTTATCCGAATAGCAAAGTAATGATGATTCGCCTCATTGAAGAGCAACTATCGGGGCGCACCATCGAAATGAAGGTGAACTATTCTGAAATTCTCAAAGCTGATACCTTCTAAATATTAATACAATGGAAAATGCTTCAATTATACTGTGCTTCGCACTCATTCTAATAATATTCTCCTACCAGTCTGTTATGATAATCATTATCGATAAAAAGCGAAAAGAGCTTATTAATGACTATGAAAAGCTATTACATCTTAAAGATTGGTATGAGAAAATATCTGTTGAGGCAGGTCGCTCAGACATTATCGAAAGCGTAGAAAAAAGAGGAAATGAACTAATCAATCAATTGAATCTGTTGAATTCCAATCTTATTGAAATACAGGAACAGCAGAAAAAATTGCAGGAGCAGCAACAAAAGCTGCACAGTAACCTATTAGAAGAACACAAATTACTAAATCAATATTTCGAAAATTATTCATAATGCAAGAACAACAACATCAAATCAAGATCTATGGCTTTTTACAAAAAGCAGTTTATGCAGTCGTTGCACTCGATTGTGCTTCGCTTTTCTACTTTAATGCTGATGTTCCGGTAATATCCAACTTGTTGAAAAATTTTTCAAAGCTGAGTTTTATTTACCCACCTATCAATGCCAAATTTGCAACATTAATTCTAATCGGATTAGTGGCTGTCGGAACAAAAGCCAAGAAAAAGAAAGACCTTAATATTAGCAAAGAGATTATTGCTCCTATGATATTGGGATTGCTGATGATTTTCTCTTCATTGGTTTGGCAAAATGAGGCAGGAAATGCTAAACTTCCGAAAGTATTTCCCAGCTTAAATCTCTATCAGATAATTTATGCTGTTCTTTCTTTTTGGGGAGCCGTTATTCTTCAAATGGGTGCAGACAGTATTTCAAAACTGATGCAGCAGAAAATGGGAAAAGACCGATGGAATGTAGAGGAACAATCTTTCGATCAAAATCAGGAATTGGTAACATCAGATGTTACAATCAATATCCCATATTTGTTCCGTTACAAAAACAAGAGCAATAAAGGTTGGATGAACATAAATCCCTTTAGGGGAACAATGGTCATCGGAACACCGGGAAGCGGAAAATCTTTCGGAGTCATCAATCCTGCTATAAGACAGATGATATCAAAAGATTTCTGTCTTTGTATTTATGATTTTAAGTTTCCGGATTTGGCACAGATTGCATACTATCATTACTTGTTGAAAAAAAGTAAAGAATCAGATTATCATTACAATTTCCACGTCATTAATCTGAACGAGGTGGAAAAATCAAAAAGAGTAAATCCGTTTCATAAAAAGTACATTCAAACTTTAGCAGAAGCCCAGGAAATGGCAGAATCGATGGTTTCATCTTTGCAAAAAGGTGGTTCCAGTTCGGGAGGTGGTTCTGAAGCATTCTTTACCCAATCTGCGATCAATTTCCTTTCGTCCTGCATTTATTTTTTTGCAACATTCGAAAACGGAAAATATTCTGATCTGCCACACATTCTTTCCTTTATGAACAGGAGTTACAAAGAGATTTTCGATACTCTTTTTACAAATGAAGAAATTTTTTCTTTGCTGTCACCTTTCAAGACGGCTTATGACAATAAAGCATTTGACCAATTAGAAGGACAAATCGGAACCTTGAAAATTTTCCTTTCCCGATTGGCTACTAAAGAAAGTTTCTGGGTGTTTTCCGGAGATGAAGTAGAATTGAAGATAACCGACAGAGATAATCCTTCCATTATTATTCTGGCATCAGACCCGGGAACACAGGATATTAATTCTGCATTGTATTCTTCGGTTTTAAACAGGACTTTAAGATTGATCAATTCCAAACACAATTTACCCGGAGGAATTATCGCAGACGAATTTCCGACGATTTATATTCATAAAATTGATAACATCGTAGCCACTGCAAGAAGCAACAGAGTTGCTGTAATGCTTGGACTTCAGGAAATTCCGCAGCTCAGACAGTTCTACAAAAAAGAAGTTGCTGATACGATTTCTGCCATTGTCGGAAATATTCTTTCCGGATCTGCCAGAGACAAAAATACATTGGATTGGTTGGAAAAATTATTCGGAAAAATAAAACAAAAATCTTATTCCCAATCCATTTCACAGCAAGGAACGACCACCAGTATCAATGAGAAGATGGACAATATGATTCCGGCAGGTAAAATAGCAGCCTTGAAAACCGGAGAAATGGTTGGAATGATAGCGCAGGGAGAAGAAAACGATGCTGAGGAATATAAAACTTCTGCGGTTAGCGGTAAAATCAATTTAGACATGAAAGCGATTCAGGAAGAAGAAAAAAACTATGTGAAAATACCATCTTATTACTCTTTTGAAGATAAAAAAGGGGTTAACCGCAAAGACGAAGTGCTGATGACCAACTTTAGAAAGATCAATAAAGAAGTGGAACTCATTGTGAATGAAAATATCAAAGCTGCATAAGATGAAAAAAATAAAATCAAAATACACATTTACTTTGATGCTGTTATTGTTCAGTTATCTATCATTTGCACAGTTTAATACACTTAGACCAGCAGTACCGAAAAAATCTGAAAATCAAAAAGCTTCTGAAAAATCTAATATCGAAGAACCGCTCAACCAAAAAAGGAATCAAAAATCTTGGAAAGAGGTTTTAAATATGACCACAAAATCAGATTTAATAAGTCAAATCGATTCTTTGAAAATGATGATTAAAGATTTTAAAAGTGTAAAAGAAGTACAGGGAAATAAGTTTGAAAAACTCAAAGATTCTGTGCTGCTGCAAGCACACAATAGAGTAGAAGAAACAAAACAGACATCAAAAAGACAGAAATCTTCCACAACTTATGATTTTGTTGATAAGCCGGCGGCTTTTTCAAGAATCGTAATGCCCCTAAATAATAAAATTACAGTCACATCTTCTTATGGAACAAGAACACATCCTATTTTCGGAACGAAAAAAATGCATAATGGGATTGACTTAAAAGCCAGATTCGAAAATGTGTATTCCGTTTTGGACGGAATTGTTACTGCAACAGGCTGGAATTCTAAAGGCGGTGGAAATTTTATAAAAGTAAAACATTTTGACCGTTTCGAAACCTCTTACCTACATCTCTCAGAAATATATTATCGGGCAGGAGAACAAGTAAAAGCAGGCTTTATCATTGGGAAAAGTGGAAACTCAGGAAACTCTACAGGTCCACATCTGCATTTCTCTGTAAAAGAATTTGGACAAAGCATCAACCCATTTCACTTTTTAAATGACCTCATAAAATTAAACAATTTAATAGCAAACCATTATGAACACTAATACTTTACCAAAAGACGAACTAAAAAAATACGGAATTATCAATCAAGATCTGTCATTCTCTAAAAAACTGAATGCAGATGATATTCAGAAATTTCTGCAAGGATATACCATCGTTGCAGACCACGACAAAAACAGGGCGACTTTTCAGCTGACTGATAATAATACCAAACTGAAGGTGATCTTTTTGGAAAGAGATAAAAATATTTCTGAAATTCTTATAAACAGTAAAAACAAGATTGAATACAGTGAAATTGAAGACATATCAAATCAAAAAGAACCGGGATTTTCCATTGAGAAAAAAGCCTTCATTTTTGACAAAGAAACAGATAAAGTAGTTGAATTTGATTTCATTAAAAATGCAAGAGAATTGACCGCAATTATTGCCGATAAAAAGAATACGGAAGAACTTAACCGTTACATAGCAGAACTTCTAAAACTTAAATCTTTTCTGCAAGATAAAATTGTTCAGTTCCCAGAAATGGCAAAAGAAATTACGAATGATTTGAATATTGTGTCCAAGGAATTCGATACAGTTGCTGGAATCTCTGAAAAGCAAAATCACTCTCAAAAACAGGAAAAATCAAACGTACAACTGAATGTGAATGACCCCGATGTTTATCAGTATGCCAATCAAAGAAGAGACGATGAGCAGGAACATGACAAAGAAGTGGAGAAATCAAGAAAGTTTAGAAGGTAAATAAAATGGAAGATAATCTTATCTGGTTTGATAAGAATATAGTTCCGAGAACCAAGGCTTATAAGGATTTTGTATTCGAAATGAAAAACACTTCACCTGAAAATTTTTTCCAAGATAGTGAAAGAATTTTCACAAAGAAAGAAAAGGATTTTATGAAAATTTTTGATTATAAATCTTCTAAAATCAAATTTACCTCATCTCAAGCTGAACATGAAAAGTTTACACAATGCCATATTAGTAAAGAACAAAATGCAATTCTTTTTAATGAGCTTAAGAAACTGATTTCTGAACAAACACCTGCTTTTAATAGCAATAATCCTCATATAGAAAATACAATTGAGGGTTATAATAAAGATGAATTGATAAAGCTGCCCGGTGAAGCATTAGAACATTTATTACACTTAAAGGAAGAAGAGTTTAAAGCACAGCAAGAGAATGATGATTTGAATAGTATGGCTTTCATTGACAGAGAAATAAACGAACTTAAATTAATTATTAACAATCAAAACCCAAACATTATGGAAACACAGAACGAATATGAACCATCTCAGTATCCGAAATTTCAGTTAAAATATCTTGGTTTCGGAGAAGGAGAACAACTGCACAAAGATTTAGAAAACGGAATCAATGCTCCTGAAAAAGAGTTCGAAATTAAGACCACTTCCGACAAAACGATGCCCGGAAATGAAATGGAATTCACATTAAAATTTAATAAGATAGAAAATGGGAGTGTCTTTATGAATTTTTATAATGCTAAACTCACTAAAGAAAATGGAGACATTTTATCCCATAATTTCCCGGTTAACAGGGTAAATACATTTACTGCCAAAGAAGCAGTCAATCTTTTAGAAGGGCGTACAGTAAAAATAGAATTTCACAATCCGAAAACAGAAAAAATAGAACCTGCATTTGCCAAACTGAATTTTAGCGAACCCAAAACTGAAAAAGGAAATTATAATTTCCAGAATTTTTACAAAAATTATGGTGTTGATACGGCTCAGATCGTAGAAAAATCCAAGCTGATATTCGATAAGCCTGAATGGAAGGAAAGTACCATAAAATCTTTGGAAAAAGGAAATATTGTCAAGGTGAAATTTGAATTAAATGATAAAGTGATAGAAGGCAAAGCGGTGCTGAATCCTCAATATAAAAATCTAAGCCTTTACGATCAGGATATGAACAGAATCAATACCAACAAGCCTTTAGAAGGTTTGGAACAAGACAATAAGCACGAAAAAAATGACGTGAAGGAACACAGTATTAAACGATAGATAACACGTACAACCAATCATTTATTTCCCAGCGGTAAGTCAAATTAATTAGGCTGCCGCTTTTTTAAACCCTATATCTATGAAAAAACTTTTAATACTACCCAGCTTGTTTTTTCTTTTTGTAAGCACTTCCTGCCACAAAGAAATCAAATCTGAAAAAGGAGGAATTGATGTTGTCTCCAATGTATATTTTGATGTTTCCAAAAATCTGGATAAAATCCAAAGTTTTCATTTGTCAAGCCTTAATTATTCGGGAGATTCTATTATAGAAAGGATTCCGGATGCTGATGCTCCCGAAATAACCCAAAAGATTTATTTCATTACAGATTCATTGTGTTATACCATTGAAAATGAAAATCCTAGCAAAATTATTCTGTCAGACATCATAAATAAACAAAAGCCGCTTCCTATTGAAAAGAAAAAAGGAGGAACATTGTTTTCTCAGGAAAAAATTCCCAATTACAGAAACAGAAAAAATCTGAGAGATACAGTTTTGTTTAAGAAAAAATACAAACGATTTGAAATCAACTCACCTTGGATGTACACCCGGTTTTACATTTATCCAACTGATACTATTTTACCGTACTCTATTTATAAACACGCAGAAAAGGACTACCACGGAAGGCTTGAAAGGATTGATTCTTACAATAAAAAGACGGACATATTCGTGACGCTTCAATTAATAGCAAGAAAAAACTGGGACAGTGAAGCCAAAGAAATTTTTGAATTTAACCATTTTGTCAGAAACAGAAAACGCGATTGAGTATGTCATTGCATTCTTCAAAGTTTATAGATCGTATTTCTGTTATCTCATTTTATTTGAAAAGGTGAGTGATGTACTTCATTTTTCTAACCGTTGAAGCTTATTACTCAAAAGTAATTATAAATTCCAGCTTGGTCTTATTTATTCTTTTTTAATCTTCAAATTTTTCAAATCATTCCAGAATGTTCTTAAGTAGACCATTTCATGGTTATACTATTGTTTACAATAGTTCGATAGCTCAACTTTGTAAAAAAAATTAGAAAATAAAAACTTATGAGAGTAAACCTTGTTACTAAAGAAGATCTTCAGGAGTTCAAGATTGAATTACTTGAAGATATCAAAACACTTTTTAATATTAAAAATTCAGAGCAGAAATTATGGTTGCGATCATCAGAGGTTAAAGAACTTTTGAAAATTTCCACCGGAACATTACAAAATCTTCGCGTTAATGGTAACTTATCTTTTACTCGCGTCGGAGGCACGTTATACTATAATTATAAGGATATAGAAAAAATGTTGAATAACAAATGATAATTTCTTAAATGCTCAAAATTAAGTAAAATGAATTATATAAAACATCTTACAGGCTTCTATGAGAAGGTGATTCAAGATGACATACTTAATCCTACACATATTAGTCTATATTTTGCTTTGTTTCAATTCTGGAATTTCAATCGTTTCAGGAATCCTATAAGTATTTCCCGGGATGAAGTAATGAGAATCAGTAAAATAAATTCAAAAGCAACTTATCACAAGTGCCTAAAGAATCTTCATTCTTTAGGTTACATTGATTACCAGCCTTCCTACAATCCATTTATTGGAAGTAAAATCGTTATGCTTGATTTTGCAGTAGCATTAAAACCTGCAGCTAAATATAGAGAAAGAAAAATTTAGGCTTCTCAATCTAACTATATGAAAGGATGTTCGTTAATCCATCTATCGCAATCTTACAGTATTTGGTAAACAATTCCATCTTTATAACAAGACGGAATTGTTGAATTATTTTTAGCTTGATCTTGATTTTATTCTACTATGTATCTTGAAGTTTGATTCTTAATGCCAACATATCATTGCTCACTTTCTGATCCAAAATCTTGGCGTAATGTTGTGTCGTTTTTATATTCGTATGTCCCAGCATCTTACTTACGCTTTCGATCGGAACACCATTGGACAATGTTATTGTGGTAGCAAATGTATGTCTTGCTATATGAAATGTCAACTCCTTAGTGATTCCACATACATTAGCAATCTCTTTGAGGTAGGAATTCATTTTCTGATTACTGAGTACAGGAAATAACACATTTAAATTTATGCATTCCGGATGGTCTTCATATTTTGAAATAAGTTCTTGTGCTAACGGTAATAATGGAACTCTAGTTGAG